>JACLAC010013233.1_pt1 | contig 15047 bp, 21 predicted proteins | sample 8027881 | NCBI WGS metagenome assembly JACLAC01 (sample SAMN15725517, study PRJNA655200) | protist metagenome | isolation source: fluorescence activated cell sorting (FACS) single amplified genomes of... | place: Spain: Blaines Bay Microbial Observatory, Mediterranean Sea | collected 2016-01-19 | reverse complement strand
ACGAAGGTGACGCCAGAGGTCCAACTCTTTGTTTGCTGCCTTTATTTTTATGAATATTCTCGCAATCGCAATAAAATTGTAACATATGTTCTTGATTTTATCTATTAGGTTTTTGTTTAAATTCGTAGTTAATTGTTTAAATAGGCAAGGAAATGCGATTAACGAAAAATCAAAGATTAGATTGGTCTAGAGATGGTTTCCTTAGAATTGAAAGCTTTTTCAATATAGAAGAAATCAAAAATTTGCTGGATTGCGTTGAAGCAATTGAATCTTGTGGAACTGTAGATGCAATACATCATTATGAAAAAACTCATGATGGCATAAAGCCTTCTCGTACGGAAAACTTTATTCATGACCAAGAGGGACTTCAGAAATTATTTACAACTGGAAAAATTTTAGATGCCGTTTCTGAATTGTTTGGTGAAAAAGCGGTGCTTTACAAAGAGAAACTAAATTATAAATACCCTGGCGGGGGGGCGTATATTGCGCACCAAGATGCTCCGGCTTACGACTACGTGAAATATCACATAACATGCTTGGTTGCTGTTGATCAAGCCAATCAACGTAATGGCTGTCTTCAATTTGCATCTGGTCTACATGAAAAGGGGTTGATAGGTTTGGATAGCAATGGCTGTATTCAGGAGTCTATCGCCCAGAAATTGGAATGGAAACCCGTTCCGCTTGACCCTGGCGACATACTATTATTCAGTTCATATACACCACACAAAAGCGATGGAAATAAAACCACTGATCGGAGAAGAATTGTTTACCTAACTTACAATGCACTTTCTGCTGGTGACTTTCGACAGCAATATTATGCCACCAAGATAGATGCAATTCAATCAAAAAGCACAGGCAAAATAAGTAAAATAGGACACTTTCAAGGAAAGACCGTAAATAGATGACAGTAAATGTTGACCAAACACTTGCTAGCGAAATGACTGGATCTGATAAAGCCCAAAAGATCGACCTTTTGTTCCGCTATATGGAAGATAAAGGTCAATCCTATTACGACGAAGCAGTTACACAGTTGCAGCATGCCCTACAGTGTGCTTTACAAGCCAAGAAAGATTGTGCCTCAAATTCATTAGTCACATCGGCATTATTACATGATCTAGGTCATTTTTTAATAGATGAACACGACGAAAATCACAATTTCTTAAACGAAGATTTTGAACATGAAGAAGTTGGAGCGGCCTATTTAAAACCGTTTTTTGATGAAGTTGTGTTAACACCAATCCGTTTACATGTACCAGCAAAAAGATATTTATGCACTGTTGACAGACTGTATTACGAAAAACTCTCAGATGCATCAAAACGCAGCTTTCAACTTCAAGGTGGGTTCATGGAGCCTATGGAGAAGTCGACATTTGAATCGATACCTTATTACGAATGCGCCGTTAAGCTTCGAATATGGGATGATAAAGCGAAAACGAAAGGCGAAGAAACCCCCGGCTTAGAAACTTACCGTTTCGCTGTGGCGGATAGCCTCAAGTAAGATAATCTCCTTTTGGTTCACGAATAGCGAAAAGATACTTCTTGAGAAATTATCAGTTTTACGTGCACTTTCCCGCCATTGGGTAAACTAACTCCTCTAGGTCTTAATTGGCACGAACTCGCTCACATTGCCACACATATATCCAACTAAGCAACTGCATGCTGACTAACTAGCTACCCCCACCGAACCGCCTCAAACGCGTCCTATGCGCAGTTACTGAATGAAAAAAAAGAAAATATTCGTCTTAGACACCAACGTTATCCTTCACGATAGTTCCTGTATATATCATTTCGAAGAACACGATGTCACCTTGCCTATCGTCGTGTTAGAAGAACTAGATCAATTTAAAAAGGGTAACGAAACGCTCAACTATCATGCACGCGAGTTTGTGCGCGCACTAGACGGACTAAGCGGCGACAAACTGCTCAACGGCGGCGTGCGAATAGGTCCAGGACAAGGTAAAATCAGCGTGCGCTTAGAAAGCGTATTTCATGAAGATTTGCGCAGCAACTTCTCAAGCAACAAGCCCGACCATCACATACTGAACACATCATACCAAATCGTTCAGGGCGAACCCAGCAGCGACGTCATATTGGTTAGCAAAGACGTTAACTTACGAATGAAGGCTAAGTCACTTGGCATACCTGCACAAGACTATAGAAGTGATCAAGTACGCAACCTATCCGAGCTGTATCAAGGGCGTCGTACGATCGAAAAAGTAGACCATGCACTCATCCATATGTTCTATGAGCACCCCTTCGAATTTGCCGCAGATCAGCTCCAGTTAGATAAACCTTTGATCAGCAACGAATACGTGGTCATTCGCAATGGTCGTAAGTCTGCCCTAGGCGTATACGATGCCGAGAGCAAACTTATAAAACGCGTGGATAAGACTACTTCTTACGGTATAATACCACGAAACGCAGAACAAACCTTCGCACTAGACGCTTTACTTCACCCTGATATAAAATTAGTCACGGTTTCGGGAAAAGCCGGCACTGGTAAAACACTTCTGGCCCTGGCAGCTGCACTGCAGAAACGCAACAACTACCGCCAGATATTCATGGCGCGTCCCGTCGTACCGCTCTCTAACCGTGATATTGGATATCTGCCGGGCGATATAGAGTCCAAGCTTGATCCTTATATGCAACCGCTTTACGACAATCTTGGCGTCATTCAAAATCAATATGCTTCATCTGAATCCAAATACCGCCGTATTAGAACTTTTTTACAAGAGGAAAAGTTAGTTATCGCTCCGTTAGCGTATATCCGCGGCCGCAGCTTAGTAAAAATTTTTTTTATCGTAGATGAAGCGCAAAACCTCACCCCGCACGAAGTAAAAACTATCATTACTCGTGCAGGCGAGGGAACAAAAATTGTATTTACCGGCGATATCTATCAAATAGACCATCCCTATCTTGATAGCCAAGCCAACGGATTATCTTATCTGATAGAAAAAATGCAGGGAAAAAGCATCTACGCACACGTAAATTTGGAAAGAGGCGAGCGTTCTGAGCTAGCTGAATTAGCTAGTAATATACTCTGACCATAGCTTTTAGCGCTGGCGTAATCTCTCCAGCCCTACCAACACCGCTCAGTACTATCTCAGCTAGTTTTATGGCCTGGGCGACTCGCTTCACGGCCTCAGCCAGTCGATCGTCTCGAGCGACGCCATAGACGTTCATGGTCAACTCCGGGGAGGCATGGCGAGCAAGTGTTTGGGCCTCTTTTACCCCGTCTGAGATGAAGACGATACTCCACTCAAAGCGAGCCAATCTGTAATATTTGGAACGTTGCCGGGTGCTGGTTAATGGAGGAAGAGTAGAGTTTGTGACGGACGAGGGACGGCGTTCACTCTATTGGAACATTCCTATAGCCAATACTACGGCACTCCTACTCGGGACCGGCACTTCGATCACACAAGCAGCGATGCGAGAATTGGGGAAGGCTGGTGTGTCGGTAGGTTTTTGTGGTGGAAGTGGCACCCCACTGTTTAGCGCTACGGAGCGGGATACCGACATTTTATGGTTTTCTCCCCAGAGCGAATATCGACCGACTGAATATCTCCAGGCTTGGGTCGGATTTTGGTTTGACGATGCCCAACGGTTAGAAGCGGCTAAGATTTTTCAACGAGTGCGCATTCTCGGCTGGATCGACGCGGACTGAACCCTCACCCGTCGCGCGCAGTTTTCAGCGTACCGTGCGTTCGCACCCCGAGATACAATCATCCGCCTGCCAGATCGATTCGGACAATACCGAACCATCCGCCTGATAAATCTGCCACTTGCCATCGCGCGCACCGTCGTCGTACTGGCCAATCTCGACAACGTATCCTGCCGCTGAATAAGACTTCCACGTACCTTGCTTTCTGCCGTGCACATACAATTCTCGTGTCATTCTATTACCGCGATCGTCGAAGGTCTCCGTCTCGCCCTCGAGTACACCGCGCGCATAAATTTCGCGTTTCATCAAGGTGCCGTTCGGATAATATTCCTGCCATATACCAGTCTTTGTACCGTTATTGTATTTACCCGCTCTACGCGTGATTTTATTCTCGTAATATGTCATCCACTGTCCGTGCCTGGCGCCGTTTTTATAATGCCCACTATGGAGCGTCTCGCCGTTGGTGTAGTATTCGATCCAGCGTCCGTTAGGTCTGCCCTCTAGGTAATGGACGACGCTGCTCATCTTGCCGTTCGCGTGCATTCCCGCCCATTGGCCAGTCCTTTGACCGTTTGCGTATCGGCCTTGCTCCCGCAGTTCGCCTGTGTTGTGGAACCCCGTCCACAGACCGATCTTCTGTCCCTGGATATAGTTTCCTTTTTCCTTTATTTCACCATTCAAATGAAATTTGGTGTAGCGGCCCTCGAGTTCACCATCCCGATAGCGCACCTCCGCCGCTTTTTCGCCGTTAGCATGGTAGCGTTTCCATAGTCCGGTCTTGACGCCGCGGTCAAACTGCCCCGTCCAATCAAGAGACTCATATCTGTGGGAGCGGTAATAACCGTGTTTGATGCGCTCACCGGTTTCGTTGCCTGCAATATATTGGTATTCGTGGCCAGCTTTGAAAAAGTCGCTCTTGTGCACAAAGAGCTGTGGGCCGCACGCCGTAATTGCAACCAATGCCACAAAAATAAAGAACTGTTTGCTGCACATAATATCATTCCTTGCCGTTTCATTTAAAATGCGGGACCGGTCGGTTGACCGATCCCGCACGACCTACATTACAGAGCTTTAACCCATCCAACGGAAGACTACTTCAGCAGCAGCATCCGCCGGGCTTCGACCTTGTCGCCGCTGCGAAGCTGGTAAACATAGCTGCCCGAAGCCACGTCGCGACCCATTTCATCGCGGCCATCCCAGTCGGCTTTATAGGTGCCAGCAACCATGTGCTGATTGGCCAACGTTTTGACTCTTTGACCGCTCATGTTGTAGACTTCCAAGGACACAAAGCCATCCGAGGGCAGCGAAAACTCGATCTGGGTGGAGGGATTAAACGGATTCGGGTAATTCTGGCTCACGCCGAAATTATCGGGCAGAGCAGCGGCTTCGACTTCCTCGACCGCGGTAGCGACTGTCGGAATCATCGCAAGAATCTGGCCCCCGTTGTTGCGATCATCGGAGTGCAGCGAGCCTTCGACATTGCCGGGCGCCCAGCCGTGCGACTGGACGTTGAGCAGGAAGCTGCTGACCGAACCAAGATCCTGCAGCTCGATGATTCCAGACGATTCCCACTGGCCGTAGCTCTCCGCATTGTCCGGATCAATCGCCACGGTGGAGTTTTCGAGTTCCATCGTCACTACGTCGTTGCCGACGCGATTCTCGTTGTAATCGATGTTGTAGGCCATAACGCCACCGTGCCGGCGTTGCTCAGACATCACGTCGCCACCAAAGGCCGTCTTGTCCTCTTGCAACCACACCATGCCGTTGCTATCGACTACCAGGTTGTCGTAGCTGACGCCTTTCGAAGGACCGCCTTCGAGCAGCAATTCTACCGTCGCAGGCTGTATTGGGTCGACCATGTCAAGACGCAGACGATACAGTTTCGAATAACCGTTGTCGAAGCCATCGGCCTCTTCGAGTAGGATGCCGTTGCCGTTGAGGTCGACGACCCTGTTACGCGGATCCTTGTTTCTGCCAGTGCTCAGAAAATAGAAATCGCCAGGACGATTGGGATCTTCGTGGATATCCTCTAGGCGGCGGAAATTAGTCGAATTCAAACCATTGGCGTCGAGCACTTGACCATTGCCTGCGCCGTCGGCTTCAATGCCCACGTTCGCGAAAGTTTGCAGGTCGGATGCAGTACCGAGAGCGGCCGCGCGGGGAACTGGTACCCACTCCGCTTTGTATTCCACGTTCTCCATCATCGTTTCATAGGCAAACGGCGTACCCGAGACGTCGTTGAGCTTCATCACGTAAAGCTGAAAATCCTCGCCACGCAGGCCGTTGGGATTGGTCGCGGTGCGGGAACCCACATACATATACATTTCACCGTCTTCCGAATCTTCGGTCTGTATCAAGTATGTCTTATCGCTGACCAATGTGTTCAGCGTAAAAGGAGCCACCGTGTTTTCTTTGGCGAAGCGACCACCGCCGTCCACCATGATCGCATGCCCATTGGGCATCACGCCATAGCTCTGCGTTGAACTGTCGTCAGTACCCCACTCCTCGACAGAGAAAAATACCGGGATCTCGCTGCCCGTATCATCGACGAAGCCACCCTGGGCGAGGAAGGCGGAACAGGCAGCGGCGAAATTCTGGTTGCCTTCGGTGCGTTCGGCGTTCATGATGTTGCCCGACGCATCGACGAAGTTACCGCTGACGCGGTCGAGTGTGTAGAGCGTGCCACTCTGCTCGACAGTTTTCACCAACTGGTCCGCGCCGATCAGATTCCAATTGAGGTCAAAGACCACGATTGATATACGGGAACCATTGATGATACCGTCCCGGTAATTGGTTTTCACGACCGTGTGCATTTCGTGGTTCACGTAGACGAAATAATAGTCACCGGACTGGTATAGCCCCATGCCGTCGGGGTTGCCCGGCATCAGAAATTTCTCTGAACTGCTCGCCTTAGCGCGGCCGCCCACGATGTCGAAACTCTCCAGCAAGGGCACCATATCGCCGGCTGTCACTAGCTCGATCAGGTTCCAGCGCATGTCTATTTTGCGAACGGGGTCTTTAATCCCAATCGGGAGATCGGTCCGAGAGAAGTTCTCGATATAGGGGACCGCATCCGCTGCCGTAGCGTAGATGGCCACGGCGGCCACGAAAATCTTAAGCATCAGCTTCATATTCTTCTCCTAAGGAAGATATGCGTTTTAGAATGTTCGGCGTGCGCACTATGCGCACGCCGGCAAATACTCCGTACTCGGCAAAGGAGAAGGTCCTGACGCTTTTTCTAGTGACAACAGCAGTGACAACAGCTTATTTTTGCGTCAGGCTCCAGCACCTTTAGAGAGGCTTGGAGCTCAGGTCCGTCGCGAAGTCCGGAAAAGACGTTTCGCGACGGACCGCTTTGTTGGTTTGGAAGCTACTTGTGTAGTTGAGCCACTACGGACAACGTTACGGAGCTTCCGGTCGTGCAATTTTCTTGATTAAATACTAAGGTCGGTTTATCACAAAGTGATGACGATATCATTACTAATTCATGCCGATAAGCTAGACCGGACACGACTCAAGGCTTATGGTGACTGGAGAAATGAGACTCGCGCTCTGCCAGACAGCGAGTCCAGCTACAAGACTCCTTGTCTGGCAGAGCGCGCCGCGGCCAAAGTTGGAAGCCGTAACCCTATTCTGGTTGAAGAAAGAGTTTTAGAACCGACAGTATTTTTATTGAAGTAACCCAACCGAAACTCATAGTATTGATTATACGGGCAATATCGGGTCGATTTTTTAACATACTGTCAAGGTCTCGGATTTTCGGGGAAAGGAGGTAGGCATGTTTGAAGATGCGCTGCGCGATCAGTTAAAGGGGTTACACGCCTATGCGTTGACTATCTACCGGCAAGACGAGAACAGCGCCTTGAACTTAGATGGGTTTGCGCATAATATGGAGTGGGCGGCCGATCGGGGGTGGAGATTTTTGTCGTAGCGGGGGGCACGGGTGAAAATGACGCGTTCAATTTGCAGGAGCGCGTAGACCTGGCAGAGCGAGCGGTCGCGGCAGTGGGGGACGGGCATTTGTGATACCCACGTTGCCTGGCAACCTGGGTGCGGCGGTGGAATTGGCGCCTCGGTATGAGCGGCTGGGGTTACGAGTGGGCTTGGCGATGGCGCCGCTTATTCGGCACCAGACACCGGATGACCCCGAGGGGATATTCCGCTATTATCAAGAATTGGGCGCGTGCTCTGGGCTGGCACTGATGCCCTAGAATACTCAGGGTTGGTCGGACGATCTCTTTGTGCGACTTGCCGATGTCGAACAGACCATCGTGATCAAGGATCCCTGCTTCGAGCCGCACAACCTTTTCCGCGCGATCAAGCGGCTTGACGACCGCTTTGTGTGGATCGGCAACAAAAGCCACGATCCCGGGGTTTTGCATTTCCGCTTCCAGTCCGGTATTGAGGCCTTTACGGCGAGCTTTGTCAATTTCGCACCGCAACTTGAGCTGGCCCTTTTGCGGCGGCGAATACGCGGGATTGGCCGCGAATGGTCGAGTTACAGGAAGAACTGGCCCCCTTGGAGCGCTTGAGATCGCGTTTTGACGACGCCGGTATGCTCAAGGCGACGATGGGACGGCTACTATACGCAAGATAGGCTTTTAGGCTTTCCAGTCCGCGCCGTAGCCCCAGTCATTTGTTGTAAAACATTCTTTTTCTGGTGGGCCAGTTAAAAGAAGCTGAAAATCAGCTCCGCTCCGCTCAACCCTTTTCTCAAAATATTTGTTAAATAAGTCCTCGTTATCCCAAACCTCAACAAATTTTAAAGTATTAGTTTCTTTGCAGGAACTTGCATGTATTGAGTGACATCCTTCTGAGGCACGTGTGAACGCTAACTCGTCCTTGGCAAGGCTGTGAAATTGATCAAAACAACCGTCTTTGGTTGTAATTGTGACATGCATTGTAATGGACATTGTTTTACCCTTTGCATTGTGGGATTAACTGCGGCGAATGTACGATTGGACATAGTTGATTGCTACGCGGTTTTCAATAATCATGGCGAGTTAGAGAAGCCACTGAGACAATGCCATAGACGTGTCGTCGGTCCACTCGACCGTCGTACTAAGAGCGTCACCCACCGCAAGGCCAACGAGTGAGTCTCTGTGTCAGTCCTTCATATCCATGTTTGCTTTAACAGTTTTGTAAATTCTACTGCCACGAGACTGCCTAATGCCCAGACTAAGACTCCGGATAATCTCCGATCAGATGCCTCCATGACTTGACCTTGGTTCCGCCCTCCGTCAAGAGGCCCTGGCAAAACACAACCTTCTCTGTACCGTCAATAGTTGCAGAATGGGTCCCCGACACAACATCGTTGCCATCATGGATAGTATTGTAATCGCTGATAAGAATATCAGCGCCGAGCGTGAATTCAATCGTCTCGGCCTTGTCGGCTTTATCGTCAGCGGGTGCCTTGTGCTCAGGAACGGCGCTGTGCCATACGAAATCGTCGGCCAAAAGGTCTTTTATCTCACTCGGATCGTTTTCATTCATACATTTGCCCCAGGCCGAGATAATCTGATTAAACGTTAATGCCATCTTATTTTAATCCTAATTGTTAAGAGTGTTTAAGTAGCAATTTCTTAAACTCGCTTATCCGTATTGGCGACTTCAATGCCAAGCACTCAAGGCTATACTCGCCAACACTCAAAAAAGCGGTTACCAACGTTGGTTAGTCCGAATCTCTCGAAATCTACGCTCTTTTAGGTACTGCTGACAGCGTCTGCTCTGCGATATAAGCCACCGCTACCGCCATAGGCCAGGTCATCTCAATAGTCCCGGTAGCGGCCACCGCACCCGCCACCGCACCTGCTGCCGCCGTCACGGCCAACTTGCGACTGGCAACATTGTTAATTACTCGCTTTACAATGTCCATGCCAACCATTCCTTAAACATGACGAAAGCGGTGGTGGCTCAGGGTGTTAAAATTGCGCTATGATAAAATTTAGGCTAATCCCAGCTGACTCATCATCGTGCCAATATCAAAATAGTGGCGAATGACTTTCGCTTTATCGCCATCCATTTCGATAACCTGGCAACCACGCATTTCAAAACTCTTACCCGTAGCGGGAATCTCCCCATCGGGACCCTGCATGGGCCCGGTGTTTGTTCCGTGCCAAGTTAGTTCGAAAACCGCAAACCCTAAGATCGCATACGTCGCTTCATAGGTCGCCCGAGAATCAGGCATTGCAGCGGCCCATCCCTGCCAAACTTCAAGAATCGCCGCAATACCCTCTACCTTGCGGTGCGTAGCAGTTTCGTCGTAAACGCAATCATCAGTAACTGACCCGCATACAGCGTCCCAGTTCTTGGAGTTATACGCATCTAAAGATGCTCGTGCGGCATAAATTACTGAATCATGCGCCATCTGTATTCTCCTTATTTTATGCATAGATGGACGAAATAAACCACGTGCTATGCTATGATGTTGTATTTCACTAGTATTGTTTTAAGATGGCCTACCATTATTACGAAACCATGACAGCGGGAAGAGGAACTAGCGACATTACAGCACTTCACCCGAGTGACGAGCGCATAACATTACATAGCCGGTGCAAAAGATTCATCAGCTATTGAGCCCGTCCGATGCAGTTGCTTTTCTTCCTCAGTTGCGTGTCGCCAAAGACGGATATAAAACGTTAGGCAGGATGGCGTTATCTTCATCACGGTCACGTTGGCAATCGCGAAGCCATGCTCTATCAACCTGTCCGCTGCACCGGAATCCGTGCCACCCGAGGTTATCCTGCCGGTTTGCAATTTCACGATAATGTCGAGGCTGGTGGGCATGGGACGCCAACGTTGTGAATGCAGATTATCGGGCATCTGCAGGGTGCTATCTCCATGTTTACTCTCCGTTTCAACGAGAGATTGACTCTTCATAATGTTCCCCGGGATCGGCAGAAAAAGAACGGGCAAGATACGGACGGAGGTGTAGTGCCTATTCTAAGGTTGCTGTCGTTTGTAGGCATTCTCAACGAATTTTTATACACTGGTGCAGACGTTCGATGGTGCCTTTTATTGCGGGCTCTGTGTTGGCCATGTCGATTTCCTCCAAGGTAGTTGCTATGTGTATGAAGAGCGACCTGCGGGACCGCCGAGTCTCGCTCAAAGTTAGAACAAGCGCGAAAGTGGCAAACAAGGCACCCAGTGCTAACATCAGATTTGGCAGTGAGTTTAACTTCCATATCCAGTTGGAGTTTACGAGCGCAACGCTACCGACCATACCAGCAAACGCCGACACCGATAACAAAGCCATAGTTAGCGCGCGATTGATCGTTTTGTAGCGCTCGGTAAAAAGTAGCAATTGCTCAACCAGGCTCACTTTCCAAGAGGCTTTGTCGGTTCGGATAACTTCGGCACATAAATCTCGAACTCGGCTGCCGAGCGAGGTGCTCCGCAAGCTCAGGTAGGCCACCAGGGATACGGTTGCCACCATAGGAATAAATGTGACGTGTGTTTCATTCATAGGTGCCCAATTCAGCCTCCGCCTGCGGCGGAGGCCATAGCACCGCGGTTATGTAAAATCTTGTCGTAGTATTCGCTCCTGTAATGTTTTTTGCAATAATTACGTGCTGCGTGGGGTTCGGAACAGCCTGGGTGAGAACAGTGCGTCCGGCCATAGACCCGTTCTCTTTCAGGGGTTAGTCGACCAAAACGCCGCACCTGCTGATAGTGTCGAAAGCAATATCCCTTCGCAGTCTGGGCTTCACTACACCCCTCTGCCTCGCAGGTTGTGCCGCGTTTGCGATACTCCCGTTCGGGTGTGAGGTGCCCGTGCCTGCGTATCTGTTGGTAGTGTTTCGGGCAAAGTCCTGCGACTTCCGCTGTAGCATTGCATGTCTCAACCGGGCAGACCCGGGGCGATTTAATCTGCGTGACTTTGATTTCCAAAACGGCCTCCATTTGATTGTTGGTAAACAAGGCATAGGCTGTTTGGCCTGTTAATCTTGGAAAACGGACGCAAATACGATGCCTATCGGTGGCAATAATTTTTTTTGGCATATAAAATGTTTAATTACAATAGGTTGAAATTATAGTCATTAATATTCGGCGGAATAAAAAGTGACATTATTGTTCATTTAATAGATAAATAAAAACAACAATGTATTTTTCTGTTGTTATGGACTCATATAGTTGGCCCAAGTTGGGGGTGGGTATTTCTTAAATGAAATGGAGAAATGCTCATGAAAGGCAAAGCACATAGTATCGAAGAGATTATTCGAATTTTGCGGTAGGCCGATCGCGGTGAAGCCGCCCAGTTGGCTGCCTTGAGTCCAATATTTTAGAGCGGACCGCGGAGCCAGTACATGTAAGTCAAGATCCGGGGTGTCCTTATTCGCAGTCACCCAAACTCTGAACAGTGCCTGCCGCGTCGCGCCGCCGGTAAGTGGCCTTACGATGGCGGTAGTTATCCCCTCTGGCGGCTGGGATGGCAAGCCCATGGCTTCGATCCCGAGAAGGTTATCTCAAGGCCAAAGTTACATTGCTGTTGCTATTTGTCTATTAAATAAACAATAATGTCACTTTATATTTTGCTCACATTTACAAAAAAAAATTTCAATATCTTGTAATTAAACAATTTATACACCCTTCAAAATTATTATCGCATATGGGCATAGTATTTGCAATGTCTAAATAGAATAAACAGGCGAAACACCCTGTGCGTTGTTTACGAACGAAGAAAGGAGGTCGCTGTGGACAGCAAAGTCAAACCTTCGGTAGGTGCGTCCAGTTAGTCCGTCTGCTTTCACTTGGCCGCCGCCAATGCCTCCGCACTCCCAGTCTTACCCGCCGCATCCGGCGCCTCAATAGCGGCACCGTAGCGCTGTTCGTTGGCATGATCATAGCGCTTGGTCATCGCCATCGACTTATGGCCAGCGAGGTAGTTGGCCTGGTCGATGGGGACGCCGACGTCGAGCATTCGTGTGGCGAAAGTATGGCCGAGATCATGTGGGCCATATGCCCGAGGTCGGTTCGGTGGCTGGCTGAACTGAGGCTCTTGCGTATTGACGCATAGGGGAAGATCTAATGCCGAGCGGGGACTATGCGGGTTCTCGCCGCATCAGAAACCACTGGCGCCCGAGGTAGTCGCAAATGGCTAGGCATCAGAGCTGGACTTGGCGAAGGTGTAGACGAGACAACCAAGCCTATTAACCGCTCGCCACTCGGGTGAATTGCTGTAAAGTCGCCGGTTCCTCACCCCGCTGTCACGTTGTCGTCACGGGGGTAGGCTAACGTATACCCAAGTATACAATCATCAACGAGAAGGGATGGCCCGATGATAGCGGATGTAGATTAGTTTATACGGATCCTGATTATTCTCCGTAGCTCGTGAAAGGTGTTCAATTATGCGGTTTCTAACGACGATTCATACGACTTGAGTCAAGCATTTTTTTAAAGGGGCGGTAAGTATGAAAATGGCACGCGGATTTTGTCTTGCCTTGGCCATGGCCATCGGCAGTATTGGTACTGTCGGGGCAGAAGAATGGATCATGGGTACGGCGCTGACTGACGAGCATGAAGTGATCGATAACACATGCTCCGATAATTTCTTTTCAAATACCTGGAAGGTAAATAAATACGGCAGAATTAATGGCAATGGAACTTTGTCTGCGGACGGCACAGAGTGCGCTATAGAAAACAAGAAAGAGGTAGCCGGGACCCGCTCGGGGTATACCGCGTATTGGATTTTGGTCGAGGATAGACTGGATGCCGCCTCGTACAGCCCCGAGATGAACTACCCTATGTTGGAGGGGGGTGTAGTCATAGCCGAAGAGGGGCGTGCAAAGGATGTTGATGGTAATTACTATACGTGGGCTGAAGAGGCCGATGAAGTTACAGAAGAAGAATACGCCGATGAAGACACAGATGAAGAGATAGAAGAAGAATACGCCGATGAAGACACAGATGAAGAGATAGAAGAAGAATACGCCGACGAAGATACAGATGAAGAGATAGAAGAGGCCATTGCAGGTTGTATGAGTAGTTCGGCAACAAATTACGATAGTGAAGCGGAAGTTGATGATGGATCGTGTTGGACCGCTGACTACAACAAAAGTAATCTCTGGGTTCATTTAGACGAGCTAACCGATGAGCATGAAATTATGACAGCTTCTTCCGATCACACTTACACCAGCTATTTAAGCGGGCACGGTATGGGTTGTAGAATCGATAATGGGCTTATACAGAAGTGTGCCTGGAGTAAATGGCAAACAAGATGGGAATGGCAAAGCTCTATGCTACACATTGGGAACGGCTGCCTCACTGAGGATGGGGGGGGGAAATGTAGTGGTACTACTAAAAAGGCGAGCCCGCAGTCTCAGGATTCTTATTATGTACAAGTTGAAGATTGCTTAGACGCCACGTGCTACACGTTAGCTGATAACAACTTCTGGAATGAAGCACCGGACGGGGTGACCAAAGTAGGGTATTGAGATTGTTAATCTGAATACAAATTCAAGCCGTTGCCTAACTATCGCAATGAGACGTAGCCCTCGGTTGACATTCTCTCAGCCGAGGGCTTCTTTATCTAAATCTTCCAATGGGGTCGGACGTGGCCGAGGCCGGCTGAACTGAGGCTCTTGCGAATCGACGTATAGGGGACGATCCGGTGCCGAGCGGGGCGCCGGTATTTGCGCACCTTGCCCTCTCCGTTGCCATTGGTGTCGGTGCGCATATCTAAGACCAATCGATTCTCCATGATTTCATGTAGTAGGGCCTGGACGCGTTTGGTCACTGGCAACGTGCGAGGCACTCTGTTCTTTGCTGCTTCGCCCGGGACGATGATGCGGGGGAAGGGGAACCCGTCGAAATGGATCCAGGAGCGGGTCATCGCCCCAAGCTCTTCGCGGTGTCGCATGCCGGTATCGGCCAGCATCGTGGCAATGAGGGGGGCATGAGTGGGGCAGTGGGTGAGTAGGAGCCCGAGGTGGTCCTCGTGGAAGCACTCGTAGGTCTCGATGACGATGGGCGCGGCCTCTCGATCGGCTCAACGGGGTTGATCGTATTGTATCCGCAGCGAACGCCGAACTTGAAGATGGTCGAGAGGTAGCTCTTGTAGCGGTTGTAGGTTTGATTACTGCAGCCGGCATAGTCCGTCCCTCGGATAGCAACATTAACGCTCCGCATACTAAGCCAACGCGCACATCGCTACCGTGAGGCGTTTGTTCTTACGTTCGATCCGCTGGTTTTGCTGGTCAAGCTGATTAAGTCGCTGGTCGATCGTCGGTCGTTCCATCTATTTGCGGGTCGATTCTGTGACGAGCCATAAGATTACGTGTAGGTATCGTCGGGTTAACAAAGAGGACGCAGGCTAACGCCATCAACCTCAACGCAACCGTTAGGCACTTGTTCTGTCCCTTCAGCCGATCCATCCATTGCTCCAGTG
>JACLAC010019825.1_pt1 | contig 15050 bp, 16 predicted proteins | sample 8027881 | NCBI WGS metagenome assembly JACLAC01 (sample SAMN15725517, study PRJNA655200) | protist metagenome | isolation source: fluorescence activated cell sorting (FACS) single amplified genomes of... | place: Spain: Blaines Bay Microbial Observatory, Mediterranean Sea | collected 2016-01-19 | reverse complement strand
CTCAAGCATGGCGAAAGCCAGCCGACTCCTGCGAAGAAAAAAGAACTGCTTTCGGCGGCCCGGGGAGAGATTATCACCTTCGTTCAGATCACTCCCGGCATCCCTGACGAGAACTGGAACAAGTTTGATCTTCTTTACAAAGACATCCTCAAAGGTCTGGGACAGAAGGTTGTCGACCTGGAACGGCCAAGACAGATCAAGCCGCTGACTCAGGCTGAACGACAGCAGAAGACGAAGGACGAGAAAGAGGTCGCCCAGAAGAACGCCGAAACAAAGAAGCCGGAGGAGGAAGGCGGTTCGATGGCCATCATCCTGTTTGGCATCGTCGCTCTGCTGGGGCTCGGTGGCGGCGGTTTCATGGTCATGAAGGGCACCCAAAAAAGTGCACGCCGTACAACGCCTGGTTACACACCACCGAGCGGCGATAATCTGGTGATCGCTCCGCCTCCGGCTACACCAGCTCGTAAAAAACGTGCTGCCAGACCCAAGACGGGACAGCCAGCCGCGACACAGGCTGCATCGCCCGCCGGTGGCCAGCCTCAGCAGGTCAAACGTCGACAGCTGACCCCGGAAGAACGGGAAAAGCGGGCTCGGGCCAAAGCAGCTCGAGCGAAGGCCGAGCAACAGAAAAAGAAGCCCGACCAGCCACCTCAGTAAGCACTCGTATCAGAATACCTGCACAGCAGACTTCAATCTCCATGAGGGATGACCTGATGAATCACATTCTTGTCACTGCCGCTTTGATGCTCACCTTCGGAGCTTCTTCGCTGCAGGCTCAACAGACGCCTGACACGATCAATCGAAAAAGCGGCAAGCCACAGCGAGGCACCGTGACGGAGATCACGCAGACCTCGGTTACCGTCAAACCGGGTATCAGCGACCCGGTCACGATCGATGCCAATGACATCATCGACATTGAATGGGGAGGCGGCCCTGGCGATCTGATAACCGCTCGAGGTGCGGAGAATTCCGGCAACTACGACACCGCCCTGGAGAACTACGCCAAGGCCGAAGCCGACGCGAGCAAGGCTCTCATTAAAGCCGACATTGCTTTCCTGATCGCACGAACGACCGCGAAGATTGCGATGGAGAAAGACGCTACAAAGCTCGACGATGCCGCGGCAAAGCTCGACGCGTTCATCAAAGCCAACACAACAAGCTATCGCTACTTCGATGCCGTTTTTCTGCTTGGGAGAATTCACCTAGCCCGGGAGGATTTCACCAAAGCCGGCATCGAATTCAACCGTCTCGCGAAGGCTCCGTGGTCCGACTACAAGATGGCCGGCCGGAACGCGAACGGACGACTGGCGATCGCCCGCGGAGATCTTCCAGCTGCGAAGGCCGCTTACCAGGCCGTGCTTGGTCTGCCGGCAACAAAGTCTGCTGAGGTCTCGCGACGAAACGAAGCCCTGCTCGGGATGTCGGCCGCGCTGATCGCAGAAAAGAATCACCAGGCGGCTCTAAAATCCATCACCGAGGCAATCACCAAAGCCGACCCGGAAGATTCCGCCGTTCAGGCAGAGGCCTACGTCCTCAAGGGCGACTGCCTGCAGTCTATCGGTCAGAACAAGTCGGCCATTCTGGCTTACCTCCACGTGCCTGTGCTGTTTGAAAAGGAAGCGATGCTGAATGCCCGGGCCCTTTACCACCTCACGATACTGTGGGAAAAGGTTGAGCAGCCGGACCGCAGTGTCGCGGCCCGAGATGAACTCACCGAAAAGTACGCCGATACAAAGTGGGCGAAGATGCTGAAAGCGAACTAGCCCTCACCGATAACTCAAACCGGCGCTCCGGCGTCATACAGGAAATTCTCATTCCAATCCCGCTGGCCACTTATGGCTGGCTGCCAGAAAACAGCTTACCTTCAGGAGATTTCAGAAATGCCACAAACCGGTTCGATTGACCGTATTGCTACGCTCCGAGCTCTCGGGGTCGCCATTTTTTTCTGTGTACTGGGTGTCGCTCTGATGCCGAGTTCGACCTTCGCCTTCCAGAGTGACGGGGAAGAGGGCGTGGAGGAAGCCACTCCCGCTGAGCCAACCCCCGCAGCAGGCGATGAGAATGATCCGGAAGAAGTCGCCAAAGCAGCAGCCCTGAAGGAAAAAAGCTTCCTGATGTGGATGATTGATGCGTCCGGAATTTTTGGTCTGCTGATTCTGCTGCTGTCCTTCATCATGGTGGCTCTGGTCATGATGAATATCCTTTCGGTCCGGCGAGACAACTTCGTACCGCAACACTTTATCGAGGCGTTCGAGCAGCGATTGAATACGAAGGACTACCAGGGAGCCTACAACGCCGCTCGTGAAGATGAATCACTGGTGGCGCGGGTTCTGGCTGCCGGACTCAGCAAGCTCAACCAAGGCTATGACAAGGCCGCCGAGGGTATGAACGAAGTGGGCGATGACGAGAATATGGCTCTCGAACATCGACTCAGCTACCTCGCCCTGATCAGCGCCATCGCCCCGATGCTCGGCCTGATGGGAACGGTCTCCGGTATGATCACCTCGTTCCGCGAAATCGCCACCTCGCCGACGACTCCGAAGCCATCCGAACTGGCCGAGGGTATTTCGACGGCCCTGTTCACCACGCTGGAAGGTTTAACGGTCGCGATTCCCGCGATGGTTTTTTACGCCATCCTGCGAAACCGGATCGCCCGCTTCCTGCTGGAAGTCAGCATGGTCAGCGAAGGTCTGATGAGCCGTTTCGCTCAGACCGGCAAACAGGGAGCCGCCCCGGGCGGCACAGCGGCTGCTCCGCCACAGCAGTAGGAAAGGCCAAGCGAGGCCGGCAACCCGGTCGTGCTCGACGCTGATTTTACCAGACGCATCTCAAACGAGCTGAACTCGAATGCCGAAACGACGGAAATCTACCACGGACAATGCCGAAGTCGACATGACTCCGATGATCGACATCGTCTTTCAGCTAATCGCCTTCTTCATGGTGATCACGAATTTCGAACAAACGCAGGCCGACGAACGTGTGAAACTTCCACGCGATGCTCTGGCCAAGCCGCCTGAGGTCAAGCCAGACGACTCCCTGACCCTCAACGTCGGATTCCTGCGGGACATGGAAGGCAAGAAGGAAGACCCTGAACCCTGGCTGTTCAACTTCGGGGGCGAGGATCAGACCCGGCCGCTGCAATGCAAAGATCTGCTGGACCGGGAAGTGCGGCTCTACAAGGGCAAGGAGATCGATCCAAAAACGGTCGTGATCAAAATCCGTTCTGACGGAGAAGTGCCAACCGGTATCATCCAGCAGATGATCGAACTGTGTCAGAAGGCAGGCTTCGAGACATTCGCCATGTCAGCCATGTCCGGCGAGCAGGAATAATCTGAATCTTCAGAGCCTCAATATTCACTAAAGACAACCACCTCAACCGAGGTTAATTGATGAGCCGCAAAGCACGACAGGAACCGGAGAAGCTGGAAACAAATATGTCGGCCATGATCGACGTCGTGTTTCAGCTGCTCATTTTCTTCATGTTGACGCTGAAGATTGTTGAGCCGGAAGGTGACTTCAACATCAACATGCCGGCCGTCGGCGCTCCGACGCAGCCAACTGACGACATTCAGCTGCCAGACATTAAGGTTAAGCTGCAAGCCAACTCGGACGGGACACTCGCCGGTGTCTACCTGGGCGGCACATCGCTGGGCAATGACCAGAACGCGTTCAAGCAGTTGAACCTGGACATCTTCAAGATGATCACGGCCGCCGGTCAGGACCTCGCCAAAGAGATGGAGGTCGAAATCGACGCCGACTACAACCTGCACTTCCGCCACGTGATCAATACGGTCGGAGCCTGCACGGGAAAGATCGGGAAAGATGGCAAAGTCGTGAAGTACATCGAGAAGATCAAATTCTCGCCGCCAAAACCGCCACAGGCTGCTGGCGGGTAGTCGTCAACTCCACGCGAACGAGAAAGGCCCGAAGCAGTCGGGCCTTTTTTGTGGCAGGACGCTTCCACGGTGTGCCGGCTACGCAATGTCTTCGGCTGTGATCGAACCGTCGTGCAGAGCCGAAGCGACAAGAATTCCGTCAATCGGTTCGTCCGCCAGCTGCTTGAGGTCGTCCGGATTCCGCACGCCTCCTCCGGTAATGAGTCGGCTGTTCGGGGCAAAGTCATTCAACTCGCGGCAAAGCTCCAGTGTGGGCAGGCCGCTCTTCATACCAACTGACCCCAGGTCGAGCACGATCATTTCCCGGACTCCGGCTTCCAGCACGCATGCGCCAATGTCCGCGGGGTCGTCATTTGTCATGTCGCGGAATTTCGACACGGGTCGACCGTCCTTCATGTCGAGGCTGAAGATGATGTTCTCCTCACCGGCCGTGGCCAACAGCATCTCCAGTGAAGAAAGTAGCGGCCAGGTCTCCAGACCGACGATCACCTGCTTCGCTCCGGCGGCCAGAACTGCAGCCACGTCAGCCGCCGTCGAGACTCCTGCATCGATCAGCAGTTCAAATTCGAGCTCGACCAGTTGTTGATAGACCGGCCAGTTTGGCTCCCGATCCAGAATCGCGTCCAGGTCGGCGACGTAAAGCTGGTTGAGGCCGAAGGTCCTGCGAATGGCCAAAGCCATATCCACGGCGTTGGCCGACTCGGCAAAGCAGCTTTCGACAGGCCGGTACTCATCCCGTTGTCCGGCCACACCCCGGACGACGACCGAGTTGAGCAGGTCCAGCACCGGAATGATTCGCATTGAGCGTCCAGATCGTGATTTTCAGAGCAGGCAGCCAAGCTACTCTGAACACTCCACCGAAAACTCTCAACTCACTCACTTCCACCGACGGAGATGCCGAGTGAGCTGTAAACGCGGATCAGAGAATACCCGGTTCAGATGTCCGCTGAGTGGTCCAGGGGGACGTTCGCGCTGGATCGTTGCCAGATAGCCGCGTAGAAGCTGATTGCCCTCTTTCGAACCGTGCAGCAGAAAGTGCACCCACGCCCAGGACTCGCGGTAGTCAGCGGCGGTGAATTCGGAGAGATGCTCGCGACTTTCCAGTTGGGCGAGGTTCGGTTTCCAGCCAAGTCGCGACGCCCACTTCATGCGCGAGTGATGTGGGTTGGCCGCTGCGCGGCGATTGCCTCGCACCTCGAAGTACTCCGCCAGCCCCTCATCGAGCCACAGGGGCAGGAACGGCAGCATGCTGTGCAGAATCGCGTGAGTAACCTCGTGCCGAAGATCTGTTTCGAAACCGCTGTGCCGGTAGACAAAGACGAAGCCTGCGTCCTCGCCCTTGACGAAAAGGGCTCGTCGATTGACTCCAGTAGGAGCGTGTTTGGAAACGTAGCGGACGTAGCTGGCATGTGTGGCGAACAGGCCAACGACAATCGGAGAGTCATTCGGCTTCAGCCCGAGTGTGGTTCCCACGTCAGCTCGCTGTTCCTGGACGATCTCAAAAATCCAGTCGTAGCTGTCGAGTTGAAACTCACTGTAAACTCGAAAAGGGCCGGCACGTCGCACGTCGACCCAGTCAGCTTGAGCGTTGCGGCTGAGGATCAGAATTGCATTGAGGGCCGTCAAAATCAGGCAGGCGCGCATAATCAAATGCATCCGCAGAATGCCACGGATTAACCTCGAATGTGGGGTGTGGAGTCACGCAAACGTCAGATAACGCCGCCGTGAGTCCGGTACGGAGTCTGAAGGTCAGGCATATCCAGCCCCCAGGCTCGTTCCCAAATGCCGTTGATGTGCCGCAGACCTTCCGACACATAGATCATCTGCCGAACGCGATCGTCCGGATTGGACGAGTAGATCGGCACCACGCAGCCGGTCTGAACAAGACACAGAGCACCCAGAAGTGCGGAGAGAAAGAACTTCCGCATGGAACTCCTCCATGAGTTGGCGGAAAGAAATGACTTTGGGAAGTGAAGGTTGAATGTGGGTCAGATGACGCCACCGTACGATCGATAGGGAGTCTCACGATCTGACTCGTCAGCCCAAGTGCGTTCCCAGGACTCTCCCCACAGGTTATTCCCATCAGGGGATTTCGAGTTAGACACGGCCTGCGGAACAACGCAACCGGCCTGAATCAGACAAACACAGATCAAGACTGTTTGATGGATGATCTTCCGCATGAAACTCTCCAGAGAGCCACAGCGGACGGATTAAGTTATGGGGTTTTGTGGTGCCGAAATGGCTGAGATTGACTGCCGCAGCGAAACCACAGCAGGACCTAGTAAGGCAGAATGCCTATATGCCAGGTGAAGGGGGATTTTGGGAAGGGGGAGCCGGAGATGGCTCAGTCGATTGAGGGGCAGGTGCGGGAACCTGTTGTGGTGGTTGGATTTGTAGAGTCTCTGCAGCGGCAGGAGCTGGCTGTGACTCGGCAGTTTGAGCAGTAGCAGCTTCGGCAGCTTCGCGCTGCTCAAGCTGCCTGACTCGCTCTTCCATCTCCTTGCCGGGCTTGAATGTGACCACGTATTTCTCAGGGACATCAACACGTGTGCCGGTTCGCGGGTTACGGGCCTTCCGCGCGGCTCGTTTTTTCACCTCGAAAACACCAAAGTTCCGCAGTTCGATCCGCTTTTCGCGGACGAGCGTATCGATGATGGCATCGAAGGTCTTCTGCACAATCTCCTTGGTCTTGAGCTGGGTCATCCCAATCTGCTCAGAGATTGCTTTAACAATGTCTTTTTTCGTCACGACTGGTGCCTCCGACCAGCGGTCGACGGGGAGCCATTCGGCAGAATTAAACAACGACGGAACTTTATTCCCAATCAGGATTTAGTGTCAAGTGGTTGTTTTCCGGAGGCCTGATCGGGAGTCGGAAACGGCTACATTTGGCCTGTTTTCGTCCCGTTTGAAGCAGGCAGAATATCTGGACACTCATCATGGCGAGGAATCATAGTCGGTATCGTCACTTTCTGATCCAGAGAATCAGCACAATCACCTTAACCGTCAAAGTTTACGCAGAATGCCGCTGAGTGGACTGCCATTCGGTGTTGGGAACACGGCTGAGCTAACTCATTTTTAAGTGAAGGTTTACGGGCGATCATGGCCAGAGACGATTATCAGACTCGATCCAGCCGTTTCGTGACCATTGCCGACGGCATCGATCGTTTTTTTCACTGGACGCGGTGGCCGATCGCTGTGCTGCTGGTGTTGCTGATTCTGCCGGCCGCCAGTGCGTGTCTCTCGTTACTCACCGCGATCGTCAAAGCGCCGAAACCGATAATGCCGTTTGCCGGCGGAATGTGTCTCTACCTGATGATCTGGACAATTATTCTCCGCCACTGGAGAGCCACGTGGGTTTCGACGCTCGAGCATGAGCTGACTCATGCTTTGTTCGCGATTCTCACATTTCACCGGGTCGTGGATATCCGCACGACCTGGCGAAGCGGTGGGCATATTCGCTACCTCGGTCGAGGCAACTGGCTGATCACGCTCTCTCCTTACTTCTTTCCGACTATCTGCCTGATCGTCCTGCCTCTGTTCGCTTTCCTTCCGGCCCGTGCAACTCACGTTGCGAACGCCGTTATCGGAGCAGCCTTTGGCTTCCACCTGACCTCAACGATCCGGGAAACTCACTTGGGTCAGACCGATCTGAAGAAGGCGGGCTATCTGTTTTCGCTGATGGCCTTGCCCGGCCTCATTCTGGTGACACATGGGCTTGTGCTGGCCTGGTGCCACGGCGGAAATCGCGGACTGGTCAGCTTTCTGATGCTTGTCTGGCTGAATCTGGAGCGGCTTTTTTCGTGACCCATCGGCAGGATTCCCAGATTCCGGAAGCTCTGCTGCTGTCTGGATTTTGAATCAGACGAGCCGTATTATCACAGGCCGGTTTGAGGGTACTCGTCCTCACGTCACATCGCTCAACCAAAAATCCTCAGGCGCCAGTCATGCCCAAGGTCACGTTCAAAAAAGAGAAGAAAACCGTCGACGTTCCTGAGGGTGCCAACCTTCGTGCGGTCGCTCACAGCGCCGGTGTCGAGGTTTACAAGGGGCTTCATAAAGTTCTGCACTGTCCTGGAGTGGGGCTGTGCGGTTCCTGCCGCGTCTATATCAAGAAGGGGCAGGAGAACGTTTCGCAGCCGAGCTTGAGGGAGAAATTCACAACGAAGATTGCCAACCCGGAAGCTCAGTTCGCCTACCTTGGCCACGAAGAGGAATTGCGGCTGTCCTGCCAGTGCAAAATCACGGGAGACATCGAGGTCGAAACGCAGGCTCCCTGTAACTGGCATGGCGAAAAGTTCTGGGGCTGATCCCTGGTCCATAGACAGCGGCTCGATAGACCACGGCGAGGTACAATGAAATACTGACGCAGGGATTCGTCCCTGCGTTTTTCTTTGCGCAATGACATTCCATTCCGGCTCAGCTCCTTCCGAGAGAGATGCCATGAAGATCACACAAGTCGATGTCCTTCCCCTCACCGGAGACACCGTGGACGGCGGGTGGCCTCAGGGGCATGAGCCTCAGGAGAATCTGCACACGCTGATCGAGGTGCACACCGACGAGGGCATTTCCGGAGTCGGGAGCTGCTTCACGTCCGGGGCTCTGGTGCAGGGGGCCGTCGAGCTTCTGAAGCCGATGCTCATTGGGGAGTCGGGTGTCGAGCCGGAACGGGTCAGCGAGAACCTCCGCCAGTCCAGCTTCTGGCAGGGACGAGGTGGTGCAGTCGAGCATGCGATCTCGGGAATCGACATCGCTCTGTGGGACATCATGGGCAAAGCGTGCGGGCAGCCGGTGTCGAGGCTGCTTGGCGGGATTTATCGAGACCGGATCAAACCCTACGGTTCGATGCTGTTTGACGAACCGGATCCCCTTCGGTCGAGCCTCGAAGCGACGGTGAGCCGAGGGTTCAAAGCGATCAAAATCGGATGGAGACCGTTCGGACGGCGGGACCGGAAGTTTGACGAGTTGCTCATCAAGACGGCTCGCGAGACCGTCGGAGACGGTGTTGAGTTGATGGTCGATGCGGGGGGTAGCGAGCAATTCTGGCCTCACGGCCTCAACTGGGCTCGCGAGACTGCGAAGATGCTCGCCGACTACGACATCGTCTGGTTCGAAGAAGCCCTCCCCCCGGACGACATTGAGGGATTTATTGAGCTCACGAAACAGTCGCCCGTCCCGATCGCGGGCGGAGAAGTGCTTACCCGTCGGCAGTCGTTTCAGCCGTGGCTGGAACGACGGGCCGTCGATATCATCCAGCCGGACTGTACGAAAAATGGCGGTCTCAGCGAATCCCGCCGGATCGCGTGGATGGCCTTCGATCATAACGTTCAGATGGTCTCGCACGGGTGGAACACCGCAGTCGGCCTCGCCGCCGACCTGCAGATGGCCGCGGCCACGCCCGTTGCCCGATATGTGGAATACCTCACTCCGTGTGCGTACATCGAGGAGCTTTACACCGAGCCGTTCGTTCTCGACGAGGAGGGATTCCTGACGATTCCAGCTCGGCCGGGACTTGGCTTTGAGCTGGATCGAGAGAAGTTGAAAAAGTTTGTGGTCTCATAAGGTGCACTCCATTGCGCTGAGGGACGTGTTGAACCGGACCGAGTTCCGAATTGAAACTGCTGCGAGGATTCGACCCGAACGCGGGATACCACGGCGGCTTCCTGTCGATCGGGAATTTTGACGGAGTTCACCGCGGGCATCAGCAGATGATGGCCTGCCTGGTGAGGCACGCGCAGAAGCAGGGCGTTCCGTCGACCGTTTTTACGTTTGATCCTCACCCGATTCAGTTGCTTCGTCCGAACGAGTGTCCGCCCGCGCTGACATCGCTCGACCGGAAAGCGGAATTGATCGAGGCGTGCGGAGTCGACTTTCTGGTCGTTTACGCGACGGATCTGCGGTTGCTCAATCTGTCCGCCGTAGAATTCTTCAGCTCGGTCGTGCTCGACGATTTTCAGGCCCGAGGGCTCGTTGAAGGGCCCAACTTTTTCTTTGGCCGCGATCGAGCCGGGAATACGGAAGTCCTGCAAAAACTCTGCAGCGACGCCGGTATCGGGCTCGATGTTGTGCCTCCGGTTTTCGTTGGAGCCTCGATGGTTTCGTCAAGCGTCGTGCGGCAGCTGCTGGCCGATGGCGACGTGTCGCAGGCCAGCGATCTGCTCGGTCATCGTTACCGGGTTGTGGGGCGAGTCTCATCGGGATCGCAACGCGGAGCAAAGATCGGTTTCCCGACAGCGAACCTGACTGACGTGGTCACGGTACTGCCTCGAGACGGCGTCTACGCGGGAATCGTTTATCACGACGGGAAACAGTACGCCGCGGCGGTGAATCTCGGACCGAACCCCACGTTTGGTGAGAAGCGACGAAAGATTGAAGCTCACCTGATCGACTTCGAAGGCGACCTCTACGGCGAGGATCTCGAACTGGAGTTCGTCTCGCGGATTCGAGACACGCAGACGTTTCCCGACGTGGAGATGCTCACCCGGCAGTTGGCTCAGGACGTCGAGCAGACGCAGGGAGTCGTCAGCCGACTGCTGAACCGTTAGGCTCCGTCGTTGCTTTTTGAGAATTTCTGACGGCTGATTTGATCCGGTCTCGCTTATCCCTCGGGGCCATTGATTCGTTCTGACTTATGGCAATCGACTGGTCCCCCCTGATTGAGATCATCCGGTCCAACGACCGGTTCGTCCTTTCGAGTCACGTTCGGCCGGATGCCGATGCGCTTGGTTCGGAACTGGGACTGGCTTACGCGCTGGAGTCGCTCGGCAAGTCCGTGCGGATTGTGAATCCGTCCGCCGCCTCACCGAATCTGGCGTTCCTCGATCCGGACGGGCGAGCGAAGAAGATTGGTGAGTCCATGACATCCAACGAAGCACGCAACACCGACGTGCACATCGTCGTTGATACCAGCGCGTGGACTCAGCTTCAGGAATTGGGAGAGGTCATCAAGACGACGACGGCCCAAAAGGTGGTCATCGATCATCATGTCAGCTCGGATGATCTGGGTGGGCTTGTTATAAAAGACACGACAGCCGCCGCCACTGGTGAGCTGATTTTCGAATTAGCGCAGGCTCTCGAGGCAGAAATCCGTGAAGAAACGGCGACGGCTTTGTACTGTGCTATCGCCACGGACACGGGCTGGTTTCGATTCCCCTCGACGACTCCTCGCACGATGCACATCGCTGGCTGCTTAATTGACGCTGGTGCAAAACCACATGTACTTTACTCGTTGCTCTACGAGCAGCATTCAGCGGCAAGAATGAGGCTTCATGGTCGAGTTCTCAGCCGTTTGACGGTCGACTGCGATGGCCGGCTGGCGTACCTCACGGTGTCTCGAAATGACTTCAAAGAGACCGGAGCGGTGCCCGCCGATACGGAAGACCTCGTCAATGCCTCGCTTCAGATCGGCGGGACAAAGGTGGCGTTCATCGCGATTGAGCAACCCAACCAGACAGTCAAAGTGAGTTTTCGCGGACGAGTTGATACGAATGTGGCGGTCGTGGCCGAAGAGTTCGGCGGCGGCGGCCACAAACAGGCCGCTGGAGCCACCCTGCCCGGTCCCCTGGCCGAGGCTCTGGCGAAAGTCCTCCCGGTGATGCAGCAGGCAGTCGCTGCCAGCTGACCATCCTGGCCTGTCAGCAGACGTGCTGACAGGCCGGCCCTCCCACCACAACTGATTCCTTGTTTTAATGTTTTAATAAAGAGTATCAGTGCTGCACGCGCTGCTGCTCTTGAATCGAAATCCCATTCAGTGGTGCGTCGAGACGCACCCTGATTTCCTCGATGACCGAGACATGTCATGAGTGAAAACAAAACACCGGATGAAGGCGCTCCGGAAAACGAAACCCCAGAAACTGAAGCATCTGCAGCCGCAAGTGGCCATGAGGCTTCCTCGACCGAGTCAGCCGCTGATGGCCAGCCGAGACGGAATTTCATGGTCGAGTTCCTCGCTGCGACGATCGGCGCGGTCGTCGGGGTCGTGCCGGCAATCACAGGCGGGCTCTTCTTCCTGCATCCCCTCTTCAAGGGCAAAGACGAAAAGAACGCCGATACGGCATCTCGGCCGGACGCTCCAGTAAAGGACGACAAAGGGCGACTCAAGACGTCTGTCACACTCGAGTCTCTTCCCGACGACGGCACGCCGCTGCAACTGAAGATGCTTGACGACATCGTCGATGCCTGGAACCTGTTTCCGAATCAGGAGATCGGCTCGATCTGGATTCGCAAAGTCGGCGACCAGGTCATCGCCTTTAACACCATCTGCCCGCACCTGGGTTGTGCCGTTGAGCATCGTGCTGCAAAGGGCGATTTCTACTGCCCGTGCCATCTGAGTTCCTTTGACCTCGACGGCAAGACGCAGAACGAGATTCCGCCGCGGGACATGGACACGCTCGACGTCGCGGTGAAAAACGACGGCACGGTATGGGTGAAGTACGAAAAATTCCGCGGGGCGATCAGCGAAAAGGTCTCGATATGATGCGCGCGTTCCTCGCCTGGCTCGATGATCGAACCGGGTGCAACGACCTTGTCAAAGAAACCCTCTACGAACGCATCCCCGGCGGAGCTCGCTGGAGATACGTCTGGGGCAGCACCCTTGTCTTCACGTTTACCATTCAGGTCATCACGGGCATCTTCCTGTGGACGGCCTACAGCCCGAGTGCTCAGACGGCGTGGGAAAGCGTTTACTTCATCCAGGAAAAGATGTTTCTGGGCTGGCTCGTGCGAGGCATCCATCACTTCGCCGCCCAGGCGATGACCGTGCTGCTGGCCATCCATCTCATTCAGGTGATCATCGACGGGGCCTATAAAGCGCCGCGCGAAGTCAACTTCTGGCTCGGCCTGATCCTGATGAAAATCGTGCTGGCTCTCGGCCTGACCGGCTATCTTCTGCCGTGGGACCAGAAGGGCTACTACGCGACGAAAGTCACGACCAACATCATGAGCGTCACGCCAGTCGTCGGCGAACAGGTTCAGCAACTGGCACAGGGCGGAAAGGAGTATGGGCATCACACGCTGACGCGGTTCTTCGCGATGCACGCCGGCATCCTGCCCGGCCTGCTGATCGCGTTCCTCGTCCTGCATATCTATGTGTTCCGCCGCCACGGCATTCATGCGAAAGATCCCAAGGCCGCTCCCGAGTCCTCATTCTGGCCGGATCAGGTGCTCAAAGATGGAGTCGCCTGTCTGGGAGTCCTCGCGGTCATCATGCTCTTTGCGATTCTCAAAGGCGCCGAACTCAATCCGCCCGCGAACCCGGCCGAGGCCTTCGAAGCGGCACGGCCTGAGTGGTACTTCCTGTTCCTGTTCCGCTTCCTGAAAATCAAGCTGATCGGAGCGATGGGAACGGCCTTCGGAGCTCTCTACATCCCGGGGCTGCTGTTCGGAATCCTCGTCGCGATGCCGCTCATCGCGAAGTGGAGGGCCGGTCACAAGTTCAACATCGCCTACACCTGGATCATTATGGCGGGCATCGTTCTGCTGACCGGAATCGCGTTCTACGAAGACAACACCAACGACGATCACCAGGCCGCCCTCGCCGAAGTCCATCGCGACGGGGCGAGAGTCAAAGAGCTGGCCAACGGTCCGATGATGATCCCCGTCGAGGGAGCCGGCAGCCTGCTGGCCGCCGATCCGTACACGCGAGGTCCCCGAATCTTCGCGGACAAGTGCGCGGCCTGCCACCGCTGGAACGGCCACAACGGCCGTGGCCGAATCCTCAAGCTTGTTGACGAGTCCGGAAAAGCACACGTCACCATGCCAGTCGCTACTGACCTGGCAAACGCGACCTCACGCGAATGGCTGCGGTCAGTTATCGTCGACTACTCCAATCACTTCGGCTACCTGACTCAAAGTCAGTGGTATAGGAAGGCCACCGAGGCGGGTGAGGACGAGTACATCGATCCGCTCGACGGCGAAATGGCAGTCGCCTCGGCCGACTACAAAGAGCTTTTCAACAAGGACGAAAACAAAAAGGACCTGGACGCTCTCGTCGAGTACCTCTATTCACTGCGCGGCCGGGAAGCCGACGAAAAGCTCGCTGCTCGCGGTGAGGAAATCCTCAACGGAGAACCCCTCGCCAGTGGAGACGAAATGTCGTCCTGCATCGACTGCCACGACACCATCGGGAGTGACTACGAGTCTCCCGAAGAGGCTCCATACTACCCGGACCTGGCCGAGTACATGTCTCAGAAATGGCTGAAGGCCTTCATCCGCGATCCGTCGTTGTTCTACGGCGACAAGAACCAGATGCCAGCCTACAACCACGACGCCCTCAACGACCGCGACCTGGACCTGCTGGTCCGGTGGATGAACGGCGATTACAAAACCAAAGTCGAGGACTATCCGTCGCGACTGAAAGACATGCCAGCCATTCCGAAGACCCCCGAGGCCGGCGACTCGGCCGAAGGTGATTAAGGTCAATCTTCTGTACGAAAACCGGAACGCGGCCGATGATGTCGGTCGCGTTTTCTTTTTGCGCCCGGTTTCCCGAGCTGAGGACTTCTAAAGGCTTTTAGGTTTGAGCCCTGTCATGCGATCTGGGATCCTCAAAACTGTCCGCTCAATATCAATCGCCGAGGAGAGCACCGTGAAACGGAGTCTTTTCGCACTGGCCTGCTGTCTGTGGCCACTGTCTACCATGCCCGTTGACGCGGCTCCGGCTGACACGCCTCACCCCAACATCATCATCATCCTCGCTGACGACATGGGATACGGAGACGTCATCGCTCTCAATCCTGACAGCAGGATTCCGACTCCCAACCTAGATCGTCTGGCCAGCGAAGGGCTGGTTTTCACCGACGCTCATTCGGCAGGCTCTTATTGTGTGCCATCGCGATACGGACTGCTGACCGGGCGGTACATGTGGCGGACCCGTCTGGGATCAGGCGGCAACCTGGCGAACTTTGCCGGCACTCTGATTGAGCCAGGTCGCAAGACCATCGCAAATGTGCTGAAGGAAGCAGGCTATTACACCGGACTGATCGGAAAATGGCACCAGGGCATCGACTGGAAACTGCGTGACGAAAGTGAGCGGTCCGTCATCCGTAGCCATCCCAACTACCAGAACTTCAAAAACATTGATTTCGCGTCGCCCGTGTTGAAGGGACCGAAGGATTTCGGATTCGATTACTCGTTTGGTACGGCCGGTTCCGCGGAGAT
>JACLAC010014322.1_pt1 | contig 15050 bp, 14 predicted proteins | sample 8027881 | NCBI WGS metagenome assembly JACLAC01 (sample SAMN15725517, study PRJNA655200) | protist metagenome | isolation source: fluorescence activated cell sorting (FACS) single amplified genomes of... | place: Spain: Blaines Bay Microbial Observatory, Mediterranean Sea | collected 2016-01-19 | reverse complement strand
AGAAAATATTATTAAAGATATACAAAATGCTCTGCAGCTAATGCAAAAAAGTGTGAATGAGCCTGATGAGTTTGATCCAGCAACCAGTCAAAAAACTTTTAGAATATCTCTTGGTGATATTAATGAAGGTCGAATACTCGCAATCCTCATGGGTAAAATGGAAAAACAAGCTCCGAATATAAAACTAGAGTGCTACTATTCTGCAAGAGACCAGGTCCCCCATGCTTTGGCAACAAACGAATTAAGTTTTGCTGTGGATCCCTTTATCCCTAATTCTAAAGATACAAATTCTATGAAAGTTTTTACCGATCAATTTGTTGTAGCGCATAGGGCAAATCACCCTGTATCTAAACTCCCAGAAATGACTTTAGATGAGATGCTAAAGCTAAAATATATAAATATTTCGAACAGAAAAAGAGGCGCATCTGTTGTGGAGATGGAAATGCAGAAAATGCAATTGCAACCTGAAATTGCTCTCCGATCACAGCATTATCAAGTAACTCCAGAGATCGTTAGGTCAACAGACTTATGTTTACTTTGCTCCGAGACTTTTGCAAAAAAACATGGTCTAAGCTACCTTGAAATACCTATATATGTACCCCCTCTTGAACAATATTTAATTTGGCACAGCAGTGATGATAATGATGGATCTCATATTTGGATGAGAAATCTTATAATCGAATCTTTTGCGGAAGTCAGTTCACTTAAATCTTAGGGGCTTCACCATAATATAAATAAGAAGCTATCTTTGGCCCTTTAATATATTTCTTTTTTAAATCCTTAAAAATAAATCCTTGAGCAAGAATAAGCTCTTCAATATTTCTATTAAGATTGCAGCCGCCAGCAATTTTTTTCCACATTGGTGTAATTCGATGTTGCCATTTTTGAACATTAGGCTCAGGAGCCAAACCATGCTCTATAAAAAATAATGAGCCGCCAGGCTTCAGCAGCCTATTAGCTTCTGCGAGAGCTTGAATGGGATCGGGAATAGTACAAAGACTGAAGCCAATAACTACGCTATCAAATGTTGAAGACTCTAGATCAATAGACTCAGCAGTTGTCTCAATGAAAGAAATTTTCGAGTCAAAATTTGAAGCCCTAGATTTTGCAATTGCCACCGAGCTTACAGCCGGATCAACTCCAACAACCTCAGTTACCTTCTCAAAATCATAAAAATCAAAATTTAAACCTGATCCAATACCAATTTCTAGAACTCTTCCGTGGGCTCTAGGAATAATCTGGGCTCTCTTTTTTTGAAAGCCCTCCATGCCACAACAACAATCTAATAATTTTGGTAAGAAATATTTCTCATACAAAGTCATAATTAACTCAAATCATGACCTGCTGTTCCGACCAAACCACCATCAGAAGGAATAGTGGCACCGACTGTGTATGCACCAGCTCTTGAGCAAAGAAATATTGCTAATCCAGCTATGTCCTCAGGAGAGCCAATTCTTTTTCGTGGATTCCTTGATTCTATAAATGAATAGTCATGATTGACAGCAGCTCCTAACATCATAGATTCATATGGGCCTGGTGCTATTGCATTAACTAAAATATTTTCACCAACAAGTCTTTTAGCCAAAATCCTTGTTAAGTGATGAACTGCAGCCTTAGAGGTACCATAAGCATAAGCTTCTATTACAGGAACATTCATTCCATCTACAGATCCAATGTTGATCACTCTAGATGGATCTTCTAATGATGAATTTACACTAAGCAACGGGGTAAGTTTTTGAGTTAGATAAAAGATACTTTTTACATTCAAGTCCATTACCTTGTCCCATCCTTTTTCTGAATACTCATCATAAGGCTCTCCCCATGAAGCGCCAGCATTGTTTATGAGAAAATCAATATGTTCTTCTTTAGATTGAATAAATTCAACAAAGTCACTCATTCCATCCATGGTGCTTAAGTCACAGGGCACAGGAATGCACTCGCCCGAAAACTTATCTGATAATTCTTTAGCTTTTTCAATTAGAGCAGCTTCTTTTCTGGCTGTAATATATACCTTGACGCCATTAGCTAAAAAGCCTGAAGCTATCATCTCGCCTATTCCTCTTGAGCCACCAGTGACTATTGCTACCTTTCCTGAGACATTAAACAACTCTGCGATTTTCATACTGATCCTTACTTAATTTAATAAACGCTTATGTTCTCTTGAAATCATTATGAATTCAATAGCATTGCCTTTAGAATACTGTCATGGAATTAACTATAAATATTATTCTGCTTCTAGCAGGAATCACAATTCTTGTTTGGGGAGCAAATAAATTTGTTGACCATGCATCTGTCATTGCCAAACATTTAGGTGTTGGAGATCTTGTAATTGGGCTTACGCTCATTGCAGCTGGAACCTCTGCGCCAGAGGTATTTGTTGGAATATCTGCTGTCTTAAATGGGAATGAAGATATTGCTCTTGGAACAGCTATTGGTTCAAATATTTCGAATATTGCTCTAATTTTTGGTGTCTCTTGTCTTTACTTTAATGCGGCCTCTAAAACCCATTTATGGAATTTAATGCCCTTTGCTTTAACTGTTTTCTTGCTTGGATTAACTTTGGCAGATGGAACCATCTCTTTAAGCGAGAGCATGGGTTTTGTGGGTTTGTTTATGCTATTTATGTACGTCCTCATGAAAATAGATGGTGTTCCAGATGATGAAAGCTCGGAAGTCTCTCAATTTACAAAAAGCTTATTTTTGTCAATGGTTGGTCTGGTTGGTTTAATAGCAGGAGCCAATATCTCCATTATCTATGCTGAGAGCACAGCTTTATTGTTGGGTATATCTGAGCTAATTATTGGACTAACAATCATTGCTTTAGGAACAAGCTTACCTGAATTAGCAGCTACAGTAGCAGCGCTTAAAAAAGGCAAACATCAAATGGTTGTTGGTAACATAATTGGGTCCAATGTTCTGAATTTGGTATTTGTTATTCCAATTATCGGATTTTTTGGGTCTGTTCAACTCAGCTCAATTGTTATGGAAAGAGATTTCAGCATCCTTGCAATTTTAAGCGTAGCTTTTATTTTACTTTCTATTTCATTGACCAAATTAAAATTTATAAGAAGTTTGTATATGGGCGCTGGAATAATCTTAGTCAGCAGCTACTTTCTCTACATCGCTGCTCTTTCTGGGATTGTATAGATATTTCATATACAAGAAAAAAAATAGCGAGAGGACAAAAGTAACCACTTCAAAAATAAAGAAGGTGTTATAAAAAGTCGGCGTTGATGGAATTAATGCAAAAAGATATCTGCCTAGAGCAATGCTAAAAGTTAAAAATGCAAGCAGTGATAATACATATGTTGCTATGCCTCTGCTAAAAAGGCCCAGCAGACATAACAGGCCAATAATCATATTGATGCCGCCATACAAACCTGCCACCTCTGAATAACCTATCTCCCCTGAAACCTTTAAGCCCACAGCATCCATAAATGAAGGAATTTCATAACTAAGCTCAAGCGCATCTTTCACAGGATCAATAATCGCCCATGCGCCTATGCCAAAATATAAAACTGCATAAGCCATCAGAAAAAGTCTAATAATCCAAATCATTGTATTTCCTAAAAAATTTCGTTTTTTCTTTTGTTATGCCCAACTCTAGCGACTAGGCAAATAAATAAAGTAATCAAAAACATTATAATTGTATCCTTGGTAAAAGGTAGAAATACTAAAAATCCAATGATGTGAGTAATAACCAAGGAAATAGTTGAAACATATATTGGCCACAAAACTGATGTTGGGTTTTTGCCAGAAAAAAATCTAAAGATAAAATAAATTAATGTAATAAAGAAGCCTGGAAGAAGTACCCGAGCTCGATATTCATTTATCTGATCTAAATTAAATTCTGTGACAATAAATGGAATAGGCAATTGGTCATAAAAAAACATAGCGACTATTGCCCTAGCTGCTAAATATATTGCAACTATAACTAAAAGAACATTGATTGATTTACCCATCGAATGAATAGGATACACTTAAAATATTCAAAATTTAAATATTTTTAAGGAATGAAAAGCATGGATTTAATTTTAGACTCAAAGGAATGTCCAAACCTTCCTCACCCTGAGCCATATTCGGGTGCAGTGGTTACAGAACATGATTTAAGTAAATTTATTGAAATAACAATCCATGAAGATAAACAACCTATTGTTATTTTTGGAGCTAATTGGTGTCCAGATGCCAAATTATTAGAAGGAGTGATGCAACTCCCTACTGTAAAAACTTTCCTTGAGGCTCGCTCAAAAATTCTTCATATAGATGTTGGTAGCTATGAAATTAATACTGAGCTATTTGATCTTTTTGATAAAGGTATTCAAGATGGAGTCCCAAGAATATTTATAATGGATAAAGCGGGCAAAAATATCAATTTACAAGCAAATGATGCCATGCGAAAGGCAAGAGAGCTCTCAATTCAAGATATCTTTGACTACTTTCAAGAATTTGTTGTTGAAGCCTAATTAATAGCGAAAATGTTTAATCTTATCCCTGCTATTTTTTAAATCTTTCATAGCATTAATTCCAATCTCTAGATGTTGCTTAGCCCATTTTGATGTCACAGCTTGGTCTGATTTTTCTGTCTTTACTCCGTCAGGTGTTACAGGAACATCCGACACTAAAAGTAAGGCCCCTCGAGGGATTTCATTGTAATGACCAACAATAAAAATGGTGGCAACTTCCATATCAATACCAATGGCAGTTGTCTTTTTGAGTTTTTTTAAGAAACTTTTGTCATGCTCCCATACCCTTCTATTGGTGGTATAAATGACCCCTGTTCTATAGTCTGTTCCAGCATCTAATATTTTATCTGAGACAAATTTATGCAATTTAAACGAAGGCAAGGCAGGCACCTCAGGAGGGAAATAATCATTAGATGTTCCATCACCTCTTATGGCAGCTATTGGTAAAATAAGGTTTCCAATTTCAGACGAATCTTTTAATCCTCCGCATTTTCCAAGAAACAATACTCCTTTTGGTTTTCTTGCAACCAATAGATCCATTATCGTTGCTGCATTAGGTGAGCCAATGCCAAAATTAATGATACTAAGACCGGCATCATTTGTGCTTGAAGACATAGGCCTATTTTCACCCTGAATATTGCATTGAAACCTATCAGCAAACTGCTCAACATAGTCTTGAAAATTAGTAAGAAGGATGTAATCCCCGAAGTCATCTACAGGCATGCCTGTGTATCTTGGAAGCCAATCTTTGGCTATATCATATTTATTATCCATGAATCATTATAGACCATCCAAGATAATCAGCGATATTGTGTAGTTTTAGAATATTTTTAACGATTAATGGATTTTCCAATCTTCAAGAATCATATCAGATGCTTTTTCTCCAATCATAATGGTTGGAGCATTCGTATTACCACCAACGATTGTTGGCATGATTGATGCATCTACCACTCTCAAGCCATTGACTTTATGTACTTTCAGCCTACTGTCAACCACTGACATATCATCATGTCCCATTTTGCATGTACCCACTGGATGGTAAACAGTATCAGCCCCCTCACGTATGGCTTGTTCAATATCAGCATCATCATTTATATCTATGGGTCTTTGAGTATGTTCAGAGATATATTTAGTAAATTGCTCACTGCCAAGAACTTTCATCATTATTTTATAGCCATTAACCATATCTTTCACATCATCAGGATGACTCAAAAATTTTGGATCAATTAAAGGATCTTCAAATGGATCTGCAGATGCAAGAGTGACCTCACCAAGAGACTTAGGTCTTAACAAACATGAATGACAACTCATACCTGTTCCCCAAAGAAGCGTTCTGCCATGATCAACAATCATTGCCGGTGCATAATGAAATTGAATGTTTGGTATTTCTAATTCACCGTGTGTTTTAATAAAAGCGCCAGCCTCTGCAATAGTAGAAGTAAAAAGACCAGTTTTCGTAAAAAGATATTTTAAGATCTCATAGGGATATTTAAAAAATATATTTTTTAGACTGAAACCTATTAATTTCATTGAGTTGTACTTATGAACAGTAATGTAATCAATGTGATCTTGAAGATTTTTTCCAACACCTGGTAGATCTAAAAGATGATCAATACCGTGCTTAGTAATTTCATTGGCTGGCCCCACGCCTGATCTTAAAAGAATTTGAGGAGATCCAAATGCTCCTGAGGAGAGGATAACTTCCTTCGAAGCATTTAATGTAAAGGAATTATTCTCACTATCAATACATTCCACACCTTTTGCTTGACTTCCATCAATCAGAATTTTGTTTACTTGGGTATCGGTCATTACTGTAAGATTATGTCTATCTAGTACTGGGACTAAGTAGGCTTTAGCTGCGCTGCACCGTTTACCATTAATTTGTGTTGTTTGATAATAACCGAAGCCTTCTTGCTCAGCTCCATTAAAATCGTCATTGAAGTTAAATAACTTAGACCCAGCCTCAACAAAAGATTTGCATGATTCAGGCTGATGGGCAATATCGCAAACGTTTAAGGGGCCATTTTGACCATGATATTCATTGTTGTGAACCTCATTGTGCTCCGCTTTTTTAAAATATGGCAATACTTCATCGTATGACCATCCCTCATTACCAAGCTCTGACCAGTGATCATAATCCCAACGATGGCCTCTCACATATAACATTGCATTAATTGAACTTGAGCCACCTAAAGTTTTACCTCGAGGCTGAAAACCCTTTCTGTGTTCTTGAGTCTCACTAGTCATTTTATGAGTACCGCCGGCAGAATCTACTACCACTGATTCTGGCTCAGTTACTGTAACTTTTTCAAATTCTTGTTGTGGAACCGTCTCATAGGACCAACTATACTTACTTTGTGTCATCCCAAAAGCAAATCCAATAGGCACATGCAATCTTAGATCATTATCCTTTGAACCAGCTTCAATCAAACATACTGATATATTTGGATCTTTGCTAAGCCTGTTAGCCAAAACACAGCCAGCTGAACCAGCACCTAAAATAATAAAATCATAATCTTTCATATATACAATTGTCCCTTAAAAATATTTTACTGTTCTGCCGCAGTGGCTAAGCCAGTTAAAACAGTTTGATATTTTATATATTCATGAATTTGTTGAGCTTGCTCCACATTTAATACATCCTTAAATGAAGCCATGCCGCTTCCATGAATTCCTCCCAAGACACTTCCTAAAAATGAAGCGTGGCCTTGTGCATCCAGCATCCTTAAGTCAGGCAAGACTCCCCCACCAATAACACCTGCTCCATGGCAAAATTGACAATGTTCATGGTACTCATATTCACCTCGAGCAATTACCAAAGCATCTGAATTTAATTCAAAAATAGTAGGATTTAATTCAGCAATTGTTTTAACTGGCTCCTCTAGTTGAGTTCCACCAATTTCAAAAATCATCATTCTGCCATCCCTGGATGGGTTTTCATTTGGTGATTCTAGCCCGCCGGTAAGTGCGTAGGCGCCGCCATAACCAACTTGAACTGCAATGTATTGCTTTCCTTCAATCTTGTAAGTTATTGGAGGCGCTACGATCCCCTGTCCGGTATCAACACTCCAAAGCAGATCACCAGAATCTGCTGCATAGGCAACAAATCTACCATCTGATGTTCCTTGAAACACTAAATTTCCATCAGTTGAAAGAACACCTCCACTCCATGGTCTTTTATATTGTGCGCGCCAAACTTCTTTTTGCTCTTTTGGATCCCATGCAAGCAAGTAGCCAACTGTTGCAGCATCAACCATGGCTAATTCATCAGGGTCTTTTGGGAGATAACTCATTTCTATTTGATTCCCTAAATTCCAGGTTTTTGGATTATATTGAAATTCACTGTCTGTTGAGTAGATAAATATTGTTTCTTGGGCAGGAATATATACCAAACCAGTTTTCGGACTGTACGACATTGGATGCCAATTATGACCGCCTAAGGGCCCAGGTGTTGTTAGCGCTGGCTGCAATTCATGATTTGTTTCTTTGATCTCTACCGGTCTTCCAGTTTCAGAATCTATATGAGACGCCCAATTTGTAGGTACAAAATTATTTGCTGAAATAAAGTCACCCGATGTTCTATCTATTAGATAGAAAAAACCATTCTTCGGAGCTTGCATAATTACTTTTCTCTGCTCTCCATTAATCTCCATATCAGCAAGGATCATATGCTGCGTGGCTGTATAGTCCCAAGTATCTCCAGGGGTTGTTTGATAATGCCAAACATATTCACCATTGTCAGGATTAATAGCTACAATGGATGATAGATATAAATTATCACCGCCACCTGGACTTCGCACATACCTATTCCACGGAGAACCATTCCCAGTACCTATATAGAGAAGATTTAATTCAGGATCATATGCCATAGAATCCCAAACTGTTCCTCCACCACCGATTTCCCACCATTTACCTCCTGACCATGTTTCTGCTGCTTTTGCGAGCGCCTCTGATTCAAAAGGTTCATCAGGATTCCCAGGAACTGTGAAAAATCTCCATAACATGGAACCATCTTTAATATCATAGGCAGAAATATAGCCTCTTACTCCAAACTCACCGCCGCCATTACCAATAATTATTTTTCCATCTATGATTCTTGGTGCGCCCGTAATTGTGTATGGTTTTGATTTATCAATTGTTAAAACCTCCCAGTTTACAGCTCCAGATTCTTTATCAAGAGAAATTAAGCGACCATCAATGGTCGCAAAAACAACTTGATCGCCCCAAATAGCAACACCTCTATTTACAACATCGCAACAAGCATTTCTTGCCCAGGCCTTATCAGCGTCAGGGTCAAATGACCAAATTTCTTTCCCAGTCTTTGCATCCAAAGCAAAAACTATACTCCATGGAGCAGTTATAAACATCATGCCATCAACCACAATAGGAGTAGTTTCATGGCCACGGTTGGTACCTGTGTCAAATGACCATGACAACCCAAGCTCACTAACATTTGTATCATTGATATCTTTTAGCGGACTAAATCTTGATTCATCGTAAGTCCTTCCATGCAGCAACCATGACTCACTTTCTAAATCTGCATTTAATGCTCGCAAAGAGTATGAATCTGAATCTGAATCTGAACAAGAAATCGCAAAGATAAGTGTAAGAAGCGATAGGGCTAATTTTTTCATAGAAACAATATACCAAAGCTTAGGTAAATATACATCAGTTGGTAGGGATGGAGGGAGTCGAACCCCCACACCTTTCGGCACTTGGTTCTAAGCCAAGCGTGTCTACCAGTTCCACCACATCCCCAGAAAGAAAAAGAATTATATTACAGAATTAGTAAATGTTAAGAAGTTTTCAATAAACAGTAAAAACTAAAAATAAGGGATTTCATTTTTTCTTTTACGATGAGCCATCATTAGTACTATCACTAAAAATACTTCACCAATAAATACAAATAAACCAAATGAATTCATGCCTTCATAATAGAAACTCACAAGTCTACCAAAGGCAATAAAGCTCATGATGTATGCAATGGTTTGCGCAATAGAGATTGAATTAAAAGAAAATGTAAAACGAACTAAAAGGTAACCATAGGCTATAAATGAGCCTGCAAATAGAGATCTAAATTCAGATGCAGTTTCAGGGTTGGTTGCAACCACAGGAATAAAGCCTAAATCACTTAAGTCAGGTTTAAACATTACATAACAACCGATTGCAAATAAGCAAGCAGCTGAAAAAAGAGTACATGCTTTTAACACTTATAAAACCCCTAAGACAAATAATGCTAAGAAAAAGGCCACAACTCCCATTGCTAACCAAAAATATAACTCTTTTGAGTTTCCAAAACGATATGCATTAATTGCAAGACCCCAACAATATAGAGGAGCTAAAGTGATAATGATTGAACTTATCAATATAGCTATAGGAATAAAAGCTAAGACTAAAAATAGTTGAAGTGCTAATTTATTCATAACCTAATGGAACATAAATCTTTAGCTCATGTCAAATATCGGAAGAGTTTTCAAGCCATATGGGTGATGTCCAAGCTCTTTCTTGAATAAACTTTGGGATATTTGAGTTTCTTTCTTCGCAGTACTCAGAATTTTTTAAGCACAGATCATGTGACCAACGACAGGATTTATTTGCAACAACTCTAACATAGTAATAAGCCTCATCACCCTGATTAAAATTAGGGTCATCCCACACAGTGCACATTGAACGAACTCCAGCACCAATAACTTTGCAAGAATTTAAATCAAGATCAGTGGGCTCATGAGTCATGACATCATAAACTGAGGTGATAACTTCACCATCAACAATTGTACCTTTCACCACCTGTAATTTTTCAATGTATTGATCTTTCAATGATGAATCTGCTGATGCAGAAATAAATAGTCTAGCTCTAGTTGTAAACTCAGCTTGAGAAGTGCCGCCCATAGGAACGCCTTGTTTATAAGCAAGTGCAATTGATTCTGGTTGACTGCAAAGATTATTATCTAAACTCTCTCCTAGAAAAAATCTTACTAAGAATCTTGGACCAGAGGTTCCATATACCTCCTTACGCTTAAGTGCACTAAAAATAGAGGTTCGACTATTTTCTTCAGCCCAAACAACTGCTAAACCACCTGGATTAAATTCAATATCATCTGGAAGGCCTTTCGGAATAGAAGCTCGAAAAGATTTCCCAGCCCCGCCGTGACCTGGAAAAACATCTTCATCAACTAATCCAGGTGTGCCTAAGTGAGTGTCAGTACTTCCAATAAATCCAAATTTGAAAGGATTAATATTTTCTTGTGCTTGAATAAGCAATCCTTGGTTTAATGCATCGCGCACAAAACTAGATTTTGGAGGGGCAGAAAAATCCTTGGTAAATTTTGATTTAAAATCTTTGTAGGGTAATTGCTCAAAACTGCATAAAGGATCGCTTGAATTAATTGCACACTCAGAACTCCCCTTGTGTTGAAAAATTTCAACCAAAGGCTCTCTGATATTATGAAGATAGATTTCATCTTGATTAGGTTTTTCAAACATAAATCCATTACTAAGGTTTGAGTTATGAGGAATCACGATATAACTACAATCTTTTATGCATTCTTGGTCTAGTTGCTCCCATAAATCAGCTCGTGTTGATGCTTCATAAAAACTTATTGGCTGATAAGGAACATTTGAGCTTTCAAATATGATATTTCTATGTAGATTATTTCCTGAGTATGCTGCGCCAGTCCACTCATAACCTACAAAAGTGGAAAACTCACAACTCTCAGTTCTATCATAATGCTCTTCTGCTGCCTGGATAATTTCTTGCCATGGTTTCTCAGCAGCATCTAAGCATATCTCTCTTGAATCTCCACACATCCCTAAAGGCTTGCGCATGCTAGCTTTTGCATTCATAAAAAAATATGACAGCTTTGGAAAGCCTCTATAAGCCCTGCATTGAAGGCCATTATACTTTGTGCTTTGGGGATCTAAACACAATCTAACCTCGCCAAGAAGTTCTGCGTGATCTGTTACAGCTGCAAAATCTAATGCTTGATTTAATTTTGAACTTCTTGAGCTTGTTTTGTCCTCATTATAAGGCTGTAAATATAAAGATTGCCCTTTTGCATATCTGTATGCATCATCTGGGGTATTTAATGTCCCTTGTGTATTGGCATCAAGTGATAGAGTGGTGTGAACATGCAAATCACCAAATAATGGTATTTTGTTTGGAACATGAACACTGCAAGGTTCTCTATCTTCATTTACATATACTTGACTTTGATTGGCAAATAAAAAATTAGAAATTAATACGAAGAGTAAAAATATTTTTTGCATATAAATTATCGCTAAAAAAAACGGCAACCTGAGTTGCCGTTTTAGCAGTCATATTAGACCAACTTCTTAGAAGTTATAGACGAGTTGAGCTCCTAATTGTCTTCCCATATTAGTATTAGCCGCATAAAACTTAGATGGTAAACTTCCACCACCAGGCAAGTGATAGTCTGAGTAATAAGCCTGGATATGAGAAAGATCAACATCATCTAAAGCATTTTTAACAAAGAAGCTTGCATCCCATACACCATCAGATGATCTCCAGCCAACAATCAGGTTAGCTAAAACCAGTGCTTTGATCTTAAGATCAGGGTTAATAGCACTAGTTCTTTCATCCCTCCAACTGATGTTGTATCGCGTGTATCTCTCACCACCCCAATATGCTGGAACAGTGTGGTCTAGATAAAAAGTCATAGATGATTCAGCGTCATCATTCACTCTTTGTCCGCTCACATCTCTAGTTGCAGCTGTCATTCCAGAATATGAAGGATCATTAGCATAACCTATAGAGCCTGCGTCATACTCACTATCAGTAGAGGTGTAGCTTCCTCCTAAAGTTAGATCAGCGTTAACAACATATGCATACTCAAGATCAATACCTGAAATGGAGGCATCGTTATTGTTAAAGACACCACCTTGAACTTGCTGAACAAGACCTGGGCCTGCTGCGCTATAAACTCTTGCTGAAATATTATCCCACTTGGTTTGATAGCCATCAAAGGAATAGTCATAATAAGCAGCATTAAGCCTCAATCTGCCATCCATGAAAGTACCCTTCATACCAATCTCAGTCATATCACTCTCTTCCTCTTCAAATGTGATTAATGAAGGATTGATTGCAACTGGAGAAATAGTTGCTCCAGGACTTCTGTAACCACTTTCCATAGCATAATAGATCATGACATCATCATTTAGATAATGTCCTAGCTTTATACTTCCAGTAGTAGAGTCATTACTGGAATTTTGTAAACTAATTGGAATTCTAGGGACAGTCATTCCACCGCCTGTTGCTGCTGTTACAAGACCAGTAACCGGTAGATATAAATTTTGAGCTCTGTAGCCAATCATTTCTTGCTCTCTAAAACCAAACTGGATAAAAGTTCTATCACTCATGTTGTATTTAAAGTTTGCAAAATAAGCTTCGGTTTTATTATCCAGTGGAATGCCCATACATGTTATGACATTTGGCTTAGCTGCTAACAAACCTGGACTTGCTTTTTCAGCGAGACATGCTTGATGCGGTGTCTTATATTCAAACCCTACAAGCGGTTTAAATATATGTGGAGCAACCTCATAGTTATCCATTGATACATCTAAATCTGCATCAGTATATGTTTGTGAATCCCTTGAAAAGAAACCGATTGTATACTCAACCTTATCGCTATCTTGATTAGAGATCCTCATCTCAAAAGTTTCAATGCCTGTATTAGTTCTAACTTCTTGAGGATACCCATAGGTGTATGCTCCAGCATAGTCTCTATCAATTAAACCCATGGAGTCACTTTGAGAATCTGACCATCTTAAAGCTAACGCGTGGCTACCCATATCATAGTCAACCATTAAATTATGAACTTCAGCGCTCGTATTTTGTCTTGGGTTTTGGTAATGCAAAGCAACTCCGTCTTCAGGTTTTAATCCATCGGCAGGAATATCTGAATAGCTTGGTCTATGCAAGAAAGCTAATTGGCCTGCAGCAGCAGCTCCAGCTAAAGTTCCAACAGTGGAAACCCAAGCATTAGCAGCTCCAGCATAGTTAACATTAACCGGAGGAAAGAATGGATTTGAGGCACCAGCAACGAATGCAAATGCATCAAAAGGGAACGTTCCATTACTTCCAGCAACTGGTTGAGGATAAATAGAATTTACTTCCATATTTTGATATTTAAATCGAACAGAAAGCTCATCTGATGGCTCCCAAGTAAGACTCATTCTGCCAGAATCATAACTATGTGATTCATTAACATTAGTTCTAATATTCCTAACTCCCTTACCATCATTATTATTCATCACCCCAGCAACCCTCATAGATAAAGTATCAGAGAAATGCAAATCACTGGCTGCTTCAAGAATTGAGGTCATGTTGTCTGCCCAAGTTGTTTTAACATATCCATTTCTCTCATCACTTCCTACTTGTGCTGATCGAGTATAAATTTGTAATGCTCCTCCTGAACTAACAACGCCTTGGAGGGTACCTTGTGCGCCTTTTAAAATTTCAACGCGCTCAGTATCATACATTTGGAGGAACATCTCTCCCGCTCGAAGAGGAACCTCGTCAATGTAACCCTGAATGGGTTGATCATTTCCGCCATCGGGATCCATTTTTTGACCACGCATGATAATAGTAGATCTTCTGGGATCAATTTGTGTAAATTCAACACCAGATACGACTTGAGCTAATTCATTTAGATCTCTAATTTGATAATCGTCTAGTGTGCCGCCTGAAACCGCATTAACGGTCTGAGCAATATCCTGAACATTTTCTTCTTTTTTAGTTGCTGTAACGACAACCTCTTCAAGAATAAGCTCAGAATCTTGAGCTATAGAAATGCTAGGAGTTGCTGCAAAAGCAACAATAGTTAATATACATAATAGTCTCTTCATGGTTTCCCCCTCCAAATTGAAGAATGTTTAGTAAAAATATACCTGTTTTTTAACGAAATCCCAAACTTTTAACCTATTTTAACCTAAAAGTAAAAAATTAATTTGATGGTGAGGTTTGTGTTTTGATGCTAGAAATTTGCAATTGCATCTCCTGAAGCAGTTCATTATTTTGTTTCCTATATAAATCGAATGCTTGAACAGTTTCTTCGAGCAACAAAACACTCTTATTTAACTCAACAATTTTATTTTGAGAAGATAGTTGATCCTTGTTTAATTCCGCAAGCTTGTTGATCGAAGTCATTAATTTTTGAGATTCATTTTTGATAGCATTTATATTTTTTTGATCATTGGTTTGGGTCATTGCTATCTCTTTCAGGGCAGTGGAATGCTTACTAACATCTTGCATAAGTCTTGTAATATTAACTTTGTTACGTTTGTTACTTAAATCCCATAATTTCCTAATCTCTTTATCAAGAAATTGAAGTTGAGAATTAATGTCGGATAGGAATTCAGTAGAGGTTGAATCAGCTAATTGAAGCTGCTCTTCTAATATTGAAAGCCTAGATTCTACTTTAGAGTTAACATTGCTAGAAACTCTAGAAAGCTCGCTAACCCATAAAGATAGAGCGAGAATTCCAATTAATAATAAAACAAATACCACTCCAAGAAACAAGCCGTTAGAGCTTTTGTTGATATTAGAGTCTCCGTCTTTTGTTGCTGAGA
>JACLAC010023427.1_pt1 | contig 15054 bp, 20 predicted proteins | sample 8027881 | NCBI WGS metagenome assembly JACLAC01 (sample SAMN15725517, study PRJNA655200) | protist metagenome | isolation source: fluorescence activated cell sorting (FACS) single amplified genomes of... | place: Spain: Blaines Bay Microbial Observatory, Mediterranean Sea | collected 2016-01-19 | reverse complement strand
GCGAGTAGAGGTGTCACTGTTCTTTCTCCAGAAAGTCTTGGCGTTCCTTTTGAGATTCATCAATGTATTTATGAAAAAGAAAAGAAAGCGGTTCGTGATCAGCAACGCATCACTCCTGAGGTCATTCCAGAAATCTTTGATATCTTGAGTGCTCCTGGATTGGTCGAAGCTTGTGATCGAATTGTGGGGAAAAACTGGGCGATTGTGCCCTTCATTCATAATGCTCCCTTCATCAGCGGAGCTCGTGACCAGCACTGGCACAAAGACGATAACGCTCCATACAATGCCCGCAAGCAGAGGCATCACCAAGCTATCCAAATTGAGATGCTCTACTACCCGCAGGAGGTTTCTTCAGAAATGGGACCGACTGCGATTGTTCCGTTTAGCCACTATTGGACATTCAATCACGAAGAGAACCACGACAACTTTGCAGGAGCTGATCACATTGACTTTGCCTACTTAATCGAAGGCTTGGAGAGCATGCCGGTTAGTGGGCCAGACTCCAAATACACACTGGAAGACATTATCCATCGACAGACAAAACACGATCATCGGATGATGGAAGCAGTTTCAGAGCTAAACTGGCCTCTGGCTAAGGTCTTTGAAGTTGCTCCACTGCAGGCTGGGAGCGTCCTTCTCTATTCGCACAACACTTTCCATAGGGGTAACCACCGTAGAGATGATTGGCATCAATGGACGGAGAAGCCACGATTTATGTGGAGATTCTGGATTTATCGGACAAATGAACCCGTAGGAACGGACTCAGCAGAAATTGACTGGTGCCAAGAAAGCGTGGATCCCCTAACAGGGTTTGATCTGACTGAGGTGAGTTCTGGAATCAAGAGCATCTGGCGTTACCATAAGCATTGGCTAGAAACTGGTAAGCCACCATCGCCAAAAATCAAAAATACGGCTCAATCTGGCGAAGATCTGAAAAAAGAAGCTATGCAACTTTTTGAACAAGTTCTGGAAAACGGAGATGAAAAGGAACCCGTCCGAATTGGTGCCGCCTACGAACTTGCAGTGATCAGGGATCAGGTACTTGCAAAGGGATTACTGCGAAGAGCGCTTCTGAATGAGCGTGAAAGTGTGAGAAGAGCTGGCACCTACGGCCTGGTTGCCTTGGGTGCTGCCTCTGAAGATGTATTTTTAGAGGTAATCAAATCACCAATTAAATGGTTGCGGAAGTCAGGTGTATACGGATTGGGTGAAGTTAGTACCCTGAACCAAGAAATCTTTGATTCTGTCAAGGAATGCTTGCTAGAGGACTCATCAAAATACGTGCGCTCTGTTGCTGCAGGTTCCTTCGGGTGTCTTGGTAGACGTGTGATTGCTGCAGGACAGGGACTAGAGTGGATCCCAAAATGTATTGAGGCCCTCATCCAAAGTCTTCAGCAGGAAAAAAACCAACTCTCCATGGACCTAGCACAAAAAAGAAACATCAAGTTCGTACGACCAACGGATGAATGTGATGTGTGTGAGGGAATGGGAATCGATTTCGGAATTAAGAGATTTGAACCTGTCCGTTCGGCAGTTCGTGAGAACGTCCTGTGGGCTCTGGTGATGCTATGCTCTCATGGAGAGGAGGTGCTAGGTGAAAATCTAGACTCTTTGCTAGAGGAACTGAAGAAAATCATCCAAGAAGATCGGAATGTGATCACTGTTGGTTTCGCAATGGATGCGCTCAGCCGACTGGCGCACTTGTTGGTTTGTGAAAACACTCTTTCTGCCCCAATCAATGAATTAAGAGATGACCTAGAGACAATTCTCAATTCATCACCAATTAAGTGTTGGGAATCCTTGGTTCGATCGGGTTTGAGACCAGAGTCTCTTTAAGCGACTTACCATTGATTTAGAGCCAACTTAACAACCCCAAGAAACCAATCCCAGTTCATATCTTCCAGGAGCCAACTCAGCATTTTGAACTCTCCTAGGGTTAGACCAGAATGTGATAAAAGTTTGATTGAAACGACGCCTTGATTCAGTTTTTACAGCAACCAATCAAAGGAGAAAACATGTCCTATCAATTCCCACTGGTAGTCTGTGCCGAGATGCTCTGGCAAAATAAGCCGATCGAGTGGCGTGTGAGCAAGTTGACAGAAATGGGATTCGCTGTGGGCTTATGGAATTGGCCCACTTATGATCTGGACAAGTTGGAGAAAACCAAGGCCAATTTTTCAATCATGAATGGCTACCTACGAGGACGTCTTGCTGACGATGAGGGAGCAGAAGAACTCTTTTTTACAGCAGCGAAGACCATTGTTGTTGGGAAGCGACTCAACGTAGATCGACTGAACCTACACGGAACCGATTTGGGTGAGCGGAGATTGCCAACACAATATTGTGAAACCGTGACTGAAGCGCTGTGGCTGAAAGCTATGGATACGCTGAATCGTGTCGCAGACCTAGCAGACAAATAGAGAGTTGTCTTTGCTCTTGAAAATCTGAATCTACCGGTGAACCACCCAGGAGTTCCGTTCGCTTTGGCAGAAGACACCCTAGCTTTGGTTGCTGCAGTCAATCGGCCTAAATTGAAGCTCAATCTAGATTTGTATCATGTGCAGATTGGCGAAGGAAACCTGATTGAGATGTGCCGAAAATGCCTGCCCTACATTGGTGAAATCCAAGTTGCCGATGTACCAGGTCGGCAGGAACCTGGTACAGGAGAGATCAATTATCCAAAAATTGCCGAAGCGCTTTATCAGATGGGCTATCGTGGGACCATCGGATTAGAGGCTTATGCTTCAGGAAAGCCAGAGCAAGCGATCGAAGCCTTCCGCAGAGCATTTACCGTTGCCAACCCCAGTTAATTTAAGAATCTACAAACAGACAGAAGGGCATCATGGCTGAATGGGTTAAAGCTTGCGCTGCTGATGAAATTGATGAAGAAGATGTGATTAGGTTTGATCACGGTGATCGAACATTTGCCGTTTATCGATCTCCGGAAGATGAATATTACGCAACGGATGGCTTGTGTACTCATGAGAAGATTCATCTCGCAGATGGGCTCGTGATGGACAATGTGATTGAGTGTCCAAAGCATAACGGACGATTTGATTACACAGATGGCAGTGCTCTGGGAGCGCCTGTCTGTGAAAACCTGCAGACCTATCTTGTGAAGGTCGAAGATGGCCAAGTATTCATCAATATATGAAGCTAAGTTCCATCAGTACTTGAATTTACTTGAAGGAAATAAACGAAATTAGTTCATGTTATCGATAACTTTTTCAAAGCACTAAGACGTTTGGAAGCTGTTGATGGCATAAATATCGGTTGAGCCAAATAAACCAAAATCGGATCAATGAAGCAGCCAACGGATATAGCAAAAGTTTATGCTTCATTCCCCTCACAATCAGGCCAAGGATATTCAATAGATTCATCATCTCTCTGGCTCTTGCGAGAATTTTATTTCTTTCCCTCATTAACTTTATGAAAGGAACAAATCCACCCTATCCGGTGCCCCTAGTCGAACTAGCCCCAGCTCCTTGGACTTCTTAAGAGACTGTGACTGGAGCCTATGAAATCATGAAGGCAGTTGGGCAAAGTCTGATCGTTGTAAAAAAAGAAATACAAGGATTTATTCTGAATTGTTTGCAAGATGCTCTTATCAATGAAGCTCTGCTTCTTGCAGAGAGCGATTACGCCAATACGGATGATATCGACTGTGCTGTTTGAGATGGTCTTGGGCTACGATGGTCTTTCATGGGACCATTTGAAACTATAGACTTCAATGCACCAGTTGGCCTGGCTGATTACGCAGCACATTATAGCCAAATGTATCGTGAAATGTCAGTCTTTCAAAGCTCTGAGATGAAGTGGGATGTGAATCTGATCAAGCGCATCCATAAAGATCGACGCTCAATGCTTGAGGAAACTGGAATAGAAGAACGCCAGGTGTGGCATGACCGGAGTTTGGCAGATCTCGTCGCTCACAAAAGTAAATTAGATAAGCAGAGTAATAAGTTTGAGTAAACGAAAAGTCATCATTACATGTGCAGTCAATGGAGCAATTTATACATCCTCCATGTCGCGATACTTGCCAGTTACACCTAGATAAATAGCTGCTGCTGGGATTTCAGCAGCAGATGCTGGAGCTGCCACCTTACATCTTCATGCCCACAATCCTGAAACAGGTAGCCCTCACAGGACCCAAGCGTCTTTTAAGAATTTTTACCCCAAATTAAGGAAGCTACTAATGCCGTTGTAAACATCACCACCGGCAGAAGTCCACACATGACAGTCGAAGAACGAATGAAGCCTGTCATAACGTTTAAGCCTGAGTTGGCATCGTTGAATACGGGGTCAATGAACTGTGGACTCTATCCAATGCCTAATCGTTTTCAAGACTTCAAACATGAATGGGAGGTCAAGCACCTCGAAAATTCCTGGGATTTGGTATTCAAAAATACCTTTAGAGATATTGAGAAAATCTTGCTTTTCAGTAATTCGAACTCAACACGGTTTGAGTTTGAATGCTACGATATTTCTCATCTTTACAATCTCGCACATTTTGTTGATCAAGATTTGACTCAGCCACCACTCTTCATTCAATCCGTTTTTGGCCTTCTGGGTGGAATTGTTGCTCACACTGCGGATTTGGCGTACATGAAACACACTGCGGATCGATTATTTGAAGATGACTACCAGTGGCCGCTCTTGGGGGCAGGAAAGAATCAAATTTCTCTGGCCTCTATTGGTGCCGCGCAGCGCAGCAATGTACGCTTCGGTCTAGAAGACTCACTCTGGATTGGATCTAGACAGCTTGCAAAGTCTAACGCAGATCAGGTGAGAAAAATCCTTCATGTACTGGAAGGGCTATCTCTTGACATTGTGAGTCCTGATGAAGCTAGACAAATGCTTGAACTCAAAGGTCGCGATCAAGTGGATTTTTGAATATTAGGTTTAGAGAAAAAATTTGAGTGTAGATGAAAAAAGGCCGAAAAGATTTCCCTGAAACTTCATAGGATCGAAATGACTTTGTCATCACTGGGTGAAGATTTTCCACGCTTGCACGTCAGCACTTATGTTGCAGAGAGTGCACAAATCATTGGCAATGTTTGGCTAGCGGCTAAGAGTTCTGTTTGGTTTCAAAGTGTACTGAGAGGAGATTCTGATCAAATCGTGATCGGCGAAGAGACAAACGTACAAGATGCGACCATCTGTCACGTCGATCCAGGCTGTCCTTTAGAGGTTGGTGCCCGAGTTACAATTGGGCACCGCTGCATTTTACATGGCTGTAGGATTGGAGATGACTGTCTGATTGGGATGGGAGCTATCCTGATGAACGGTGTGCGAATCGGAGAGGGAAGTATCGTTGGAGCGGGAAGTCTATTGCTGGAAGGAACCAAAATCCCGCCATTTTCGCTAGTAGCTGGTTCACCAGCCAAGGTGAAGAAAACTTATGGGCCCGAGATTCTTGGGCAGATTCGTCAGTCAAGTGCCCATTATGTCAGTAGAGCGGAACATTACCGTGATAAATGGCGAAAGCTCGAATTCTAGATGCCTTGTGCGAGAGATTCATAGTTCATGGGAGAGGTATAATAGCGGTGAATTTCGATGAAAATCTGACGTTGTTCAAAATTAAATAATACGCATACCCCACGTTCAGAAACTGAATGGCTTGTTAAACCAGTAATCAGTTCCCTCCTAGGTTCCAAGAACCGCTCTTTTAGGGCAGCTTTAACTTTGCGTAGCGCCAGAAAGTTTTGTTAACAAGCCTGGCTGCGATTGTGCTGTGCGTCTTAGTTACATGATAGATATAATTCGGGTGCATGCAGCGCCGAAACTGAGTCCCCTGATCTCAGAATTTCAGAAGTTACTGTATCTGTTTGAAGGGGTAATTCTGCTGACCTTGCATGCTCAGTTTCAAACATGATTTATAAAAATTAGAGACTGACTTAATCTTGGACATCTAACCCTTAGTAAATTAAAAGTATCTAAAACCGAGATCACATTATCAAAAGTGAGCCTAATGAATTCCCTCAAGATCATTGGTGCTGGTGAGGCTGGTACGCGCGCTGCTCTCCATTTGCGTGAAACTGGCTGGGATGGTGAAGTCACGCTTATTGGCTAGGAACCCTATATTCCCTATGAACGCCCGCCTCTCTCCAAGACTCTTTTAACAAAGGGTATTATTCCTCCCGCGCGGGTCTCTAAAGAAAAATTAGAGGAACTCTGCATCAACTTTTCCAACAATACCCTTGTCAATGAGATTGATCGTCCATCTCACTGTCTGATCCTTGAAAACGATGTTGTACTTCCCTACCAGAATCTTTTGATTGCCACTGGAGCCTCTGCCAGAAAATTGACTTGCCCTGGCAGTGAGCATGCTCTGGTGTTGCGCAATTTGGAAGATTCCCTTGTGCTGCGTTCATTGTTGATCCCTAAAAAGCACTTAATTCTGATCGGTGCTGGTTTCATCGGGTTAGAACTTGCTGCTGGAGCCCGAATGGATGGATGCAGAGTGACCGTTTTAGAAGCTGCCTCACGCGTCCTTGGCCGCGCAGTTCCTGCTGAGGTGACAGAGGTGATTGCCAATGAACATCAAAAACAAGGTGTAGAAATCATTTGCAATGTTCAACTGGAGCAGATCCAGCTGCTAAGTGATGGCTACGTCGTCCAACTAGCAGAAGATAAGTCGATTCAGGGTGATTTTGTTGTCGCTGGGATTGGTGCTATTCCAGAAATAGCTTTAGCCGAGGCAGCCGGATTACAGACCGAGAATGGGATCTTGGTCGATTCCTTCATGCAGACCTCAGATCCAAATATCTATGCTGCAGGTGATTGTTGTTCCTTTCCACATCCACTTTATGGCAGACAGCGCATGCGGTTGAAGATGTGGCGCTGGGCTCGTGAGCAAGCCAAGTGCGCTGTTCAAAATATGATTGATACACCTCAGGAATTCAGTACAGTACCTTAGTTTTGGAGTGATCAGTTTGAACTCGGTCTGCAGGTAGTAGGTTTGCCTCAGTTTGCAGAACAGATTATTTCCCGAGTACGGGCAGATGGTGTGACGATCTACTTCGGATTAAGTGATGGAGGTCAGTTAGTTTCTGCTGCTGGAGTAGGGGTTGGAAATAGCGTTGCTAAGGACATTCGCCTTGCCGAAATATTGATCACCTCCCGCAAACCTCTGAATCCAGAGGATCTTGCCAGTCCAAACCTCAACCTGAAGAAGCTTTTGAAGAATTGAAGCCACCACTCTCCCAGTAAACCCTGCCTCTGAACCCAAGATGTCCCAGATCGTTTTCATTTCCCACTGGAGCGGTCTCTTACCATTACTTAATGATCTCGATCACACTGAATTGATTCAGCACTGTCGGCAACTCTCTCAGGAACTGGAGAAACTGACAAAATCTTTTTGATCAGTGCTCAATGGAGAAGCACTTCCATCTAAATCACTCACAACCCTTCATCCGCATTGCTGTCCACTATGGCTTGAGCCAACCGACAACTTTCACTACATGCTATCGTGGGGCACCTGAATTCGCTGAGTTGGTAAAGCCTCAATTGAAAAACTATGACATCCATTCTCAACTGAATCGAGAGCGTGATTGGATCATGGTGTCTTTGTACCGTTGATGCTGATGTATCCAGAAACTGATATCTCTTGTATCCGGGTCTCGCTACAAAAAGGCCTCAGGGCTCTGAACCACCTTCAACTCGGGCAAGCTCTTAGTTCGTAGAACAAGAAGATCTGCTGATCTTTGGTTCAGGATTCTCTTTTCACAATATGCAGGCTTTTATTCAAGGTCCTGAAATAGAGAGAGAGCAGATTCTGAGTACATAGCCTTTGAGGCCTAGCTGAAAGAGACTATGGGCGAGTAGCAGTTTCTTGAAGCAGAGTGTTGGAATCGCTTGTTGAAATGGGAACAGGAAACAGCTGCAAGGTATTGTCATCCGCGGGAAGAACATTTGTTGCCACTTCATGTGTGCTACGGAGCAGCCCCACGTCCTGCTCAAAGAGTTGAAAGCTTTGCCGTCGTTGGAAAACAAGTCAGTTCATTCATTTGATAAATTGAAAACACTCTATTTTTGTCGCGGTTTCTGAATGAATAACCTCACAGAACATTGAACTCTGGCTACTAAATCGCTATAACTGCCGGACATTCTTGTCCGTACTTCTTCAAAATTACAAACCTCCTTTCACATTTGGAACGATGACAAGCACAGCAACTCCGCGGGACTATAGTTTGATCGGGCCTGAAGCCAGACTTGCTGAAGAGAAAGGTCTTGCTTCCGCTACCTGGTATGCTTCTCAGATCCCTCGCAAGCGCATGAAAGCATTAATGCGCCGCTCAGATCAACCAGCGATTCGAGATACAATCATTTGGTTAGGTTTGCTAGCATTAACAGGTTGCTTGGGGATTTATTTCTGGGGAACATGGTGGTGTGTCCCGTTCTTCTTTGTCTATGGAATTCTTTACGGCAGTGCATCGGATTCTCGTTGGCACGAGTGTGGACACGGCACTGCCTTTCGTACCCAGTGGATGAATCAGTGGGTCTACCAGATCGCTTGCTTCATGATCATGCGTAGTCCAACAGGTTGGCTTTGGTCTCACACACGACATCATACGGATACAATCATCGTTGGTCGTGATCCTGAAATCGCCATTAGTCGTCCTGCCCGATTGTTTCGATTATTTCTCAACTTCTTTGGCCTGATTGATATTCCGATTGCTCTAGCAAAGACCATTCTACATTCCTCTGGTCAGCTGACTGCGGAGGAAACCGACTACATTCCTGAGACGGAACGCCACAAAGTTTACAACGTAGCTCGTATCTGGATCATGATTTATGGACTAACCATTGCGGCAAGCGTACTCTACCACAGTTGGATTCCTTTGATATTGATCGGCTTACCCCGAGTGTATGGGACTTGGCTACACATTGTCTTTGGCTTGACCCAGCACGCTGGTCTGGCAGAAGACGTTTTGGACCATCGCCATAACACCCGCACCGTCTACATGAACCCCATCTTTCGCTTTCTCTATTGGAATATGAATTATCATGTAGAACACCACATGTTCCCGATGGTGCCATACCACGCACTTCCAGCTCTGCATGAAGAAATGAAAGCGGACACGGCACCAGTTTATAAGAATATGATGGAAGCTTACTGTGAAATCATTCCTGCTCTGTGGAAGCAGTCTAGTGATCCTGAATTTTTTGTTCCCAGGGCTGTCCCAAATTCAGAATTAACAAGCAGCCACCCAAGTTCAGTAGCTGTAGCCTGAAAAGGACTTAGAAGGATTGACAATTCACTATGGCTCAAACGAGCCTGCTCAGCCAGTGTCACTTCTCAAAAACTACCATTTGAAAAATCATCAGACTTGCTTTTGAAGTATAATTTTTTGATTCAATGTAGATTTCCATTCAGATTTTTGATCATGATTTTAGTAATCATTGAGCGAAGTGTGAGAAAAATCATAGAATTTATTCTCATTGGGACCATTGTTTTTGGCGCTACTCCTACATACGCTCAGTCCAATGAGTTGCTGCAATCAAGGATTAGACTATTTGAAGTCTGGCTTACTACCTTGATGAATGATCAAGCATTACGAGGAGTTTCTGTCAGTCTTGTTCAGAATCAAGAGCTTGTTTATGCAAAAGGTTTTGGAGTTTCAGATTTTGAAAAAAAATCTTTAGCGACCGAGTCTACAAATTATCGAATTGCTTCAATCACGAAGCTATTTACTAGTATCGCTCTGATGCAACTAGTAGAACGTCAAAAAATCCTCTTAGATACTCCTGTAGTTGAAATTATTCCTGAGCTTAGAGCAATCAAAACAAATGGGTATGCTATTGAAGAAATCACCATCAAGTCCATCTTAACTCACACCACGGGCCTACCTACCAATCCTAATTTTCTTCTGGATAAGCGAGGCCAGAACTCAGCGTTAGCTGTTGATGAATTTTTGAAGGGATTAGCTCAACAATCCTTGTTGTTCCCACCCAATCGAATCCATAAATACTCCAACTTGGCAATGAATCTTGGGGGATTGGTTGTAGAGCGTATCTCAGGATTAACTTATGAGCAGTATATCCAAGAGGTCATCCTTACACCCTTGCAGATGCAGTCTACCTTGTTTCCAAAGGATTCAAAAAACACGGTGATTGGCTACAGCCGTATCATTGGGGAGCAGCGATTGAAAAATGAATTTCCAGAAATGGCGAATGTCTTAGGATTACCGTCTTCTGGTCTCATTTCTAACGTCACAGATCTGGCCAAATTCGTTAGTTGGCATTTTCGTACACTGAGTGCGGAGGATCAAACACTCCTCTCCAGAGCAACGCTATCGGAGATGCAGAAAGTCCAGTGGGTGCCGCTGCCGATTGAACTCTATCCAGGAGTCGTCAAGGCTTTAACTTTTGTTGCAAACAGCTTTGAACTTGGTGGAACAGGGCTTGGTTATCTTCGGGAAAAAGAGTTTGTTCTGCACAGTGGGGGCTTAATGGGATTTGCCTCAGAATTGGTGATGGACAATCAAAACAAATTAGGAGTCGTTGCCCTGTCCAATACAGTTGACGCACCCGTTTATTTCAATCACCCACAAAGCATCTCAAGGAACTTATACGAAATGGTAGGCAGAGTTCTAGCTGATCCCAAAACATTTGATAGGCCACTCTTGTATGCTGAGTATGAAAACTTCTACTCAGATGATCACCACTGGCACTATTATGTTACAGAGATGGGGGAAAATCTGATTTTGCTCAATCTGCGAGAGGGAATGCCGCTAGCTAGGCCAGTTGTGCTTTCCAAGGTGGGAGTTGATCATTTTGTTGATCCTAATCATGAGGGAATCTATTCAGGTGAATTTTCCGTCTATTTTCAAAGGGACCAGAATGGTAAAGTCGACTCGATGATTGTGAAGAACAATAAGCTTTATCGTAAAGAATAAGTTTTCCAGCGGCGTGTTTTTGTGCTCTATCTCCTTTGAGATTGCCAACGTTACTGCCTACTACTCAAGCTTATGAACAAAAACAAAAAAACGACGATTATCATCTTGTCATCACTGGTAGCACTGATTGGGATTGGTATTGCTACAGGCTTTATCACATTCAATCCTATCGATAAATCAAAGCCATCCTATGCCAAGGATCAGCAGTGTTTTGAAGAACTCAAAGCGAAATTGACTCCTGAGGAGATGATGGAAATCATGAAAAAGAAAACAATTACTCAATCTCACTGCGACTTTCTTTGATCATTTCGACAGAAGAATTTGTGCATAACTTCCTACTCAAATTGTAGTTCGATTCCAAGCATATTCGATCTGTCTGGCAGTATGCTCCGCTAACTCCACTCCCACGAATTTAGATAGCAATTCCAGACTCATATCTATCCCTGCGGAGATTCCCGCCGCAGTAATCAGTTGCCCTTGTTCAATCCAGCGAATACCTTCCCGAACCTGTATCCTCGGATAATTTTTCTGCAAATCAGGGATATCCTCCCAGTGCGTGGTCACTTTCAACCCATCCAGTAAACCAGCCTCCGCCAGCAAGAAGGCTCCGGTACAGACTGAGCCTGTGATCTGAGTCTCTTTAGCAGTCTTTCGGATCCAGTCAATCACTGTTTTCTCCCCCTAACTCTGCAGAATGAACTCCACCAACTACGATCAACACATCCAACTCAGGAACGTTCTGAATCGAATAATGGGGCATCACGTGAAACGCTCCCCCAGCTTCGACAGAACGTTCCTCTTCTGCCACGAGCCAAAACTCTAAGCCAAGTTCTCCAAGCTATTAGCAACACTGAGCACCTCAAAGAGTCTTGAAAAGTCCAAGACCTCAACCTGATCGTAAATGTAGATCCCAATATTCATTGGTTTATGGAAGACAAAAGGAATGCTTCAGCACTGAGGCCAAAGCGAGAAAGAGCTAGTGAGGCCGGGGTAGAAATAACTGTGCGTGTAGACTAAATCAGATCGATCAGAATTTCAGGTGTGCCCAATTTTTAGATCACTACCTGCCTTGTTTTCGCCACGAATTAGCCAAAGGGGTCTTTTCGCAAAATTGACCAGATAACCGGAACCAGTACCAGTATCAATCAAGTCTCGATTGAACATGCTGGTGGAGGGCATATAGCGAATGGCCAGACCTGCCCTTCGCTTGCCAGAACGATTCGGATGGGAGCCATGCACCAAGTGGACGTCGTGCATGGAAAACTGCCCTGGCGCGAGTTTTAGGCTGACAGTATTTTCTGGATCAATCCGCCTATCACTCACACGTTGATTGAGCACAAGATCCTCTCGAGATTCCTTTTGATGTGTCAGCGATTGATAACGATGTGATCCAGGGACTACTCGCATACAGCCGTTCTCTTTGGTCACATGATCCAACGCAACCCACACGGTACAAGTTGCCAAAGGACGGATTGGCCAATAGGCGCCATCCTGATGCATGGGCACTTCCATGCCATCTGAGCCAGGTTTGCAGAAGAGCTGGCATCCCCAAAGAATGATGTCTGGGCCAATCAACTGTTCCACACAATCTACGATCATTGGATCTTTGGCTAACTCCATGAAAGCCTCATCACCGTGCACTCCCTCCTGGTTCAAGCCATTAATGTGCACACTGACCAGTTTCTCCGGCCTCACCTCCGGATTAGCCATCAACACACGATCAACGGCAGCCATCAACTCCGTCAACCGAGATTTCGGCAAACAACTGTCTGGGATTAAGTAGCCCTCTTCTCGGTATTGTTGAATCGCTTTAGCTGAGAGCGGAGTGTTGGTTGTCATCGATACCTTTTTGGAGTCAAGTCATTGAACAGCTTCACTGGGCAACCCAGCCACCATCAACAGGAAGGGTGTGGCCCGTGATCATAGCCGCCGCGTCACTGGCCAGAAAGCGAATTGCATCTGCCACTTCGTAGGTTTCTACTATCCGCCCGAGTGGAGTTCGTACGAGTAGTTTTTCTTCCATCCCATCTTCAGCTAGCAGACTTTGAGTCAAGGGGGTTCTTACAAAAGCGGGAGCCACCGCATTGACCCGAATACCGCGTGATGCCCAATCCAGCGCCAGCGAGCGTGTCAGATTGACCACTCCTCCCTTGCTGGCCTGATAAGCAGGATTGGGATATACCCCACCCCCAATCAAGCCCATGATCGAAGCAACATTGACAATGCTTCCCTTGCCTTGCTCAAGCATCATCTTAGCGGCTTCTCGTGAGCAAAGAAAGGTTCCTGTCAGGTTGATGTTGAGCACGTCTTGCCAAAGCTCTAAGGGCAACTCAGTCGCTTCCATCCGGGCTCCTGTTCCGGCTGAATTGACCAGAACTTCATAAGAGCCCAGCGTTACTAATTTCCTCATGACCTCAACAACTGAATCTTCCCTGGTCACATCCAGAAACATGATTTCGAGGGAGATGCCCTGATCCTTAAGCTGAGATTGAGCTTCCTGCAATGAGCCTTCGTTTCGATCCGCAATTACTACCTGGGCTCCTGCTTGAGCGAAAACCTTGGCGGTCTCCAGTCCAATGCCGCTGGCTCCTCCTGTGATCAGTGCCGTTTTCCCATTTAGAGAAAGGCGTTCGTTTGGCTTGGTTGTCATATGTCACTCCCTAGCAGATCAGAAGACACTGGTTCACACCAAATCACAGGCGTCTGCAGGCATCCAGTGCGCGTCCTGATCCAACCACTTGACGTTGCAACTTGACGTTGCAACCGATTGGATTGGTCAAGGGGACTCTCACTGCTTGTCCAGTCGTAACTTCCTCAAGTGCCTTTTCCAGGTTATTTACCTGCATTTTTGAAGTATCCCGAGGTTGATCTATGCCACGACCACAGTACACTAGCTTGCGATCAGCACAAAAGACATAGAAGTGAGGAGTTCTTAGTGCCCCGTAGGCTTGCGCAACTTCCTGTGAAGTATCCCTCGCATAGACCCAAGGAAAATCATGCTCCTCCATTCGCGAGATCATTTCGTCGAAATTATCAGTGGGATTAGTCTTTTCACTGTTAGAATTGATTCTGATAAAAGCCACTCCTTTGTCCCGAAATTTTTCAGCAGTGTCCCGTGTGACTTCATCAGATCCGACTACGAAAGGACAGTGATTACAGGTAAAGAAAACAACCAGCGTAGAGGCAGATTTAAAGTCAGCTAGGCTATAGTTTTTACCATTTGTTGCCACGACAGAAAAATCGGGAGCCATCGCTCCCAGTTCAAGGGTAAAGGACATCGTCTCCAGTAAAAAATTAAGGTTTATTAACTGTAAAATGTCTTAGAACTGAGCCCGAAATAGGAAGCTGGTTCCTTTTGCCTTATCTTCTTCTGCAACCAAGTAATTAAAGGTCAACGAAGAAGATAGAAAAACCCAGCCACTGAGGGTGAAGCCCATTTCATAGTATTGCATGATGTAGAGTTCTGTCCCGTAATAGCGGATGTCCAGTAAGCACGGATCAAAAATGGCTACGTCTCTGATAAAGCCCGTAGGGAACTGGAAGATCAGCCCATTCCGCAGAACTGTGCTATCAATTCTGGCATCAAAGGTGGTTCCTCCAACCGAAAGTGGTATCGAGCGATATTGTCCTGCTTGGTTTCCGATTCGGATCGCGCCCCAGAAAGCGGTCCAATCGTAGATGCTTAGCAGGGAATAGCTAGCTAGCGCTCCCCCGGATCCCAAACTTTCGGATGCAGCTATTCCGTAGTTGAGATTTGGTGAGATCTGCCAATTGGTGGTCAGGTTTTGGCGGTAATTTAATCCCAAGCCGAAGGCAATGCCTGTATTTCCATCAACATCTAGTTGTGAGATAGGTAGCGGCAAGTTCAGGCCTAATTTACTCTCTCCTTCAAAATTCCAACTGTAGGAAAAGGGGATGGTCGTTGTGTTAACCTTGGAGTCGCTTTGATCGTAAGAACTAAAACCAAGACCAATGCTGATTTTGTTCTCACGTTCGCTTGTTTCGGTGCTGCTATCTTTGTTCTCTTCGCTGCTAGCCACCTCTGGTGAAACTGAAAATCCAGAAGAATCGAATTCATCAACGGCTATTCCTTCAGTATTTGACATCGACACCGACTCAACACCGGTGGCTCCAACTTGCAAGGCTTTACCAA
>JACLAC010018355.1_pt1 | contig 15057 bp, 9 predicted proteins | sample 8027881 | NCBI WGS metagenome assembly JACLAC01 (sample SAMN15725517, study PRJNA655200) | protist metagenome | isolation source: fluorescence activated cell sorting (FACS) single amplified genomes of... | place: Spain: Blaines Bay Microbial Observatory, Mediterranean Sea | collected 2016-01-19 | reverse complement strand
CTTCTTTCCAAATCTGGCTGATCATGGTGGTTTTCCATGCGCCAAGCCAAAACGTAGTCGGCTGATTTTATCCATCGGTCTGGGTTAGTTTTGTAGTTGATAGGGAAATAGGGTAATTCGGCTTCATAGTTGTTCAAAAAAACGGCCCCATTACCAATGCAGTAAAATGCAGGCACATGCAGGAAAGGAGAGGTGTACTTGATCGGTCCAATGTAGGGTGACGTCCGATGAGCGGGACCATCCCATAATGAAGATCGAAACGTCAATGTCGAGTGTGGCTCAATCTTATCAACAGCCGTAGTCATTTCGGATGTTTCTCTGTCCAGATGATAGTAAGCATAGGCAGTCAAACCGAAGTGGTAGAGTGTAAGTAAGGTGATGACGATCGTGAATGTATGCCTAATATAAAAATGCATGTTAGTAGTAAAAAAAGGTATCAGGACTAGGAAAATGTATATGTGAACCCGATCGTTGATCCAACCACCACCAGATTCTACTGACCAAGGAACGTAAAAAAATAGCCAAGTTAACCCACCAGCTGCTAACAAAAACTGTTCTTTACCGTCTATGACTGATACCCAAATCGGTTGATCTCTCTCTCGATGGATCACACGTTGGATACGATCCCAAACTGTTAACAAGAAGGCAATAGCTAACATTACCAATACCAACTGACCAACGATGATATGCTTGTCAGAGTAGTAAACCATCGATTTCATGTTAAAAAAGTATTCGAGTAGGTGTGTGAACTGCCAGTGATTCTGTTGGTAACCAACCGTACTGGATAGATAGTAAGCTAGCATAATGAAATAGATTGGCAGCATAAAACCGACAAAATGAACCAAAGGTAGTAACCCGCTCAGGACCTGCTTCCAATTAATGTTGGCATCTTTAGATAGACAGGTATCAGTCAATATTATGTACAAATGGGAGTAGATAGCAAAACAGGTCATTATTACCACCAGTTGTAAGAAAGATTGGAAATGTGAGAGATAAGTCAAAAGTAGAAGTAGATAGAGAATACCGAGGCGAGGCAAGGTGAGTCTGGTTTTATGCCGCCACCAAAAACCAAGACTAAAAAAAAACATCGGTAAACTGAGAGAGAAGTTGTAGAATCCCATGTGGAGTAAATAGTTATAACTAAAAATAAAACCGACCAATCCTAAACCGAAGTTCATCCTTCGTTGGTCGATGCCATATAAAAAATAGAGAAAAGCCAAAGGAAGTAATCCGATACTAAGGCTGACTACGATTTTCTCGCAAATAATTGGCGGCACGATGTGCATGAAAGCAGTCATTATCATCTGCGAGCTCCAGTTGGGAAACAACAACAGATTGAGGCTATAAATTTCACGTAAGCGATAATTTGTGTGCTTGTGATATTCTTTCAGGACGTAGGAATTGTATATGTGACTTGATCCGTCTTGAGTAGGAAAGTAAGTAAAAATCCAAATCGGAAACAGATGTAAGACCACCAAAAATACCAGTAGCAATACCTGTGGGGTCACGCTCTTGATGCGCATTTCTTTTAAATAGACCATCCAAATCTTAAACCACCAGTTGTTAGTAAACTGAAATTAGTGTCTAGAACTAAGTTCATTCCAACACCATAGGGTAGAAATCCTTCCTATAAGTAGTACAAATGGTGTGAAAAGAAAAATTTCGATTTATTCCCCTATCAAAAATCCAATTTAACAGGAATCCAAAAGCCATACAGTCTAACTAAGTCTCAATTCTTTCCATCTAATTGGTGTTTTTTATAAATGGCCATCATTAGATCATCATGGGGCAAGAATGAATACTGACCTAATAGATATAGAGAAAAGCGTTGGCATTTAGCAACAATAGACAAAAGTCGGCTAAAGCACGAATTTGGGGTGAAACTGTCCACGGTTGCGGATCAGGTGTGTAATCCTGATAAACATCGAGTGTTTCATTGTAGGTAAAAGGCTCACCTGTCATTTCCTCAAACATGGTACGTACGACCGAAACAGGAGGTGATTTTGGAGTAGGCAAGTGTAGTTTATGATACTTGGTCATCTGTTTTACGAAGATTATACATCGATTCACTTCGTTTGCTTTCGCGTTCCGGCCCCAAGCCAGTTGAATACCACGCTCAATCTGTTCTTCCAGCTTCGGTCGTTCTTGATTTAATCGTATTGCCATTGCTAACGATCGTTGATGGCTATTCCGACTGTTGAACAACGTTAAGGCTTGAGGTGTTACAGTAGATGTGATTCTCAATTCACAAGAAGAGTCAACTGAAGGCTGATTAAAAACTGACAACATCGGATTTGATAACCCTCGCGACCGATAGGCATAGATAGTGCGTCTATGCCGTTCGCTTGGTGTAGCTGACGGTTGGTAAGCAGGAGCAATCGACCCCATGACATGACGTGGTTGCAAAGCAACTTCTTGATTTATTTCGGGGAAAACTGGTAACCCACCTATCTCTCGATTCAGTTCACCCGATACAGCTAACATGCTGTCTCTTAGTTCCTCTGCACGCAACCGCCGAGGCTGAAAATGAGATAGTAGTTGGTTGTGTGGATCAGTCTGCGCCACCAGATTAGACTGCGGATGGTAGCTACTCCGCTGGTAAGTTTGAGACAGCATTATTTGTCGGTGAAGATTCTTAATTGACCACCCATTATCGATAAAACCCCGAGCCAACCAATCTAATAATTCGGGGTGAGTCGGTTTTTTTCCCATCTTACCAAAATTGTTAGCATTGGCAGCTAGGCCTACACCGAAATGATGTTGCCAAACCCGATTAACAATGGTGCGGGCTGTGAGAGGGTTTTCCGGATGAGTGATCCAATCTGCCAGTCGGGTACGTCGGTTTTTTACTTGAGAATCAGTCGGGTTCAAACTGGTTTCTTCTAAAGTCGTTAGGACGCTCAATGTCCCAGCGGCGACTCGATCGCCAGGCGAGTAAATTGATCCACCCTTTAAAATGTGGGTTGTTTGAAGGTCTCCAGTTAATTCCGAGGGAATTTTCATGCGATTGGCAATATGTTTTTTTTCGATCCATGGTCCATTGTAAACACTAAATGCAATTGGCTGATACCGATCCAACTGCCGTTGTAATACTTGAATTCGTTTATGAAGTGCTTTTTGTAATCCTAAATCTTGGTAGGTTAAACCATAATAGCGAGGAGGCTTCTGGTCTATCGGTAGTTTGTTCCGTTTACGCTTTTCTTGATAGGTTAGGCCTCGAGATTCCATCCATTCTCGCGCGGCAGTTTCTTCTTTTTCATTAATGGTGTTGCGATCTGATTGGGCTTGGTCTAATAGGAATTGAATTCTTTTCTGACCTGCGTCAAAACCTATTTGATTTTCCTGTGGTAAATATTCTACATCTCGATCGGCAAACTGAAGTGGAGCAAAGATTGACTGAAATCGATAGTAATCTTTGGTTGGAATCGGATCGAATTTATGATCGTGGCAACGGGCGCATCGCAAAGGAATGGACAAAAATGTCTCGCCCACAGCATTGGTTACATCATCTAAGTAAAATTGTCGTGTTTCCAAAGCAATTGTCATACCTGTCTGTTCCCATGGTCCCATACGTAAAAAACCTGTTGCAATCAGCATCTCCGGATTAGTCGGGTCGATTTCGTCTCCAGCCAATTGTTCACGCACAAATTGGTCATATGGTTTATCTTCGTTAAATGACCGAACCACATAGTCTCGATAACGCCAAGCATTGGGTCGCTCAAAATCGTTAGAAAAACCGCTAGTGTCCGCATAACGGACTATATCCAGCCATTGTTGGCCAAATTTTTCGCCGTAACCGGGGTTCATCAATAACTGATCTACAACTTTCTCAAAGGCATTTGACCCTTCATTTGATAGAAATGCTGCAACGGCTTCCGGTGTCGGTGGTAAGCCTGTAAGATCGAAGGTCGCTCTGCGAATTAACGTTAATTTATCTGCTTTGTCTGCAGGCATAATTCCGAATCGGGCTAATTTTCGATGAACAAATTCATCAATTGAATTTAGGGCATTGGATGGCAGATTCGGTCGTCTTATTGGCTGGAAAGCCCATAGATCTTCAGGTTGGTAGTATCGATTAGTCCATTCCTCAGTTAGACCACCACTGGTTTTAATCAAGATACCTGTCCCTTTATTTGACCGCTCACTATTGGCAAGATTTTTCCAACGATTAATATCTGGCCATGGGGCGAATGAATCAATCCATTGTCGGACTAGTTCAACTTGGTATGGTGTTAGACGATCATTTTCCTTGGGTGGCATTTGTAGACTTTTATCTTTCCAAGTGATAGCTTGGTAAAGCTGGCTGTTTTCTGCTTGGCCGGGTATAAGTATCTGATCCTGAATCATATTTCGCCGATTGGTTAAATCCAGTCCACCACGTATATTCTCAGGATTACTACCATGACAGACAAAACATTTTGATTTCAGTAAAGGATAGATCTCATGCACAAATCGTTTTTCAGCCTCATTTTTTGTTATCTTTTTTCGAGATAGATTCTCTGCTGTCATTTCGATTTGTACCAAGCAGGATAAGCCAAGCAACCAGGGAATTAAAAACGAAATTTTCATTTGTCGATCTTCTGATTCTACTGTATATTCGATTATTTATATGATCAGTATTGGTAACAATTTAACCAATTAGCTCATCGATCACCGTTCCTCCGGTTTGCGATAGCTGCTTGAAACGGCCGCCATGAAAATAAGTTAGTTTGTTGTCGTCTAGCCCAAGTAAACGCAATAATGTCACATGTAGATCCTTCATTGGGTGGACAACTTCAACAGCTTTTTCGCCAATATCATCGGTCTGACCAATAATGTGACCAGCTTTGACTCCGCCTCCTGCCAGCCAGATTGGCATGGCTTCAGCATTGTGATCCCGCCCATAAGCAATTCCCCCACCTCGAATTCCATTATCTGGGCTCCGACCAAACTCGCCTGACCAAACAATTAACGTTTCATCCAGCATGCCCCGCTGTTTTAGATCTGTAATTAAACCTGTAATTGGCTGGTCAATACTACGAATCAATGATCCGTGTGCTCGCTCTAAGTAGTCGTGGGAGTCCCAGCCACCAGAATAAATTTGAACAAATCGAACACCTTGTTCTACTAATCGACGGGCCAGCAAGCATTTTCGGCCAAAGTTATTGCTATGGGTTTGATCGATGCCATACAACTGTTTGGTAGCATCTGATTCTTGATCCAAGTCAATAATATCTGGTACTTCCATCTGCATCCTAAAAGCCAACTCATAGCTCTCCATTCGAGCCGATAATTCATCGTGGTTTTTATTCTGTTGTTGATGTTGATGATTGAAAAATCTCAGCAAATCCAAACTTTGTCGTTGGTGGGAACGGTTGATATAATCTGGTGGATATAAGTCCAAAATTGGTGAACCTACTGACCTGAGTGGGGTGCCCTGGAGGTTGGAAGGCAAGAAACCATTAGACCAATTTCCAGCGCCGCCTTGTGGATAAGCGACCTCTGGTAGGACTACGAAGGAGGGAAGATTCTGGTTTAGCGTACCTAATCCATGTGTAACCCAAGAACCTATAGCTGGGTCTCCACCAAATTTATTACCCGTATTCAGATGATACATAGCTGTGGGATGATCAACTGAGTCGGCCTGACAACCTCGATACCAGCAAATGTCGTCAGCTACATTGGGCAGATGAACGAAAGGACTAGAAATGTCAGCCCCAGACTTTCCCACTTTTTGGCTGGAAAATGGGCTTTGTACAAAATAACGGTTGCCTTGAGACATGGCGGAAAACTGCTGTCCCGTACGTTCAAATTTTTTGAGGTGCAGCTCAGTCAATTTCGATTTTGGATCGAAAGTGTCAATGTGGCTGGGTCCACCTTCCATGGTTAAAAAAATACAGGACTTGGCTTTAGCCGTCAGCATTGGCTGAGGTTGTAACTTTGGTGTGTCGAGCGAGGTTAATGTGTTTTCAGCGGCCAAAAGGTTACTGAAAGCAATTACACCAATGCTGGATCCCAATCCATACAAAAATTTACGACGATCGGGAAGTTCTTGTTTTATGGGTTTCACCCTTCTACCCCCTCGTTTGATCTAAAATATGGATTATATACCTAGACATCAACTTTACTCTTTAGACTCCGAGCTGGTCTAGAGCATCCTTCATATACCTGAAAACTTTTTTCTTTCTAATATTTTTATTTACGTTTTTACATCCGAATTGGATCTGAAACACGTTGATATCGATCTTATAAACTAAAGAAGCGATGTAGAGTAAATAAAGCGCACTCTCGTAACAGAAAAAGTTTACAAAAATAAGTCGTTTTAGTCAATAATGAAAAAACAAATATAAGGATAGAAAAAATCGCTAGTCTTGGCAGACCAAATCTTTTTGGATCTTGGCCTACGAGTGTATGCCTAAGATTTAAAATCCTTATTCCTTAGACACAGGTATATTGATCTGGTTGACAACCATCAAGTTTTGCCCTAGGATAATCACCCTACTCCCGAAAACTAGAATTGAATTGACAAGTAATTCCAAATAGTTTTTGTTTTTTCCTTTACAATCAAGACAAGTTAAAGAAAATAAAGTCTCGGTTATGAAAGAATGTTGGTGAGATATGTGGGGGTAGATTCAGTTCCCTGAGCCCATCAAATGATGATTAGTTAGATAATACTCTTAATCGTGTAACTGTCAACCGTAAGAATTACTATCAGAATTATAATATTCCCTACATATTGAACGGTGATGAACCAAAGTCCATAAAGAAGTAAAAACAATCGTTATTCTGACCTGTTTGATGAAAAATCATAGACCTTTCGCTACAGAGGAGAGAACATGAATCAATTTTCTTGGACCATGAAGCAGAATATTGAGAATAACAATCTCTTCGACGATGAATGAGACATGTAATTTAAACATTAGGTACAACATTAATGATGGAAACTATAACTTCAAAACATACCTTACAGGCTGTTCCTGTTACACAAGTTCAATTTACAGACCAATTTTGGACTTCAAAAATCGAAATAAACACAACCAAGACCTTAGCCCAATGCTTTCGACAGTGTGAGGAAACTAACAGAATCCGTAACTTTGAGGTAGCAGGTGGATTAAACACAGGGAATTTCGATGGTATCTTCTTCAACGATTCTGATGTCTACAAAGTGGTGGAAGGTGCCGCTCACATTTTGGCCTCCAATCGTGACCCAGCTATCGAAACACAGCTCGATCAATGGATCGCCAAATTTGCAGCCGCACAACAAGCTGATGGATATCTGAATACATACTACACTTTAGTTGAACCGGATAAACGCTGGACTGATTTACCGGTTATGCATGAGCTTTATTGTGCTGGCCACCTGTTCGAGGCAGCTGTAGCACATTATCGTTCGACTGGTAAGAGTTCTCTGCTTGATATTGCTACCAAGTTCGCTGACTATATTGATAGCGTTTTTGGTCCAGGTGGAAAGTCTGGTACTCCCGGCCACCAAGAAATTGAATTGGCTTTGGTTAAGCTGTACGAAGTAACGGACGAAAAGCGGTATTTGGATTTGGCTACCTTCTTTATCGATCAGCGAGGCCAATCTGGATCTGACTATTCTCAGGATCATGTACCTGTTCGTCAGCAAAGTGAGATTGTGGGGCATGCCGTACGGGCTATGTATCTTTATGCTGGAGTAGCAGATGTTGCACGTTATACTGGGGACGAAGACTTGTTTGCTTGTATGGATCGGATCTGGAAAGATGTAACATTACGCAAGATGTACATTACCGGTGGAATTGGCCCCTCTGGCCACAACGAAGGTTTCACTGTCCCTTACGATCTACCGAACGAAACCGCTTACGCCGAAACCTGTGCTGCTATTGGAATGGTTTTGTGGAGCCATCGTATGTTCCTCTTACATGGACGTTCAGAATACATTGATGTTTTGGAACAATCCCTTTACAACGGTCTATTGTCGGGTGTTTCGCTGGACGGTGATAACTTCTTTTATACGAATCCTCTATCCAGTCACGGTCAACATCACCGGCAACCTTGGTTCGGTTGCGCTTGTTGTCCAACTAACGTAGTTCGGTTTATTCCACAGGTAGGTGGTTATTTTTATGCTAGCACTGCCAGTAGTTTGTGGGTCAATCTTTATGCTAGTAATCAGGCTACTGTCTCTATGGGTGAACAAATGGTTAACATCCATCAAGAGAGCAATTATCCGTGGCAAGGATGGACAAAATTAACCCTAGAGCCTGACAAAACTAATGACTTTCAGCTTTGTCTCCGACAACCTAACTGGGCTAAACAGGTCGGTCTAAAGCTCAACGGACAAATACTTGAGATCACATCTAACTCAAACGGTTACTTGGAAATTACCAGAGCTTGGCGGGCTGGAGATGTGGTTGAAGTCAATTTTGATATGTCAGTAGAGCGAATCATTGCTAACCCACAAGCCAAAGCTAATAATGGAAAGTTAGCGCTACGCCGAGGACCATTGGTCTACTGTTTGGAGGCGACTGACAACGATGGGTCGGTACGAGATATAGCCTTACCCAGAAATAGCCCATTGAAAGCCAAATTCGAGCCAAATCTGTTCGATGGGGTTGTAGTTCTCCAAGGTCCGGCCAACCGTCGTATATCCGCAGATTGGGGAACGGAACTATATAAAACTGCCAGTCTTGACCAGGAGACCCAAATCACTGCTATCCCCTACTTCGCCTGGGATAACCGAGAGTCCGGCCAAATGGCAGTTTGGTTGCCAGAAAGTACGATTCTGACCGAGCCTAAGTTACAGCCGAGTATCGCCAGTCAAGGCCGACCATCAGCTTCTCACGTTTTTGGCCAACTATCAGCAGCTATTGACGGTATTTTACCAGCTAGCTCTGCTGATCAAACTCACCCTAAGTTTACCTGGTGGGATAAAAAAGGAACCCAAGAGTGGATTTGTTTGACTTTCAACGAACCAGTTCAAATTTCAGAATCTTCGGTTTATTGGTTTGATGATACTGGATTTGGTGAATGCCGTCCACCAGAATCATGGTGGTTGGAGTGGGACAACAGCGGTCAATGGCAACCAGTTAAAAACCCATCTAAATATGGCCTTCAGTTAGATGGGTTTAATTCCGTCGCCTTTGATCCAGTTACTACTCAACAGCTAAGAATTGTAGTTGAACTACAAGATAATCTATCCAGCGGGTTGCTAGAATGGATATTAAACTAAAAGTCATTAAGAAATCCTGAAAAACGAATCCAGAAAGGTTAATGATGCAGACTTCGATATCCTATCATCAAAGATGTCAAACCATAGTTTGGATTTTGTTCGAAAGTTTACTGTAGTTGAAGCAGTGCTTGAATTCAGGCATAGGATCGATCAGATACTAACTGCGGTATTGATCGTGATCTGTTCGCCAGATGGCCGCTGCTATAAAAGAGGACACTGTAGTATCTTATCCTTCTTTTGATCAGGGTAAAGGTAACACAGAAACTGGTGGGAATGAAATTAACAACCCAAAGAGTAAAGTTAGTTAGTAATAGTGTTAAAAACAAATCTGCAAAGGTGAATTTATTACGGTGAGTCCTCAACTACATTAATAATTATAAAACCCACAAGCTTATTGGGATTACGCCAACATAGTAGTTCAATTAAGATATCTATCAATTAGAATTCTGCAGGTGGCCTACGAGGTGGCAGAGGTTGTACTATCTGGCGTCTTTCTCTCGTTAATCTAGAAATTAGATCTGGAGAAGGCTGAAAACCATAACGATCGTTCCCCCAATGTGGGCCATAGCGGATGATCAGTATTCGTCTTTGGCCTTGATTAACTCGACGAGCTGAACCATGCGCTAGGCAATCAACAAAACAGGCTGCGTCGCCAGCTTTCAGTTGGACTTCCACTGCTGCTGGTACTCCATCCAAAGAAGGCGCTTTCTCTTGTAGTGATGGGTGGAGAAGGTTAGATTTATGGCTGCCTGGTACGATCATCGTTGCTCCGTCCCCTGGTCCCACATCATTTAAAGCCAGCAGAATATTTACCTGTCCGCAGCGGAACTGACCGTTATGATACCGGAACTGGGTTCGAATTCGGCGTTTACTAGCTCCAGAGTGTATCCGAGTGGATTGGCCATGGCCACGGATATCAGCAAATGACTCATCGATGAATAATTCATCATCTCCGCCAACGAAACAATTGATATGTGTTAACCAAGAAGGATGATCAATTAATCTTTCAAAAGGAGTACCCATTTCAAATATATTGTGCAAATGATAAGTTTCACCCCGTCCGGGATGGCGATAAACCCAGTCTCGCCAATGTCCAGGTTCTAGATCCAGATATGAGTCTAGTGTGTTATTAAGTTCTGACAGATGATTTCTGTCGATAGCTTCAGGAAGGCAAACATATCCTCTAAGATCGAAGAGATACTGTTCTAATGTCGTTGGCACGTATTAGTTTCCTTGTTCATCTAATTAAATTCGATAATTCGCAAATAGAATAGCACTTTCAAGAAAGATAGTAGAAAATGTTTTCACAGATCGGAATATAAGAAATAATAAAGAATAGAAGGAAATAATGCTTCATCTCATCATCATATCAATCAAAGAAGGATTGATCTTCTTCCTTCAAAAAGGGTTTGGTTAATTCTGGAATCAAATTTATTCCCATACCGGGTCGATCCCAAACTTCAATAAATCCGTCTTTCACAATTGGGTTTGGTAATCCTTCCACGATATCATACCACCATTCTGGCTGGCCTATCGGATATTCGAATGCGATATAATTTTGTGGTAATGTGGCACAAACCTGAACTAGAGCAGCTAAACCAAGCAACCCATTACCGATTCCATGGGGAGCCATCAAGATTCCGTGCAAATCTGCATATTCAGCTACCCATTTCAACTCTGAGATACCACCAACATCGCAAGGATCCGGACCAATAACGTTAACCGCTTTTCTTTCAAGTAAATCTTTGAAATTCTGGCGCAAGTAAATTTGTTCACCAGTATGAATGGGAGTTGATGTTGACCGAGTTACTTCCCTATAGGAATCGGGGTCTACCCATGGAACGTAATCTCCCGTCAGCATATCTTCCAACCACATCAAATTCAAATGCTCGACTGATTGTGCTAGCCGAATCGCATCGGGGACGGTAAATCCTGGGCCACAATCAAGTGCTAGTCCAACCTCATCACCTAATACTTCTTTCATCGCCTCGATACAATCGATTAGGTGTTTCATTCCTGACTCAGTTATTAATCCCCGATTCAATCGGTGCCCTTCAGGCAAGGATTCACCGTAATAAAAATTAGGTGTTTGTTGTGCCATAGGCGAATGAAAAGCAACGCCCTGTTTGATAATGGTAAACCCTTCCGGAGAAGACTTCATCAATGCCATATTATCCGCATGGTGTTTGGGCTTACCTCCCTTTGACGGGAAGCGAATCCCACCATTATAGACTCTGACTAGATCGCGGACTTTGCCACCTAGTAGTTTATAAACAGGTAGATTAGCTGCTTTGCCCGCAAGATCCCATAGTGCCATCTCTATGGCACTAACGGCACTCCCCCATGGTTTGAAACTCCCCATTCGACGGATTTGCATCATGACCCGCTCAACGTTTGTTGGATCTTGACCTATAATGTAATCCTTATAAAAAATTACATGGGGCTTCAGGTAGGTTTTGAAAGATTCGATTTGTCCAAACCCATCAATACCCTCATCTGTCACAATTCTTACTACTGGACTGTTTCCGATAACTGCACATTTTAAATCTGTAATTTTCATTTATTTCTCACCAACAGGTGTTGTAGGTTTATCATAGAATATTTCGGTATTATTAAATTTTAATTGCCTTATAATGCATAATGTGGATTAACTGCGATGGACATTATGCTTAGACCTATTTAATATGATCAATTCTAATGATTGACGTAAACACAGTAATTTATTATTGATTATGTCATTATCCGTTTGTAGCTTTCAAGATCCTGCAGATACTAGCCTACACAATTAGGCAAGATTGTACAGCTATTATTTCGTGTTGAAAATCAGTTTGCATAATTTAATATTACATCTTGGACTAAATCTAGACGAACTAGATTGCTACGGAGGAAAAATTATGAAAACGGTGCATATGAACTACTTAGAACGACTACAAGACGCAACTAATCTATTGGAGCAACCTAATAGAACCGCAATGTCAATCATCACGAGACGGTTATTTGTTTTTTATGATCTTTTGAAATAATAGAGGAGTATCAGCATGACTAATAAATCTCAGAACGCCCGTTTAACAGAAGACCAGAAAAAATTCTACCAAGAAAATGGGTATATTATTTTAAGACAAGTATTCAGTACTACTGAATGCCAAGACTTTGTCGGACACATGGAAGACTTAGAAAATGGAAAGAAAGATCTGGAACAATTTGGTCAACAGAGTACTTATGGTTTCCGGACCTTCAATCAGCATTTATATGATCCATGGGCATTAAATTTTCTAATTCATCCACGATTAGCCAAGCCATTAGCCGATTGTATGGGAGATGAAGCGGAAGCCATTCAAACAATGCACTTCTATCAGGGATCTGAACATCCACGTCACCAAGACCAATATTATCTACCGGACTGCATGTCGGCTTGGATCGCCATGGTTGACGTAACTGATAAGAATGGACCATTATGTGTCCAACCAGGATCTCATCGGGGGAGACTCATCACCAAAAGAGATGTGTCAATGGAATACTCCTCAGGTGAAACCTATGAAGACCAACAGGCACATCGATATTTCCCAGCGGTTGAGAAAGTTTTTATGGAAAATGGCATAAAGGAGATAGAATTACAAGCCAATCAAGGAGATGTAGTTCTATTCCATGGCCGTCTGATACATGGTGGAGCTAGAGTTAAGGAGCCGGGTAGTCCTAGGCACGCACTAGCCTGCCATTATATCCCTTATCATTCTGAGAATTGGGACCGAGATTGGCCACGTATTGGTTTCAACGGTACTCACAGAATTCACTTTCAAAATTAGAACCACCATTTTCTGATTGGACTACTACATCCTATAACACTAATTAAGTTAGTTACAAAAGTGAGGGGTAATTTAAATTAGCAGATAAGACTTAATCTAGAATTCGGGAGGTGTGACATATAGATAGACCACTTTCATTAAGTCCTGTTGGATTGAAATGTAATCTGGAAATAGAAGGGGTAGTAGTAAATACTATCAAAAACATACCCGATTAGATGATAGATCAGTTTAGTGATTAAAGTGATATAGGTAATCAGGCATTCTCCCTGAAGGTCTCGCCAAAGACAACTTGTTCATACGGACAGGTACCATCTAATCTAGCTGGTACTTTTTTGGTTTTTCTATCCATTTTGATCTTTCCATCTTTTTCATTTCAGTAAATCTTAATTATTGGTTCTTGGATAATTAGTTATTTTTAGTATAGTATGAAGTTCAATCAGAGTAATTGAATGCAAAAATCTAGTTGAAGACTATTGAATTTTTTAACAGCTATCGGTTGAGATAAAACTCCTTAATGTTAACCTTCATCTCTACAACTAAGATTTGGATTAACAAATTAAAAACGGAAATATTTTTCCAATATTAACGATCATTCCTAACCTTAAACCAAACTATATCCACGAACTAAGGAGTTGCCGTATTGAATAATCACCAACTTTCAACTGAGCAAATTCAGTCCTTTCTGGACGATGGTTATTTAATAGTCCCTGATCTTTTTGATCAAGAAGAGACTAATCTATTATTAGATGCCGTCCAATCAGATCCAATGATGAAGGATCATATACTAGACGTCGATGACCGATCAGGAAGGAATAGTCAGATCACTGTCTGGAATCATCCAGGTAACGATATCTGGGGTATGGTTAGTCGTTCACATCGATTGGTGGATGCAATGGAATCAATGTTGGGAGGAGAAGTCTACCATTATCACTCCAAGCTTCTACATGAAAAACCGGACATTGGAGGGGCTTGGGAGTGGCATCAGGATTACGGGTACTGGTATAAGAATGGATGTCTATATCCTTATTTAGCCAGCTGTTGGATTGCACTCAATAGGGCTGATAAAAGCAACGGATGTATGCAGGTGATCAAGGGATCTCATCATGCTGGTCGAATTGAGCACCATATTGATTCCGGTCAAAACTACGCAGACCCTGAACGAGTGGAACAACTGATCAATCGACAGGAGATTGTTTTCTGTGAATTAGACCCTGGATCAGCTTTGTTTTTCCACTGCAATGTTCTACATCGCTCAGACGCTAATACCAGTAATCGAAACCGATGGAACCTGATTTGCTGTTACAATGCAGCCCGTAACAACCCTTACAAGGCATTTCCACATCCGCAATATACTCCCCTCGAAAAAGTTTCCGATACCGCCATCAAGGAAATTGGACTAAAGTTAAGTGTGTCATCTGATTCATTTTACAAACCAGATCAAGGAGTTGTTAGACGAGGACACACAGCCGATTAGCATAGGTGAAACCGCCACTGGTTAGCTGAATTCTTGACAGCATAGCTAATTTTGATAATATGAAGAAGGCATTTTCTTGGTGTTAAACAACTATAAGGTCTAATTTGTTTGATTTTACAATCAAAATTTTTTTAGCCAAAAGACGATAAAATGAAAAAATTAAATAAACTAGAAGCTCTAGAAAAGAGAAATGAGTTGGTGGAATTTGGATTTACTACTGTACCCACAGTTATGCCTAAATCCTTAGTCCAACAACTTCGCATCTGGTCGGATAATATTCATAGCCGAGTGGCAAAAATGGTAATTTGGACCAATCGTGGAGTGTAATAAGGCTGTTACTAATGGTGCATCAATTAACCTATCGCCCCAGGGGCCTCTGTCATTCCAAGGCCTGACGAAGTAGCTCGAAGGATGTTTCGGAGATAGATTATCAGCTTCCGGATTTGATTTAGATAAGGATTTGAAGTAATCTTTCACTGCTTGCAATGATAAGATCTCTTCAGTTAGACCTTTCAATCCTTCATCTGTAAAAACTTCCGGTAGGATTAAGAAGCCATCCCGGTGGAAGGTCGAAACATCATCATCTGTTG
>JACLAC010011644.1_pt1 | contig 15057 bp, 13 predicted proteins | sample 8027881 | NCBI WGS metagenome assembly JACLAC01 (sample SAMN15725517, study PRJNA655200) | protist metagenome | isolation source: fluorescence activated cell sorting (FACS) single amplified genomes of... | place: Spain: Blaines Bay Microbial Observatory, Mediterranean Sea | collected 2016-01-19 | reverse complement strand
AGTGGCTTCGAATGCCTTAAGGACATCTTGAGTTATGATGCTTCGGCTAAAATCGTCATCGTCTCGGCAATAAAAGATAAGGGGAAGATGATGTCGTGCTTAGAGGTTGGGGCCTTGGACTTTATTGAAAAACCATTGAAGTTTAAGAACCCTAGTTTCTGTCAAACATTTATCAATTCAATAGAATCAGCTCTGGAGTGATGATTGATCGGCGATGATGTTTAAAACATCATGATTCGCATTCTGTTTTTTTTAATGCTATACTGCAATCTGCTAAAGCATTATTGAAGAGTTCAGTCAGTTGATCTTCTGAAAAAGGTTTAACCAAATACTGTTTGACTCCCATCAGCAGGGCTTCTGTTATAGTGTGTTTCTCAGATTCTGTTGAGATCACAACGACAGGAAGGTCTGGTTTTTTTTCAAAAATGAGCCTTATTGCATCGATCCCTCTCATGCCGGGCATGTTGAAGTCCATCGTCACCAGATCGTAGTTGACAATATCGATCAACTCAAGTGCTCTTTCTCCATTTGTGGCATGATCAAAATGGAGATTGTATCCAGATAGGGTGTTTTTGATGATTTTATAAATGACCTTGGAGTCATCAACGATCAATACATTTATCAATCCCTCTTCCTCTTTCATAGAATCGACCAATAGTTCTTGGATATAGTTTTTCTCAAATTCATCTACTTGTCTTTGAAGTTCTTCTTGCTCTTCTTTGGTGATGTTGTGGGATGTGTCTACGGGCAAGCTCCCCTGTATAGAGGTGACGATCTTGTGTATCTTTGAGAACTGTGAACTGAAACGACCCATGGTACCATTTTATCAACCCCTAGAAAAAGGCAAAATATGAATTCTTTAAGTTTATAAAATATGTGATTCAACTTTCATCACATTTTGATCATCGACAAAGTAAATTTGTTCATTCCCTTTTGCCATATGGGTTTTTATCCGGTGTTGTCGAGTCGTGAATCCTTTTCAGACGGTTGAGGCGTCTTCATTCCTATTGAAGATGTGCGCCATATTTACTGCCTATTTGTTCGTGCTAGCCTTTTGAGTTCAAGAAGACCGTTATCGGAGGTCTGTAAGGTCATGACCCAATAGGCTTCAAGAGATCATTTTCATAGTTAAGCTTGGCTATAGGGGCGATGGTTTATTTCCCCATGTGGTAATGTTGCGATAGATTTTTAGCCTGTATTTTTCTGTTATTGTCTGAAACCAAAAATACATTTTTGTCTCAGGTTAGAAGTGTTTTAAGAATTCAGTTGAGTTTATACCTATCTGGGTAGCATCATTTTTGTTTCTAACAAGATGTTTGTCTCAAGTCATGACCAAAAACAATCATTTGATTTTAGACCATATGGCCGATGCTGTTTTCACTTTTAATAAGAAAGGAAAAGTCCAAGACGGTTACTCGTCCGTATGCATGAACTATTTTGGTGAAGATTTTACAAAAAATAAGGTTTGGGATATCATTTATTCAAACAAGAAACAAAAAACTTCTTTTAAAGACTGGTGTGAGTTTGCTTTCGAGGCTTACATGTCTTTTGATGAAAGTGTAGGTCTGGCTCCTAAAAAATGTACCTTATTCAACTCAGTTGTTCGCAAAGAAGCCTACATGAGCATACAGTACTCACCCATAACTGATGAAAATGGTTCCCTTGAATACATCATGGTTCAGATGCTGGATAAGAGTAGGGAGACTAGAATATGTAAATTGCTAGAGAAAAAATTAGCTCTAAATGAATTGGTGCTCAGGATATTGAAAAATAAAGAAAGCTATTTGGGATTTTTGAGCGAAGCAAACAACTGTATAAACAAATTGGACCTCACGATCCAAAGTCTCAACCAGAACAATCTTAGTCAACAAACGCACAAAGCTTTTAATTTAGCTCATACGATCAAAGGGAACTCTGCCACCTATGGGATTATTTCGGTACGAAATATTGCTCATGAGCTTGAAAATATTCTCAATTCAATCAAGGAGTCCGAAGCCTCTTATGATGACAATCACTCTAGGCAGTTGAAAACTCATTTAGCCAGTCTCAGGTCGGAGTTCAGGCATCACATCGTTGATATGGAATCTATATTTAGAGAGAGATTTGATCCCAATAAATCTGATGGAGGAACTTTCAGAATGACAGAAAACGATCTCATGGAGCTTTTGCAGCAATGTGATCAGATTAAAAAAGAAAAGAACAGTCCAGAGTCGGTTCTGTCTTTGTCATCGGATCTTTATCATCAACTGAATGAATTGAAATTGATTCCCGTTGAAATATTCGTTAATCCATATAAGGAAATGATCGACCGTTTGGCTCAAGATTTAGGCAAGCGCATTAGGCAGGTTAGTATCGACGGTGGGCACTGTAGGATAGATCGTGGTCGCTACGAGTCTTTTTTTTCAAGCTTCACTCATTTGGTGAGGAATGCCGTTGATCATGGTATTGAGTCTCCCGATGAAAGAGAGGAGTTGGGTAAGGATATCTGGGGTCATATTAATATCTCTGTAAGTCGTGATGATCACGGTATAAAAGTTGTGCTGAAGGATGATGGGGCTGGTATCGATCCTGAGATCGTGTCTAGCATTGCTGTTAAAAAAGGCGTGATCACGACAGAAGAAAAGGCTTCCATGAGTGATCTTGATAAACAAATGCTTGTTTTTTTCCCTGATTTCTCAACAAGAGATTCAGTAACGATGACATCTGGTCGCGGTGTTGGAATGAATGCTGTGTTGTCAGAAATAGAGGAGCTTGGAGGGTCATTGACGCTTCAATCTAATGTTGGTGATGGATCGACGTTCATCATAGAATTGCCTAAATCACAAATCCCCTCCGCAGACTAATGACGATAGGCAATACAAAGTCCAGTGTTCCTTCGTCATAGGTCACCTTTTAAATAGAGCTGCCTCTCCTTTTCGGGAAACTTCTCTATGGCATAGCGCAGCATCGTTCGTGGCATCGACTTGTAGTTTTGTTTTAGAAAGGTCTCTTCTTTCCTCATGTTTCTCTTCCCTATTTCTCTTAACATCCATCCTACAGCCTTTTGGATCAGATCCTCACGATCATGTCTAAGTGTGTTTGCAATATTTAGAGCATCATCATAGTCTTTTTTTCGGATGAAGTGAAGGGTGGAAACGATAGCGATTCGCCTTTTCCACATGTTTTCCGATCTTGACCATTGATGCAATAGATCGCGATCTTTATGTTCCAGATAGTTACCCACAAGGCCAGGGGCAGAAGTGTCTACAAGGTCCCAACTGTTTACAAATTTGATATTTTCTAAATATGTTTCGAAGATGGCTTCACGATAGTTATCGTCAGCCACCTTGAATTGATTCAGCATTATGATCAGAGCGAGCATTCTCTCCTCATGAAACCCTGATGTTAGGAGAGGCACCACCTTTGTTAAAGGTAGGTCGATATTTTGAACAGCTACTTTTCTGATGATGGGAACAGGAACCCCCAAAAAGGCATCGCCTTCACCATACTGTCCTTTCCCAGTCTTGAAAAATCTTTTGTTCGCTTTGGCGATATTTCCATTTGATAATGAACGAAAATATGTGATCAATGCACTGTTTGGATGTGAAATTTCCATTGATCGATGAATTAGAGGAAGGGATGATCTGACATGAACTCTTTCCTAGAAGATCCTTCACGTTATATGTAACGAGAATTGGATAAAGTCATTGCTGTGGTCAGGTATATTTTAGTTGTATTGCCATGATTGAAGTATATTATTTAGATATATTCAGGACGTAAACAGGCTTTTTGTCTGGTGCGATTTGATTCGATTTGAATAACTGTCGGTCTAGGAACCACTCATTTTTATAACCATGTACAGCTTCTTTTGTGGCTTCTTGATCTTTTTCTGTTATATTGAACTTATCTTTAGCAATTTCTCCCAAGAGTAAATTGTATAGAAATTTGTTAGAGTATTTTATCAATTCTTCTCTTGAAACTTCAAAATCAATATCTACTAAATCATCACCAAGCTTGACTTTAACATCATTGTTGGGCTTGAGTTTATTAAGTATCTCAATAAGTTCACTAACCTTCATAAATATTGTCCTTTTTTATGTTATGTAGAAACCTTGAGTAGCGATATCAATCTTCTCCATCATCGAATAAATGGAAATGACTTTTTTGTCTCCGACCGTGTGTAATATTTAACGATACAACTTTTGAAGTCAACAGAAGAATATTTTTGTTTTCCTTAGAGGTTCTGTGGTTGTTTATATTGTGTCATTTTCATTATATAAAGTCGTGATGTTGGTGGTTAAAGCAAGTGTTGTGAGGTTTTTCTGGAGAGGATGGTTAGTCACTGGTATTAGTGAATAACTTTATTGTGCATGAGGTTCTATGTTTGCACAGGTGTTATCGAGATAATTTGGCACGAAAAAATAAGAACATTGATGTCTTGGTGTGGCTTTAAAGATAAGAGATGATGGTAAAGCCGATTCATTTCCGATTGGGACTTAACAGTGCCTGCTCTGTAGATTAGGCTAGTTGATTTGGAAGACATCCACAACTATAAAACCAGATGATACTTGTTCTTTTGAGATCAGTTCGCCTTGGCTATCCGTTTTAGATAGAGATTATGCCTCAGCACAAGATTGGTTTTGTTAGATGAAAATCTTTGCCTTCGAGATGTCGTTTAAAATGGCTTCTATATTCTCTTCTAGGAAGGATGTGGGTAAGCCTAGCTGACCTAGCTCAGAATCCTCAACCTCTAGATTGTGCTCATCCCTCACGAATCCAATCTTGTGTTGTCTGCAAAACTTGTCAGCGAGATAAACAACATCTAACAAAGTGTTGCTTGTTTTTGGGTCATTGACGTTAGCTATGACGTTTTCAATGCGTTTGTGTAGTTTCCATTTGTTGGCCAGCATTGCTCCCATTTGGCCACTAGAAAAACCTAAGGCAGACTGGGTGCACTGGTTGACCCCTAAGCTTTTTTCCGATGCAAATTTCCTGATCTTATAAAACTCCTTCGGTAGGAATCGCATCATTAAAAAATCTCCAATATCGTGGATCAATCCAGCGATAAAAAACTCTTCGTGGGCCTTTTTCTCTTCCCCCATGGCCTTGGCGATGAATTTGCTGACTGCGCCAACCGCAATCATGTGCTCCCAAAGGTCTTGATAGTTAAAGTAGGCATTTTTTTGAGAGCCTTCACTCAGCTTGACCATTTCTGTGGCGATGGCAATGTTTTTGATGGTATTGAACCCCAATAAAACTAGAGCTCGGTTCAGACTGATGGATTTTGTGTTGAGCGAAAAGTATGCCGAATTGACCAATTTGATGATTTTTGCGGTCAATACGGGATCTTTTCTGATGAGATCGATCAAGTCTTTGGGGCTAGCGTTGAGGTCATTGGACAAAGCGATGATATCCTGAATGACTGGAGAAAAGCTAGGTAGATTATCAATACCATCCAGTATTTTGTTTTTTAAAGTTGTTTGGATCACCTGGCTCAATGTGCATCTCGAAGAAGATATTTGACGTGTCAACTTTTTATAATGTTGACTCGGTTTGTTCAAATTCTAGGAGTCATTTTTCACTTCATTTAGATCAAGTATTCGTGCTAGATGTTTGATATATAGTTGTTTTTTTTGGGTTTACGATGATTCGTGACCGCGACTGATAACATGATTGTGAAAAGTTTAACCGTGATTTTGCTAAAGAAGAGGGGATTCTTGACATGCGCCCTTTAATGGTGATGGCTGCCTGATATTTTGAAAAGCGATTATTGAATAAGGTTTTAGTCCTGTGTATCGATTTTGATTTGAGAGAAGCAGGCGATGAGCTGGGCTACTTTACGCCCCATTGATGTCATGAGTTTTTCGCCTCTACTTATGGCTTGGGCTAGGTTCATCGGTGAGTCAACGAGGCTAAGGGATGCTGTTATGCCGGCCTCACGCAATGCAGGCATGTCCTTGTGGACCACAGAGCCACCGATGGCTAAAATCGGTTTGTTGTGTTTTTTTGCACAATCAACGATTCCGCTTACGGTTTTACCTCCCAAGGTCTGAGCGTCTATTCTTCCTTCACCACTGATGACCAAGTCGGCATCGCGTATGAGCTCTTCGATATGGTTTGCTTTCATGACAATGTCAATTCCCTTTTCGAGCTGAGCATTGAGTAAGGCGTGAAACATGCCACCTATGCCTCCTGCTGCTCCTGCTCCGGGTAAAAGGCTGATGTCTTTTCCCAGATCTCGTTTGATGATGCTCGATAGGTGCAACAACCCTTGCTCGAGTTCGATCACGGTTTCTTGATCTGCTCCTTTTTGGGGACCAAAAACAACTGCGGCACCCCTCTTTCCAATGAGTGGGTTGTCGACATCGCAGGCTATTCGGAATTTAGTGTCAGAGCATTTCTGGTGAAGTTGATCGAGATGGATGGCAGAGATCTGTTTTAGTCTCCCACCGGTGATAGGGCTAATCATCTCTCTGCCTTTATTGTCGATGAAGATAGCGCCTAGGGCTTGAGCCATACCGCAACCTCCATCGACGGTTGCGCTGCCTCCAATGCCAATGCATATTTCTCTGGCTCCATTTTTAAGGGCATCACAGATCAGTTGTCCGGTGCCATATGAGCTTGTTTTCAGTGGGTCTCGCTGCTCGATCCCAATCAGTTCTAAACCTGAGGCTTTAGCCATTTCAATGACCGCTAGTTTTTTTTCATTGACAAACCCATAGGTCGAGTTTACCACATCGCCCAGGGGATTTTTTACATCAACGCGACGAATTTCTCCCTGCTCTGAGGTTAGTGCTTCGATGAAGCCCTCACCACCATCCGATAGTGAGCGAATAGTGAAATTTGCTTTAGATGAGATTTGTTGAAAGCCCTCTTTGAAACAGTTGGCTGCTTTTTCGCTGGTTAGGGATTCCTTGAAAGAGTCAAAGGCTAAGAGGATGTTCATAAAATGATTTCCCAGTAAGAGTTTGAGGATAAATGGCTTGGCAAGATGGTTTTCATTCGTTCTTGGAATTTGAGTCTAGGCAAAAAGGGCATTCAAGGAGAGACTATTTTTCAGGCCGATACTATCGAGCAATTATTTTTTCATGGAGGAGTGATCTGTTTTTGAAATGTGGATTGATGGTTTTAAAATCCTCGTGAGGTTTTTTTTAGAGAGGTTAAGATTTATCAAAGTTAAAATTCTGCGTTTTTGTTTTTTTTCATGCAATCACTATTTTCTGTTTCTCGTCCTTAAAAACTGTTATTTTAGGCTAGTCCTTAGAAGCATAGATGCTTTGGTCCGCAATTTATGTTCTTTTTTGTATGGCTTGCAAAGAAGAAGTGTCTCAATAGAATATTACTCACCTAAGGGGTGGCGTTAGCCTGAGATGTCTTTAGACAGACCCTTTGAACCTGATCCGGTTGATACCGGCGTAGGGATAGGGAAGTGAAATCATTTTTCAGATCTACGCTCGCAGCCGGGTTTCTCATTGTTTTTTAAGAGAGGCCTTCCTCCATGATAAAAATGTCTTCGTGTCTGCGTTCAGTAGGCACATTCATTGTTTTTTTACCTGCGGTCCTTTTTGCAGATGGCAATGCAGATACAAAGGTGGTTGAATTAGATGAGGTTGTGGTTACAGCTGATTACCTAGATACCGAGCTCCAAGACTTGCCATCTAGTGTTGTTGTTATCGATGAAAAACTTATCGAGAGGCGACAGGCCAGAAATCTTGAGGAAGTGATCAGTACGGCACCCAATGTACACTCTTCTAGCGGTGCTTCGAGGGCTCGCTTTTTTCAGATCCGTGGTATAGGTGAACTCGAGCAGTTTGTCGATCCGATCAGTAACCCTTCTGTTGGTGTCGTTGTTGATGGCGTTGAAATGAGTGGGCTTCACAGTCCTCTTTTTGATGTGGACCAAGTTGAGGTGTTGCGTGGCCCACAAGGGACTCGCTTTGGAACGAGCGCTATGGGCGGTCTGATCAATGTTAGAAGTGTTAGGCCAACGAAAGAAACTGAGGGTTATGCTGAAGTTGGTGTGGGTCACTTTGGCAGTCGTAATGGCTCAGCGGCGATAGGGGGTGCTTTAGGTGATGATTTGCAAGCCCGTATTGCCATTCAGCAAAATAAAAGTGATGGCTATATTGAGAATATTCATTTGGGTCGTGATAACACGAATGATATACATGAAACTTCAATTCGTGGGCAGTTGCAGTGGCAAGCGTCGAATCGTTCTGAATTTTACTTGAGTGCCCTATATATGGATTTTGATAACGGGTATGACGCTTGGAGCTTCAATGACACCAAATCGACTCGTTCCGATAACCCTGGGCACGATCGTCAAATCACCAGTGCATTCACGCTAGAAAATACGCTTGAGTTAAATCATGAAAAGCAGCTCTTTTCTCAGTTCACTTGGCAGGAGACGGATACTGAGTATGGATATGATGATGACTGGGCTTACGATGGCTTTGATCCAGCGGGATTTAGCAACACAGATAATTATATTCGAAATCGTCGCAATCTAAGTGCAGATATTCGCTTGACCTCTGACTCCGTTGAACGTCAATGGGTCGCAGGTTTGTTCTTCAGGAATCGTGATGAAAGTCTAAACCGCTCCTACTGGGGACCTTTTGAGAGTGATTATAAAACGCAAAATGCTGCTGCTTATGGGCAGTGGGTTCAACCTTTGAGTGATCGTTTGAGCTTGCGAACAGGTTTGCGTCTAGAGCATTTTGAGGAAGACTATGATGATGATTCATTTGCTAAGAAAAGTTCTGACAAGCTCTGGGGAGCTGACCTTAGTCTAAGTTATGCTGCTACCGAAGCAACAACGATATACGGTTTAGTGTCTCGTGGTTACAAACCTGGCGGAGTGAACTCATCAGTGAATTCTAATTTGAACGCAGGAATAATTTCTGATGATTACCAAGGCTTCTTAGGGCAACGAAGGAGTCGTGATAAGGAGAACGTTTATAACTTTGAATTGGGAACCAAGGGGCGCTATTTTGACCAAAGCCTTTTGTTTCGAATGGCATTATTTTACATGTATCGTGAAAATGCTCAGTTAGAAGGTTGGTTGTTTGATTCGGCTAATATGTCATTTAGTGGTTACACAGACAATGCAGAAAATGCTAGAAATCACGGCTTGGAGTTAGAAACCAATTACTTTCTGAGTGATGAAGTTGAGTTTTTTGCGAACGTTGCACTTCTGGAAACAGAGTTAGGCCGTTTTACCGTCTTAGACCCAGGAACAGCAGCGTTTATTGAGCAGGAAAACCGAGATCAAGCCAATGCCCCCAAATATCAGTTCAACCTAGGAGCGAATATTTCACTTCTTGATAATCTTCAATGGCATTTTGAGATTGAAGGCCGCGATGAGTTTTTCTTTGCGAGTGGTCACAATAAAGCCTCACAATCTTACGAGTTGATTCATACCTCCCTAAACTACAGCTTAGATCAGCTTGAGATGACGCTGTGGGTTCGTAACCTCACGGATCAGGACTATGCCGTTCGTGGCTTCTACTTCGGTAACGATCCAAGAAAGGGATATGTTGCAGAACCCTACCAACAACTCGGCAGCCCGCGAACCTTCGGTTTGAACGCGAAATACAGTTTCTAAGTTGATGGAGATCCTAGGGATCATCGTTAACACCTTGGTCAACCAATCCCCATGGGAATGGTTGGCTGTGGTGTTAAGTGTGTTATACCTCACTCTTGCTATGAAGCAGATCCGTTGGTGCTGGCTAGCAGGGGGCTTGAGTACGGCTATCTACAGCGTCATCTTTTGGGATGTGAGTCTAGTGATGGATGCCTCTCTCAATGTTTACTACATCGCCATGGCCGTTTATGGTTGGTGGCACTGGAACGCTAAAGGTGAAGCTCGAGAGATCGTTTGTTGGACCTCAAGGCAGCACGGTTTGGCGATGGTGCTGATTGCTATCAGCACGTTCCTATCGGGCAGTTTGTTGGATCGCTACAGCGGTGCCGCTTGGCCTTACTTGGACTCCTTTACAACTTGGTCGAGTGTGCTCTGTACCTATATGGTGACACGCAAGATACTAGAGAATTGGTTGTACTGGATCGTTATCGACAGCGTCGCTTTATGTTTGTATATTGAGCGGGAATTGTATCTAACGGCTTTACTTTTCTTTGTCTATGCGGTTCTGGCCATTTTTGGTTATTTGAAGTGGCGTAAACAGTGCCCAGCAATCCTTTCGCGCTCATGTGCAGTGGTGACCTAAAAGATATCTTTTTAAATTGGCCAAGGCGTGAGCTTGCTGCCCTTGGTGTAGAGGGGGAGGGCTTGCCTATTTTGGTGTCGACCTTACCCCTTGGTTTGAGCCATCAGTCTCACCGCATACGATTTGGTGATAACGACCTGGTTTTGAAGTGCCGACTCTTGGGTGTTGATGATTTGGGGCTGGATCAGCGCGCCGAGCACGTCTCCCAGGGTTTAGCCGCCCAGGCAGGTTTGGCCCCCGAGCTATTGCATCACGATGAAGAACTCGGCTTCTCGCTGACTCGTTTTGTGTCTGGTGAACACTGGAGTCACGATGTGCTGCCCAGTTGTGCTCAACTGGAGCGGATGGCTGAGTTATTGCGGCGTCTTCACGGTCTACCCCAAGCTTCGGGAGCGATCGATCTCTTGGCCCGTCTGGATCATTACTGGGAGTTGTTGAAGTCTAAGGATTCGGCAATGGCATTAGGCTTGAGAGGGGCTTACTCGAAGATCAGGGAGGCCACAGAATTTTTGTCTTTTAATGTTTCGCAGCGCTGCCACTGCCATAATGATTTGGTATTGGAGAATCTGATCGACCACCATAGTGATGAAGTTGGTGGCCTAGGGCTCAGCTTGATCGATTGGGAGTACGCTGCCCAAAATGATCCTTTTTTCGACCTGGCGGCATTTTTGGGAAATTGGCCTGAGTCAGAGGAGTTGTCCCGTGATCTTTTGATGGCCTATCTCGGTGGCGTTAGTGAGGAGAACATGTGTCACTTGAAATGGTCCAAGGTGGCATATCACGGCTTGAGCTTGTTTTGGCTTGCCCTATTTGATCCTAAGGCCAGCTCTGCTTTGCTTGTTCAGCAGGAGCGTCTTCGTCATCTATGAACATTTAGGAGCTCTCCCTCTCGTTTGATTTCAGTGGGGAGGACTTCATCTTTAGCTTAAATCAGCTTCTCTGCCTCTATCTTGTCAAGTCATATTAAGATCCACTTTTGTTGACAGGTATGTTGTTTTTCTAGACTGAAATATTACAGGGAAGACCATGTTTAATATTTTACTGAAGCATTCTGGCAACTTAAAGAACGACGTTCTAGCAGGCCTGACGGCGGTTTTGACTCTCATTCCAGAAGCGGTGGCCTTCACTTTTGTTGCGGGTATTGATCCCATGATGGGTCTTTATGGATCCTTTTTCATAGGTTTCATCACTTCGGCTTTTGGGGGACGTCCAGCGATGATCTCCGGTGCAGCCGGGTCGATGGCGGTGGTCACCACTGCGTTCATCATCATGTTTGGTTTGGAGTACTTATTGGCAGCGGTGATCCTGACGGGGATACTGCAGATTGTTTTCGGGGTTTTCAAGATGGGTAAGTTCATCCGTTTATTGCCACACCCGGTGATGCTAGGCTTTGTCAATGGGTTAGCGATCGTTATTGGCATGGCTCAATTTGGTCAGTTCAAGGAGAACACTCGAGTCGTTTACGATCAAGGCCACGACATGTTCACCTATGCTGGCGATTGGATGGCTATCACGAGCCCTCCGATGCTGATCATGATGGGCCTGATTGTTTTAACGATGCTTATCATACATTTTCTGCCAAAGTTCACCAAGGCCCTGCCTGCTCCCCTCGTTGCCATCGTGGTTTGCACATTGATCGTTAGCCTCCCTATGGTGGACTCTAAAAGGGTTCGTGATGTCGTGTTGACCCAGCGAACCTCCATGACAGAAAAGCAGATCATCACGGATGATTTCGAGAAAGAAAAAAACTCTGTCCTTTATCATGAGTACGCTGATGCTGCCCGTTCCGCAGCGGCGAGGGTGATCAGCGAGGGCGAGTTGGAGGCCAGGTGGAACGCCAATGAGCAACAAAAGGTGGCAGAGGGAAGAAAAGTTAAGGCCGATAAATTAGAAGGGAGTCTAAGGGGCGTTTTGCCTATTTTTCATATACCTGAAATCAGTTTTGATTTGAGTGACCCCAAGGTGTTTGATGCCTTGTTGAAAATAGCTGTTCTTGCTTTGATCCTAGCCTCTGTGGGCTTGATAGAGACCTTGATGACGATGTCTTTGATCGATGAAATAACGGAGACCCGCGGACAAGGCAACCGAGAGTCCATCGCCCAAGGTGCTGGAAATGTCGTGAGTGGTTTGTTTGGCGGGATGTGTGGTTGTGCGATGATTGGTCAGAGTGTGATCTGCCTCAATTCAGGTGGGCGTGGGCGTGCTTCGGGAATAGCCACTTCGATATTCATGTTGGTGTTCATCTTGTTCGCTCCGGGTTTGATCGAGATGATTCCCGTAGCTTCACTGATAGGTGTGATGTTCATGGTTGTGATCGCAACTTTTGAATGGTCTTCTTTGAGATTATTTGGTAAGGTTCCAAAAAGAGAGATCTTTATCATCATTGTTGTTTCTGCCGTGACAGTGTTTTTGGATCTGGCCGTTGCTGTCGGTATCGGCATCATCATCTCTGCATTGATTTATGCATGGAGTTCAGCCAAAGAGATCAGGATGGAGGTGAACTCAGAGAGCGAAAATGAGAAAACATACTCGGTCAAAGGCAACGTCTTCTTTGGATCCGTCACTTCTTTTAAAGAGCTTTTTGATCCCGGTAATGACCCTAAGGATGTTTATCTTGATTTTGCCGAGGCCAAGGTTTGTGATCACTCCGGAATTGAGGCGGTTCATGGCTTGAGTGAACGTTACAAGGCGGATAACAAAGTGCTCCATTTGCGTCATTTGAGCCCAGAGTGCGCTTTGTTACTCAAGAGGGCTGGGGATATTGTTGAGGTCAACATCTTGGAAGATCCAAAATATCACGTCGCCGATGACGCTTTAGCCTGATCTGAATGATGGTTTAATGAAGCTAAGCGGGATGGTCTTGTGGGCTGTCTCGCTTAGCTCGTGCAATACCTTTTTTAGGGTTCTTGTTTTCGAGCTCGTTTGCCATGGTGATAAACGACCTGTTTATGATATGTCGAGATGGTGAAGCTTCACGATATAATAGGCCACTTCTTCGTAGGGGTGGCTCTCCATGAGAGCTTTGACGGCAGCCTTCAGGTTTTTCTCACGGCACATCATCTCGACCCGGACCTCGTCCACTTTCTCTAAACGCATGCTTTCGCCAATATAAGGTTGGCTACCTTGTAGAGGTCTAAACTGACCGGTGCCCTCACTGCGGAAGCAGCACTGATCGTACTGTTGGCTACTGCCTGCACCTGTTTTGAAAATCGCTTCAAGAACGACATCACAGTTCTCTTTAGGGACAAAGAAGGTGAGGGTGTAAAGGTTCATGCTATTGGATGTTCAGAAGGGGTGGTGAGGATGCCGGTTAAGTGGCTGAGCTAGGAGCACTTTTGTTCGATACAACTCCGGATGTGAACACTCCTTTCGATGATATTGGGGTGCGAGTGTTCCACGAAAGCCTTGAGGGGGTGGTGTTGAATTTTTGAGAGGCTATCTTTGGAGAGGATTTTTAAGGCTTGGATCAGTGCTTCACCATGACCCGTTTCCTTCGTTGCGTAAGCGTCAGCTTCGTATTCATATTTACGTGAGAGAAAGTTAGATATCAGGGAGCTGACGAGCTGTAAAGGCGTGATCACAAAGCTAAAAATTAAAAAAAGGCTGCCAGCGATAGAGGCTTCCATGCCGAAAAGTTTAAAAAGTTGCTCGTCCATGATGAATTGCTGCACAAGGAAAAATGACAGTGCCATGGAGGCAGAGTTGAGTAACATTTGTTTGGGGATGTGGCGTCGTTTGCAGTGGCCGATCTCGTGGGCGAGGACGGCACAGATTTGTTCAGTGTTCAGTTTCTCCAGTAAGGTGTCGAACAAAGCGACGCGCCTAAAGGAGCCGAAGCCCGCAAAAAAGGCATTTGCTTTTGAGCTGCGTTTTGATCCATCCATCTTATAGAGGCCGCTCACTTCGAAGTTTTGTTGTTCGGCTAAAGCAAAGATGCGTGTGCGCAATGAACCTTCCTCGAGGGGTTGGTACTTGTTGAACAAGCCCATCAGTAAGGGGGAGAGAAAGAGCAGGCCCACTGAGATCAGGGTCATGATGGCCCAGGCGATAAACCATGCAAAGCTCAGGTCTTGGGCCCAAGAGAAAGCTGTGATGAGCAAAGCTAAGATGGGTCCGCCTATGAGGGTGCCGAGAAGGGCTCCTTTGGCTTGGTCAAGGATGAAGGTTTTTACGGAGCTGCGGTTGAAACCGTATTTCGTTTCGGTGTGAAAGGTGTGGTAGATACGAAAGGGAAATGAGATCAATGCGGAGGCGAAAACAATGCTGAAGATGAAAAGCACACCTGTGATGGTTTCCGGTAAAGAAAAACTTGTTCTGATGAACCGATCTAAAGCAGTAAAGCCACCAAAGTGAATCATGGCCAGGGTGAAGATCGTGGAGAGCGAGGTTTGTATGATGCCTGGGGTGAGTTGGTCTAGGTGGTACTGACGAGATCTCTTTGCTTCCTCAAGACTATACAGTTCTTTAAATTCTTGGGGAAGCTCCGGGCTGCGGAAGCGAGAGTCCATGAATTCAACGAAGACTTCAAAGCAGTAACTAAGGCAAATAACAAGAAATATGTATATTCCCCATGGCGAGTTGGTCCAAAGTTCCAATATGTTTGCCCAAAAGCTTTAAGAGGACACTTTGTAAGGTGAAAAGCCATGATCCAAGAGGCGCACTGGCGAGGGCTTATGGATTTAAGGCATTTGTGCCTGATTTTTTATCACCTAGACGCTCTTCGACATTGACGACAAAGGGGTGGATGGGAAAGCCCCTGTTGCCAATCAAGTTTGCGTGCCTTGGGTTGGTTTCGAAGGCGTATCGTATGCACTTGCTGTTTACTTTGACTTTGATGCGCAGTTGACCGTTT
>JACLAC010004140.1_pt1 | contig 15061 bp, 13 predicted proteins | sample 8027881 | NCBI WGS metagenome assembly JACLAC01 (sample SAMN15725517, study PRJNA655200) | protist metagenome | isolation source: fluorescence activated cell sorting (FACS) single amplified genomes of... | place: Spain: Blaines Bay Microbial Observatory, Mediterranean Sea | collected 2016-01-19 | reverse complement strand
GAAATTCAGCCCGTGATCTGTGATTGTCCAGATTTTCCCTAATTGGTCTTCAGCAATTAGGTGGATATTGTTACTATTTATATTGTTTCTGGCCCGTGTGAAATTTTGGAAATTGAAGTTCTGTTGTGAATTGCCTAGTTGGCATATGATGAGTAGTAGAAGTACAAGTGGAATAGATGTGTGTATTGATCTATCCTGTTTTTGACTGTTAGGATAAGTTTGCTTCATATGAGGAAATCTTGTACCATTTACCAGTGGAGGTTATAGACATGATACCAAAAATTTTAGCGAGTATATTTTTGGCTTTTGTAATAGTTGTGTTAGACATTAGAACTGAGGAAGATGGCATGGAAAATTTAAAAGTTGGTATGGTTGCTCCCAATTTTGCTTTGATAGGTAATGATGGTCGAAAGTATGAACTATCCCGGCATCTTGGTAAGAAAAACGTCGTTTTGGCTTTTTATCCTAAAGATTTTACTGGTGGCTGAACTTCGGAATTACGATCGCTCCGTGATGAGCTTAGTGAAATTGAGGCTACCGAAACAGTCATTTATGGTATCAGCACTGATGATCAGGAATCACATAAACAATTTAGCCAAGCTGAAGAATTTGGATTCATACTTTTAGCCGATACAGATTATATTGTTAGTCAACAGTATAGTGGATCACGAGACCAGTCTCGATCCAACCGTGTTACGTTTGTAATTGATCGTGCTGGTTATATTCGTGTTATTGACAAAGAAGTTGATGTGCAAAACCATGGTTCCGATTTGGTGCAGATGATTAAGGAGACAACGGAATACCATATAAAACCCGGACAACCAGCACCAGATTTTATCGCATATGATCAGGATGGCAAAGCGCACCAAATTAGTAACCTCAAAGGTAAGAAGAACATAGTCCTTGCATTTTATCCAATGGATATGACACCTGGCTGAACGATGGAGGTCTGTTCACTCCGGGATGAGTTGAACGATTTTAAAGCTCTTGAAACTGCTGTTTATGGTATTAGTGTACAAAACCAAAAATCACATAAGAAATTTGTTGATAAACATAGTCTTGGATTTCCTTTGTTGGTTGATACTGGCCGTAATATCAGTTTGCTTTATCATGCAATATCAAAACCGAAAGGCAATTGCAAGCGTATAACAATTTTGATTGGGAAAAACGGCGATATTGTTCAAGTTGATGACAAGGTCAGTGTTCGAAAACATGGAAGAGACCTGATTGATTCTATCAAAATTCTGAATTAAATGGATTAATTCTTTTCAAAATGGACAAAATCAATTAGGAATACTGCACCTAGAAGTATACTTTTTTGGTTAGTATCTGCATCTGATGGGAATGTGATACCAAAGTTATCGGAATCAGTAAAGGTTTCTTTTAAAAGCCCACTCCATTTTTTTGTGATGTTTCCAACTTCTTTGTCATCTTGGTAGATATTGAAAGTCCATGGGTGGAGTAGAGGGCCGAGAAGCTGATATATTTCTTGTTCTGATGGAGCATTTACAGAATATATTCGACGTAAAATTGAAAATTGCTTTTTAATTGTTCCGACCAATTTTCCCTGATTATCAAAGATTTCAACAATATGAAAATAAAATCGGAATGGGCGGTGTAATGAAAGAACACTTTTGCCTTGTGTGTCTAAGATACGAATTTTAAAGGGTCTCAGTGCTTTCAAAAACCACCTCAAAAGAAAAGATCCACCCTCTTCAGCGGCGAAGAATAGTTCCTCCCCATCTGGACTAAAAACTGCATAGCGATTTTTGGTTTCGAAGTCGGTAATGATTTCTCCCCATTCTTTCTTTTGCTGGATAACAATTGCATTGAGAGACTCAAGTTTCTCCATAAGTAACCTCTGATTGATTCTATTAAGATAACTATTGGTTTTGTTTGATGGAAACGAGCGTGTTACGATTTTTTTGGATTGACAAAAATATCATGCTAGGCAGAATCTGCTACACTTCGATTTTGGCCGGTTTGAAAGAGCTTCGGAATGTCATTCTTCAGCTTCGAAAAGGTTCCGGTTTTGATTGATTGGCGGATGCCCCGCATTAAGCTTATGTAGAAATGTAAATTGTGGACTGTTTTTAGGTGGTGCCCCAGCATCTCGTTTTCGCTATCAAGATGACGTAAGTAGGCGCTAGTGAAGTTTTGGCATGTATAGCAATTACAGTTGGGGTCAAGCGGTGTGAAATCAGATCTATATTTTGCGTTACGGATTTTAACCGTGCCAATGCTAGTAAAAAGCGAGCCGTTGCGCGCGTTTCGTGTTGGCATAACACAATCAAACATATCGATACCACAACTAACACTGTAGACTAGATCCTGTGGGGTCCCAACCCCCATTAGGTATCTGGGTTTCTCTTTTGGAAGCAATGGCGCAGTATAAGCAACTGTCTTATACATCAATTCCTTTTCCTCTCCGACACTCAAACCTCCAATAGCATATCCAGGAAACCCCATTTCAACAGTTTTCTCGACGCTTTCTTGTCGTAGATCGTGGAAAAAACCGCCTTGAATGATACCGAATAGCAACTGATTAGCATTTTTGTGTGTTTCTTTACAGCGTTTAGCCCAACGAAGGGTCATATGCATCGATTTTTCAATGTATTCTCTATCGGTTGTGTGCGCAGGACATTCGTCAAAAGTCATGATTACGTCAGCGCCGAGAGCATTCTGAATTTCAATGGCGCGTTCCGGGCTAATCATGTGTTTTGAACCATCAATTCCAGATTGGAACTCAACCCCTTTTTCAGTGATTTTTCGGCGTTCTCCTAGACTGAAAACTTGGAAGCCACCGCTATCGGTTAAGATTGGTTTTTTCCATCCCATAAATTTATGTAATCCACCCGCTCGTTGAATAACTTGATGTCCTGGTCGAAGGTAAAGGTGGTAGGTATTACCGAGTATGATCTCGGCTCCCATTTCGATCAGAGCCCTTGGTGAACAGGTTTTTACGGTAGCACGAGTTCCAACGGGCATAAATATCGGGGTATTGACAACACCGTGGGCTGTGCGTAACTGGCCCAAACGGGCACAAGTTCCCTCATCTTCTTTTATTAGTCTGAATTTATTTTGTGCCACTTTTATTTACTCAAAATTCTAACAACTTTTTTAGACGGTTTATGGTTTGGTTGGTGGGATCTAATTTCAGAGTAGTTTGAATGGTAGAAGCTGCCTGTGTTTTTTTGCCAAGGTGATAGTAGCAGAGTGCTTTTAGAATATAAATATCAGCAATCGAATCATAATTATGCCGAAAAAAATAGTTCCGGTCAGCAGCTAATGCATTTTCGATAGCTCGAATTGCTGTTTCAAAGTCATCAGGCTTCTGGCGCCGGAGGAAAAGAACATTAGCTAATCCTATCCAAGCGTCCGAATTTTGGGGGTCGGCGAGAATTGCATCTTGAAAGGATCTTTGTGCCTTGGCAATTATCTGTGGATTGCTACTGGGGATTTGAGATATACTGAGGTGTGTCCATCCCAAACCATTATGTGCATCAGATAGGTTTGGATTGAAGCTGATTGCTCGTTCAAATGCCAGAAGGGCTTGAGAAAAGTTGTTTTGATTGTATTCAGCCCAGCCGTCATCTTGGTTTTTCGAAGACAGATCGGAATCAAAATCACGGTCTGTTGCGCAACTTAAAAGGAAGCTGAGACAGACAAAAAAAACTGTAGCCTTGTGCATTATAGGAACTTAGGGTTAAGCTTAAATACATTTTAGATGACCACCAATTGTATCAGAGTCATAACTGGATTTGCAAAAAGGTTTTCTCTTTGGGGTTAACTATTGTATTGTTATATAATAAATTGCATGTTTCTTCCCTTGATGTAAGTACAGATACTCAAAGATAAGAACCTGATAAAATTAAGTCCTGTACAACTTAAGCAGGCAGAGCTAAAACCCGAAATGCTCGAGTCCACGATTTAACGGATAAAATCCGTGGGTAGGTTGTTTTCGAGTCAGTTTTTGATAAGAACTTTGTGGAGATACACTTTTATTGATTTACGTTTTTTAGATGGGCATGTAGCTAAAATTGATTCTAATCGTGGTAAAAACCTTTATCAGATGTACCTCCTTTTTATCGAACTATTTATTAAGCTGAAAATTATTAGCAAACCAATTGCTTTGTCGGTAATTGATGTTATGCTTAGGCCTAATTGTTGTCGTTATCTCGTTTTTGATACAACACTTCTTGGGTCTGAATTCAGCATGTGTACTCCAACATTATGTGTACTCCAACATTCATCGCTTCTCTCCAAACGGGGGATTTACACTTCCACACGGTATCTCCATGAATATTCCTCTAGTGGGTTTTACTCAAGAAAACGTTGTCGTGAAAACTTGGCTGGGGAGAGTCCACTTGGTCCCACATTTCTAAAGAAGTAGTTTGTCATTGTTTAAGATAGGGAGATTTTTTTGGTCAAGTGAATCCAATCAAAATTATGTTGACAACTTGGGGAACTACTGGTGATGTTCGGCCTTTTTTGGCTTTGGCCCGAGAGTTAAAAATTGCTGGTCATCAAGTTCAAGTTTGTGCTTCAAGCGTTTACGGCCAGCAGTTTCAGCAAATCGGAGTTGGGTTTCGTCCGGTAGGTGTTCCATTCGAGAAAGACCAATTCGATCGAATCATGGATGGGATTATCAATATCCGAAACCCTCTCAAATCTGCTTTGGTGATTGCAAAAGAAGGGATTCTCAACCAAGCGGAACAATGGTATAATGATTGTCTTGATGCTATGACAGATTGCGATATAGTAGTCTGCCACTCGGCTGACATGCCGGGACAGGAAGCAGCGATCAAAAGGAATTTGCCTTGGATGACAGTCAGTTACTGCCCTGGATTTATCAAGTCTGTTTACACTGCTCCTTCGCCCGCGCCGAATTTGGGGAGGTGTGGTAATTACTTGATGTGGAAGATAGTCGAATTGATGATGTACTATCAAGCGGATCCTTTGTTTAATGCATTTTTTGATTCGGTTGGTGGAGATCCTAGGAGTTTGATTGGAATTAAAGGTATGTATTCATCCCAACTTAATTTAGTAGCGTCATCTCCTTCTATCACAAGACCTCCGCCGGATTTGCCGCCTTATCATAAATTTACTGGAGCTTGGTTTTTTGAAGAACCCGATTACGAAGTTCCCATAGATTTGTGCAGGTTTTTAGATCAGGGACCTAAACCAGTTATTGTTTCCTTTGGTTCTATGGGGGGAACCAGGGGAGGGGAGACGACCCGAACTATCGTTGATGCTATTCAGATGACTGGTCAAAGGGCAATAATCCAAGCAGGTTGGGGAGAGTTGGGTGTTGAATCAAGCAGGTGGGGTAGTAACATCCTTTCTGTTGGTCATGTACCACACGATTTTTTGTTTCGACAGGGCAGATGTGTAGTTCACCATGGTGGTGCGGGTACTACTCACGCGGCGTGTCTTGCCGGTGTGCCATCTATTGTGATACCACATTTGGCTGATCAACCATATTGGGGGAGCAGGTTGCAAAAACTTGGCGTTGCTCCTAAAATTCTCCCTCGAAAACAGATGACTGCTAAGAGTCTGGCTGGTCGAATTTTGCAAGTTATTAATTCCGAATCAATGTCAACCAGAGCTAAAAAACTTGGGCATAAGATCGAGACTGAAGATGGTCTGGGTAAAGCTGTAGAACTTGTCGAAGCTTTTGGATGCAATTTTCAGAATAATTAACAAAATTTATAAAGTGTAGGAGAAAATTTATGATTAAAGAAGTTAGCCCTTCACAGATAAAAATCGGTTGGGTTGGTACAGGTGTTATGGGGCGTTGGATGTGTCAACATGTGATGGATCTTGGTTATGATGCAACGGTATTTACACGCACCAAATCCAAGGCTGATCCTCTCTTGGAACTTGGGGCAACTTGGGCTAATTCCCCAGCGGAAGTTGCAGAAAAATCAGATATTGTCTTCACCATTGTTGGCTTCCCAGAAGATGTGCGCCAAGTATATTTGGGCGAAAGTGGGATTTTAACGACGGCAAAATCAGGAAGTATTGTCGTTGATATGACGACAACTGAACCCTCGCTGGCGATCGAGATCCATCAAGTAGCTCAGGCTCAAGATGTGTCATCAATTGACGCGCCTGTCTCTGGGGGCGATGTTGGAGCTCGTGAGGCGCGTTTGGCGATTATGATTGGGGGTGATCAAGAAACTGTTGACGCTATCCATCCTCTCTTTGAAGCTATGGGCCAAAATATCGTCTATCAGGGGGGAGCAGGGTCTGGTCAGCATACGAAAATGTGTAATCAAATTACCATTTCCGGTACTATGATAGGTGTCTGTGAAGCGTTACTCTACGGTGCGAAAGCAGGGCTTGACCTTGAAATTATGTTATCGACAATTAGTAAGGGGGCGGCTGGTTGTTGGTCACTAGATAATCTTGCTCCACGTGTTTTAAAACGTAACTTTGATCCTGGTTTTTTTGTTGAACATTTTATCAAGGATATGGGGATTGCATTAGATGAAGCCAAACGTATGGGTGTTAGCCTTCCTGGACTTTCGCTTGTTCATCAACTTTATCTGGCGACTCAAGCACAAGGTCACGGTCGTCTTGGTACACATGCCTTGATGCTGGCGCTTGAGAAATTATCGGGCACAAGCTAATTTATATTATAGATGTCACTCCAGAAGATTAGAGATAATCTGAAAAAATTTCCAACTGATCCCGGTATCTATATGATGAAAAGTAGGTCGGGTAAGATCCTATATGTTGGAAAGGCAAAGTCGATTCGTCATCGTGTTCAGTCTTACTTTCGACCGTCAGCTAAGCCTCATGGTAAAACTGGGTTGATGTTGCGGCACGTTGAAGATGTAGAATATATTGTGACTTCGAATGTTGTTGAAGCACTGGTTCTTGAGAACAATTTGATCAAGAACCATCTGCCACGTTACAATATTAAGCTGAAGGACAATGGCCATTATCCTTATATTAAAGTTACTGTTGGTGAGCCGTTTCCTTCGTTGCAAATTGTGCGAAAAGTTGAAAAGGATAACGCAAAATATTTTGGTCCATACATAAAGCCGCGTGTCATGCGTCAAACAATTAAACTATTAACAAAAATTTTTCCTATTCGTACATGTGAACTTCAACTTGCTGAAGAAGGAAACAAGCATCGGCCGTGTCTTGATTATCATATTAAGTGTTGTGATGCACCGTGTGCAGATTACATTGATCCTTTGTCTTACGGGGTCATCGTTAAGCATGTGGTTCGATTTCTAAGTGGTGATATTAACCAGGTTGTCTCTGATATCCGTGCCAAAATGGAGTTAGCTGCAGAAAAACTCAATTTTGAATTGGCAGCTAAATACCGTGATCAGATTAGTATGGTTGAAGATGCAGTAGCTAAACAGAACATTGATACACCGTTGAATGTAGATGAAGACGTAATTGGTATTGCTTATCGTGACAGCGAAGCGTGTGTTCAAGTGATGATGGTTCGTGACGGGAAATTGCTCGATCGTGAACACTATTTTTTGACCAATGTTGAATCAGGTTTCAAAATCGAGGCATTAACGGCATTTATTCAGCAATATTACGAAAACACCTCTTTTATACCCCAAACTATTATCCTGCCGGATACTATTGAGATGCCAAATACAATCGAAAATTGGTTGTCTGAAAGACGTGGTAGTCGGATCTCTATCCATATTCCGCAGCGTGGTCGAAAAAATCAACTCGTTGAAATGGCAACCAAAAATGCGCGTTTGATCCTTGAACAGAGAGATTTCAACTTTGTTGTTGCTGATGAGGAGGATTCAGTTTTGCTCGGTCTCCAAAAATTGCTTGGTTTGCCGCGACTACCCCAACGTATTGAAGGGTTTGATATTTCTAACCTTGGTGACCGTTTTACCGTTGCCTCAATGGTTGTAATGGTAAATGGTGAGCCTGAAAAATCGGAGTATCGTCATTTCAAGATTCGGGGGGTTGATGGTCAAAATGATTATGCATCGATGCAGGAAGTCATCACTCGAAGGTTTCGGCAATCAATTGCAGAGACCCGTTCTCCGGATTTGATTCTAATTGATGGAGGAAAAGGACAACTGAATTCTGCTTATCAAGCACTAAAACAGCTCGAGTTAGCACATGTTCCTATCATTGGATTAGCCAAACGATTTGAGCGTATTTACCTCCCTCAACAGAAAGACCCAATTATTATTTCTCGAGAAGACTCTACGCTTCATCTTATCCAACGTATACGTAATGAAGCACATCGTTTTGCGCTTCATTATCATAGGAAACTGCGTGTGAAAAATTTGACACATTCTATCTTGGACGATATTCCGCTCGTTGGAAAGAAGCGAAAAAAGGTTTTGCTGCGGCATTTCAGATCAATTGATGAAATTCGTAATGCGACCATAGACAAACTTCTTGCTGTGGAAACAATCAACCTTCAGGTTGCTAAAAATATCCAGAAACATCTGAGTTGTATGTGAAAGTTAGTTAATGACTGAATGGCGCCTTAAGATTTTCGGCTGTGTATTAGTTCTGGCGATAGCTTTTTTCCTACATGTTACCCTCCTCCGGTTTTCCCAGACTGTTTATCATGGTGCTCTTGAAACAATTGTTTGTATTGGGAAAGTAAAAAAAATTGACACCAACGAATCAGTTGATCAGATTGTGACCTTTCAAATTCTGTCTGGCCGATTTCGTGGTCAAACAGTGGAAGTTGACAACGTTTGGATTGGCCGTGATTATAGCGATCGGAAACTGTATATCGGCGATCGGCTCTTCCTTGAGATTCCCCTTCGACGATCTGATCAAAAATCGATTGATACTGTCCGGATGTTGGAGTATTTCCGAACGCCTTATTTGTTGTACTTGACAGGACTTTTGGCTGTATTGATGATCCTAGTTGGAGGATCCAAGGGAATTCGTGCGATTGCAACTATGTTCTTGTCTGGTCTAATCGTTTTCTATCTGCTGATACCACTCTTAGTCAAAGGTTATAATCCAATTTTTGTTTCTTTATTGGTTTCAGCACTTTTAACTTTGTTAACTTTTATTGTTATCGTTGGTTTTAGCCGGAAGGTGATTTCAGGTGTGATTGGTACACTTGGAGGTTTGATAGTGGTTGCTGTCCTTTCAATCGTTGGACAGAGGGCAATGTATCTCACTGGGCTGGCTGAGGAATTTGGGTTTCTTGAGCTAGGTATTGCACTCTGGCGAACGCCTGGGGCTCATTCGTGGAACTTCACTGATTTGTTGTCGGCAGGAATGATCTTAGGGTCAGTTGGAGCTATGATGGATGTTGGGATGTCAATATCTTCTTCTGTGCATGAAGTCAAAGATGTGAATCCAAACGTTAGCGTGCGACAAGCGATTCGCATTGGCTTTAACGTTGGGAGGGATGTGATGGGTACTATGGCAGACACCCTGATCTTTGCTTATCTTGGTGCTGAGATTATCACCATGTTGCTACCCCGTATAGATTTTCCGGAAGTTGGTGTGTCTTATCCTTTTCTTCGTATTGTCAATGATGAAGCAACTGCTGCTGCAATTCTTCAAGCCATTATTGGAACAATTGGTTTGGTTATGACCGTTCCTATCACGTCAGTTGTAGCTGGAATATTGACCAAATATGCAAAGGTTAATCCTGACTGTATAGCTCAAGATCTCCCTTCCACTGAAGAATTAGAAACGGTACATCGCCAAGAAAAGGAGAAACAATCTCAATATTTGGTGCCAATTGGGTTAGTGGTTGCTATTTGTATTACTTTAGGATTACAGAGCTATGTTAATCACTCGGCAGCCACCATTGTGCGAAAGGAGGACGGTAATGGGAATTTGGTTTCATTTTCCGAGTATGCGAAAGGGAAAGTTATCCGTCGGCTTGAACGTAATGCCGAAACTGAATCAACAGTACATGATATTCTGGAGATCGAATTGCTAGCGGGAATTTATAAGGGGCAAAGCGTGATATTTCGGAATATGATTCAGAAAAAGATGCCGCTACTAACGATTCCTGCAGAACCAGGAGATATTGTCCTTTGCCGCGTTGGAGGATCTCCTGATCAAATAGGTTTAGTTAACTTAGTACAAGAGTATGGAAGAGACCAATTTCTTGTTTGGATGTTCGGGGTAATGTTGGTTGTTATCATCTTAGTTGGGCGAAATGAGGGCGTCCGGACAGTTATTGCGATGGTTGCTTCAGGATTGATTATTTACTTTTTTATGTTGCCGCTGATTGCAGGTGGTAAACCACCTGTTTTGGTTGTGGTTTTAAGCAGTGGTATGATTGCCTTTTGCTCGTTGGTTTTTGTCATTGGTCCTAGTCGCAAAACATTGTCAGCTGTTGTGAGTACAATGTGTGGAGTAACGATTGCAGGCTTGATTATAGTAATTTCGCAGCATTATTTGCACTTTTCGGGTATGGAAAATGCCATATCTGCTGATATCGTCGAAGCTGTTGGGATCCCCTTTGATTTTCGCCAATTGCTATTAGCTGGAATGTTAATTGGTTTATTGGGTGTTGCTGTTGATGGAGCTATTGAAGTCTCGTCATCAATGGAGGAAGTTCGTCGGGCGAACCCAAAGATGCCAACGTGGCAATTGATTTCTTCTGGGATGAATGTTGGAACAGATATTTTAGGTACTATGGTTAATACGCTATTGTTTGCATATATTGGCGTGCGCATACTGCTTTTAATGGCAATAATAGCGCCTGATTTAAGAAATAGCCTATTTGCTTCGCCAGTAGTGGAATTGCTCAGCATTGGAATTACATCCGCAGAGATCCTCAGGCTCCTTGCTGGGACACTTGGATTGGTTTTAGTAATTCCGATTACTGCCATAATTTCTGCCTTTTGGCATCGGAGAAGTTAGGCTTTTTCCTGTAGTTTAACTTGTTCCCAAATTTGATCGAGTTTGGAAAGATCGTAGTCTCCGAATGTTTTATCGTTCCTTTCAAGCGTAGCTTCCACCCTTTGGAACCGATCTACAAATTTTCTCGTAGACTTTCGTAATGCTTCCTCGGGTTGCACATTTAAGAAGCGACATAAATTTACAACAGAAAAAAGTAAATCACCAATTTCCATTTCTATTTCGGTGATGTCGTTGTTTCTAATGCTTTCCTCGATTTCACCAATTTCTTCTTGAAGTTTGGGTAAGACATCCTCTGTTTGGTTCCAATCAAAACCCACTCTTGAAGCTTTTTTTTGGATTTTCTCTGCTCTTTGTAGGCTTGGTAACGAATGTGGGATACCATCTAATGACGATTTCCTCTCTTTGTTTCCATCTTCGTTACGTTTAATCTCCTCCCAATTCTTTAGTACCTCGTTTTCATCGTTAGCAACAACTGACCCGAAAACATGTGGATGCCTCCGGATCAGTTTCTCCGTTAAGTTTTCAATGACATTGTCAATACTAAATTCGTTCCGATCTGTGGCGATTTGCGAATGTAACATAACCTGCATCAACAAATCTCCGAGTTCATCACAAATTTTCTTCGGAACTTTGGTATCAATCGCTTCAATGAGCTCGTATGCTTCCTCAATTAAATCCGTCTTCAGTGATTCATGAGTTTGGGCGAGATCCCAAGGGCATCCGTTGTCGCTACGTAATGTAGCAACAACATCCACCAAGCGATCAAAGGACATGTTTTTCATAGTTGCTTAAGCCCATCCTTGGCTGTCGCCACCGACTCGAGCTTTGCTGATTTGCTCAAAGTATCCGCTTTTACGATAGGCAGTTAAAGGGTTGGGATCTAGGTTCATTTCTAATCGAACTTGTTCTAATAAAGGACGTACATCAGTTTCTGCCGCACGTTGTAGAATCTGCTCGGCGTCAATGATTTCACCTGTTGCTTGTGCTTCAGCTAGTGATTGGCGATCAACAATTAAAGCTTTAGCATACGCTGTTTGGAGATTGCAAACTGATTGGATGCTGGCTTCGACCTTTGGTTTAAGGTTGTGGCTTTGATCGATCATATAAGCGATATCAGTTTCTACTTCTGGATCTAGTTCGGCTGCCACAAGTTCATTATAGATCAGAAAAAGTTCCTGCGGATTTATGGACCCCACGGTCAGGTCGTCATCGGCAAATTTCTTGCAGTTGAAATGGAACCCACCAAGTTTATTCTCATCAATTAAATAAGCAACAATAAATTCGATGTTGATTCCAAGGGGATGGTGTCCTAGATCAATAAGCACCTGCGCTTTATCACCTAATTTTTTGGCCATTACGTAGGCCGTCCCCCAATCAGTCAAGTCTGTATGGTAGAATCCAGGTTCAAAGAATTTATATTCGATTAGCATTCGTTGGTTATCGTTTAGTGCGTCGCAAATCTCTTTTAATGCTTCTTCCATCCAATGTTTTCTTTGTCTGAAATCGCCTTGTCCAGGGAAGTTGGTGCCATCAGCGAACCATAGGCTTAAGTCTTGTGAACCCGTTATATTCATTATGTCGACACACTCAAGCATATGGTCAATAGCTGTTCGACGGATTGATGAATCAGGATTACAAACACTACCCAACTTGTAAATTTGGTCTTGAAAAACATTTGGGTTAATGGCACCAATACCAATGCCAAGTTCGGCCGCATACTGTTGGAGGCCATCCCAATTGTCTGTTTGGTCCCATGGGATATGGAGAGCAACTGTGGGGGATACCCCCGTGTATTTATGCACAGTTGCTGCATCTTCGAGTCGTTCCGCTGCGTTCCGGGCGGCACCTTCTTGATGAAAAACGCCGAAACGTGTTCCGGAATTTCCATACCCCCATGAAGGTGTTTCAATGTGTTGATTTTTTAGATTATTTCTAATTTCGTTTACATTTAACCCTTGTTTTTCCAGATCATTTGCCAAAATATCGTATTTAATGTCATTCATTGCTTTTCTCCCTTATTTTGTGTTGAGTAATATGTTTATGTGTCAATTTTGATTGATAACTCTTCCAATTGGAAATCAGTAACATCGGAAGGTGCTCCGGTCATCAGGCAAGCACCGCGTTGTGTTTTTGGAAAAGCGATAACTTCACGGATGTTTTCTTCCCCTAGCATTAACATTACCAGTCGGTCTAGTCCTGGGGCAATACCAGCGTGTGGTGGGGTGCCGTATTGCAATGCTTCAATAAAGTATCCGAATCTTGATTTTACTTCTTCAGGTGAAATTTTCAGGTTTTCTAAAATCTTTTGCTGAATCTCCCATTGATGGATCCTAACACTTCCGCTCGCGACTTCATTTCCATTGAGTACCAAATCGTAGTGTTGTGATTGGGCTTTACTGGGGTCAGTGTCGAGTAGTGGAATACTGTCATCGGTAGGTGCTGTAAAAAGGTGGTGAGCTGGCTCATAGCGATTCTCTTCTGCATTCCACTCAAATAATGGGAAATCAACAACCCACAGAAAGTCGTATCGATTTTGATCAATCAGATCCAGACTTCGACCAAGGTGCAAGCGTAAATTGGAAAGTGAATCAGCGACGACTTTGGGGGTGTCAGCAACAAATAACATTAAATCCCCTGGTGTGGCTTTCATTCGTTCTGCAATGGCATTGAGAGTTTCCTCAGTAAAAAACTTAACAATTCCAGAATCAAAGCCTTCTTCTGTAACCTTAATCCAGGCTAATCCTTTGGCTTGGTAAACAGCTACTAGATCGGTGAGTGCATCAATATCTCGACGTGAGAATTTGCTGGCTCCATCAGGAACTGCAATCCCCTTCACCTGTCCATCGTTACTTACGACGTTCGAGAAAACTTTAAAATCACAATTAGCTACCAAGTCGGAGAGGTCATAAAGCTCCATGTCAAAACGTGTATCGGGTTTGTCTGATCCGAATCTGGAAATTGCTTCTGCGTATGACATTCGATTGAATGGAACAGTAACAGGGATGTCAGCAGCTTCTTCAAAAATCCGTTTCATTAATCCTTCAGTAACTTCAATAACATCATCCTGTGTTGCAAACGACATTTCGTAATCAATTTGTGTGAATTCTAGTTGGCGATCAGCACGGGTATCCTCGTCTCGAAAACACTTGGGAATTTGAAAATATCTGTCGACCCCGCTCATCATTAAAATTTGTTTGAATTGTTGTGGTGATTGTGGTAGAGCGTAAAATTGACCATGATTCAAACGACTTGGTACAAGCACATCACGGGCCCCTTCTGGTGTGCTGTTCATTAGAATTGGTGTCTCAACTTCTATAAAACCTTGTTCGTTCATATAGTTTCTGCATGCCAACATCGCTTTATGTCGTGTTAGCAATGCTTTCTGCATTTTAGGTCGGCGTAAATCGAGATATCTATGTTTAAGCCTGACTTCTTCTGCAACGTTTATATCGTCTTCGACAAGGAAGGGGGGTGTGTGTGCCGTGTTCAGAATTTCAAGTTGATCTACAGCAATTTCAATTTCACCGGTTGGTAAATTTGGGTTTGTTGCACCTTCACCTCGCTTACGGATTTCTCCGCTAACATATAATACAAATTCATTCCGGATTTGGTTGGCAAATTCATGAGCTATTTGATCAATCATTGGATCAAATACGACCTGTGTGATTCCCGATTTGTCCCGGAGATCAACGAAAATTACGCCTCCATGGTCACGACGTCGCATAACCCAACCGGTTAATTTCGCTGTTTGCCCAGCGTTGGCGAGTCGCAACTCGCCACAATAATGTGATCGTTTCATTTCTTGCATTTTTTTCCTTCCTCTAAATTTGAAACATAGAAAAATTCGCTTTTACATAGCGTCCCATATTTGTTGACGTAGTTCTTTTAAACTCTGATCTTCTGGCATCAATTTTATAGCTTGATTTATAGATTGCAAAGCTTGATCATATTGTTGTTGTGAGAAATGCAATTGGGCTAAACTTATCAGAGGTGGTGCAACATTAGGCGCTAATTCGATGGCTTTGAGATAAAACTGAATTGCTTTTTTCTCGTGTTTTTGATCAAGATAAATATTACCCAGTAGATGATTTACTTTCCAAGAATCAGGTGAAGACGCGAATGCTTTTTCAGCGTATTTGATTGCTTTATCGTCAAGGCCTTCCATGTGGTAGATAGAAGCCATAACACCCAATATCTCTGGTGGTAA
>JACLAC010019736.1_pt1 | contig 15062 bp, 12 predicted proteins | sample 8027881 | NCBI WGS metagenome assembly JACLAC01 (sample SAMN15725517, study PRJNA655200) | protist metagenome | isolation source: fluorescence activated cell sorting (FACS) single amplified genomes of... | place: Spain: Blaines Bay Microbial Observatory, Mediterranean Sea | collected 2016-01-19 | reverse complement strand
CGAAAAAAATGTACTTAGAGAATTAGAGAGTCTACCAAATATAAATTTTGTTTGTAAAATAAAACTCTGATCAGTTCAAAGATGACTGAGTTAAAAAGAAAATATTATTTTAAAATAAAGTTTTTTGTCACACTTATTTGTAGATCAATGAGTTATCAAATCAATTATACCTCTAAAATTTTATCTCTTGAGCAAATACCTGGAAAAGCCATAAATAGGAAGAGTACATGCAGCTGATCAATTTTCTATCAAAACTCATTCACCGAACTTAGGAGCTTTCACAGAATTGTTGCTGGGGATATTGCTTATGCTTAGCGCACTTACAGGCGCGAGCTTGATCGCTATTTTTTCTTCCGCAAAATATTTCAATCCCACCACCACGGATCTTTTTATTCATCCACATCAAGCCGTATTTCGCCTGAACATAATCACGGGAATTCTGAACCTCATACCTAATTACAAGATTTTAACCATCCATGAAACCAGGCTTCGACTGGCTTCTCCAATCCAACGAAATGGACTAATTCCGGGTAGAGCAAGGCTTACCATGACCAATCCCATCAGTACCTGGGTCCCATATCTTTCATTGAATTCAATGAACTTTCTATGTGTGGCGTGCGGTAGAAAATAGGGCCAGACAGAACTTCCATCAAGGGGTCCAATAGGGAGCAGATTGAAGAGGCATAGATTCATGTTGATTAAAGAAAACCAGATAAGCAGTTCGCTTAAAGGGAAATTCCAGATTGTTTGCCATCCTCCCTGAAGGCTCATCCCTAACATCCAAGCTCCCAAGCCAGCGAGGATTAGATTGCTTAACGGCCCTGCCGCAGAAACATATAGATCTGCATTTCTGATCCTAAAGTTTCTAGGATTTACCGGTACCGGCTTGGCATATCCAAAGCCAGCAAATATGAGCATTAAGCTACCAAACAAATCAAGATGTGCTAGTGGATTTAACGTCAATCTCCCTAAATACTTTGCAGTCCCGTCCCCGCACAGATAAGCTATCGCAGCATGTGCAAATTCATGGAAAGTCAACGCAAAAAGTAGAGAGAAAATAAGTAACAGCATCAATTGTGGCTCAAGTTGAAAAATCATTTCAGATTATTTTCTCCTCAACAAAATCGTTGGTAGGTGCAATTGATCTGTTTTGTAATCTCCAGTTAGCAAATACATTAACAAATTCACATAAAATCTAAGGCCCGTTTCTATATCCGTTGGGTTGGAATTTATTCTAACTTGGTTTCGCATCATTGTTTCCCAGCTGAATCGCTTGGAGCGGTTCCACAACATTATAAATCTTCCATCTTGATCCAAAAGTCGAATTGGTACTCCATCATTTCCCAATAGCATTTTCTTCTCAAGAAGATAAAAAGTATAGGATAGAACATGGCTGCGACTTATTGTTTCCCAACTTGATTTTGGAAACAGCGACTGACTCCAACGCAACCAATCTTTTTCAATCGCTGTGGTTTGTGAAAAACAGTGGTCTAGCATAAGTGTTCCCCCTCCAGCAAAGAAATCTCGCCAGCGCCATTTTTCTTCAATAGTTAGTTCAGGAGGTGAGAAACAGATAGGAACATGTAGAAAGGGTTTTTCCCAAAGTGGGAATGTTCTCCAGTCTGACCACTGTTGCTGGGGAGAAATTCTGATAGTAGTTCTCCCTTCAATTGCTGTTCTGACAGATTCAATTTGTATGTTTTCTCGTGGGTAACCATCTAGATAGAGAGAGTGCCAGTCCAAACGATCTCCGGGCAGCCATCTCTGAGGGTTGATGTGATTTTCTGATGCGGCAGGAAATGGACTCAGTAGAAGCAATAGTGTCCAGAACACCAGTATTTTTTTAAGGTTCTGAATGAAACCTATCTCCAAACCCAATCCACTTATCGGATTTTATAGGGCCAAACTGGCTTACTGTGCCATCTTCTTTTTTTGGACTCCGTCCTAAAAGCCAACTTCGAAAGTCTTGTTGGTCAGTTTGACTGCGAAAGGTTTGAGTAACCTGTATTAATGAATCGACCGTGTTTTCTTTGTTGGTTGGGAGCCGCATGAAAAATTTTTTCAGATTGGTTTTTATTTACATCCAAATGTCAGTGGATTTCATCTCAATGGATTTTAGCCAAATGACAGTATCGGGCTGGCTAAACGTTCAGCGCCAAAACCTGCTGTAAGGCTGCTTTTAAACAAATTCGCAACCCTTAGCAGTAGAAACTGTAAAAAGGCATCGCAAATATTGAGCTTGATCATCATGTTCAGGATTTATCCATACCTGATTTCTTTTCATACCAGTAAAGACCAATCCCTAATGCCATTGGGAAAAAGAAAACAAAGAAAAAAATTAGGAATACCAAATAAGCTGAGGTAATAGTCATAATGAGATCCTTTCACAAATTTCTAATTTCCGTAAATTGATAATGGCAAATTTTACCGTCAGAAACTAGCAAAAAAAGTCCCAAGGAGTCAAATTTGAAATATAAAAAGACTGATTGGTATGGATATGGTTGGGCTGCTTTTCGTTGCTCATCTTCAATCCCAATTGAGTACTTACCTCCTATAAAGGATCGAGAATTACAGCTTGAATGGTTAGCTGGTTTTCTAGCAGCTAGGATTGATAAACCGGAAACTCCACATTGGAACATTTCACCTCCATTGTCAGTCTACAATGAATTAAAATCACGTTTTGAAAGGGAGCACCCTTGCTATTGGGAATTGTTTAAACAATTGTACAAAACTGATGAATTTCTGTGAATTCAAAGCCGCTAAAATATAAATGTAAGAATCTCTGGAAATTCATTCATGACATTTTCGGCTCCTGAATGTTTCAATCTTGTTTAATTACCAAAGTTTTTCAGCAAAATAAGTTTCAACTCAAAGGTGATTCTTAACATTTATCTTAAAAATTTTTTTAAAATTGAAATCAATACCTTATGAATCAATCGATTTTATCTCAATCTTAAATTTCAACAAATTTTTTGTTTCATAGATTCAGATGATAAAATTTGGTTTTATTATTCATAAGATCAAAAATTGACTGGTAAATTATTCATTCAATTTTGAAAGCTCCAACTCTGTGAATCCAAAAAAAATTGGGATCCGATGGCCATTTCATTCACTGTTCACAAAGCTATTTTTGGCCTTTGTATTTCACGCTATTTTATTGATGGGGCTAATGATGTTTGCCGTCCACAACCAAGTCCGGTCAGAATTCAGGGGCTTTCTTCAGCAGCAAGAATCTGGACGACTTCGCTATGTTGTTGGAGTACTGGAAAAACACTATGCTATCCAACGCAGTTGGAATCTCCTCAACAATCAAAGGATCTATTGGTTGATGATACTCCAGGAATCCATCCGACAGGCAGTTTTAGAAGGAGAAAATTTTCCCTCAGGTATACAAAGTCAAAAAAAACATGGTCCAAGAGATTTATTTGAGGACTTAAATGAACCTTTTGAACTTTTTGAATTAAGCCCTGATTTGTATGGACCCAGAGTTCGCAAACCACCAAGAACAAGTGAATGGGGAAGGAACCTCACCCTGGTCAGCACACAAGGACGTTTAATTGCTGGGAAGCCTTCTAGTAAAACTGTGGTCTTAAGACTACCTGTAAATTATAGGGGTCGTGTTGTCGCCTTTCTCCAATGGCATGGTAACGTTCCACAAAGCGGTCTGCGTTTTATAGAGAGAAATCTTCAGTGGCTCTGGTTTTTTGGTGGTTCACTAGTACTACTAGGTGCTTTGATCGCTTGGCTAGTTTCCAGACAATTACTGAAACCGGTACATGAATTAAAGAATGGAACTGAAAAACTGAGAGAACACAAACTCGATACACGAATTCCTGTGGCAACTTCAGATGAGTTGGGGCAGTTGGCACAAGCCTTTAATGAGATGGCAGGTTCTCTTCAAAATTATGAATACCAACGGCAGCAGTGGGTTGCAGATACCGCACATGAGTTGCGGACTCCACTTTCTATTCTGAAAGGTGAAATAGAGGCTCTTGAGGATGGTGTCCGTCCTTTCAATAAAAATAGCTTAGCCTCATTACACCAAGAGACAACTCGACTACAAAGAATCGTTGAAGACCTTCGACTCATCAACCACCTTGAACTCGGCAAGCTAGAACTCTTTCTAAGACCACTTGATCTCAATGTAATGGTCACCGAATCTTTAAATCAGGCAAAAACCCGATTAGAAGCTGCCAATGTGAAAGTTAAGTGGACACCAAACCAATCTACACTTCCTATCAATGGAGATTACGATCGCTTGCAACAGGTTTTATTAAATTTGATAGAAAACGCGGCCAGCCATGCTCCTGAAAGTACTCTGGAAATCCGTAGCGGTCTTGATCTAGATGAAGTTGTGCTATTGCTAAGTGACAACGGACCAGGTGTTTTAGAAGCAGACATACCACATTTATTCGACAGATTTTACAGGACTGAGCAATCAAGAAATCGCGTAAGTGGCGGAAGCGGACTAGGTTTGGCAATTTGTCAGAAACTTATGCAGGCACATCAGGGGAAAATAACTGCTCGGCGAGGATCATTTGGGGGCCTTGAAATCGAATTACGTTGGCCTAGGCTCCTGTCGAATCAGTATTGATAATGGGATGTGAATTACTGAATAAAGCACAGCCCACATTCGTGGTGATAAATCAACCAAACATGTCGTAAGTTATAACGTACCAACCTTGTGCATAGGTAGCTTCTATCTTGCGAACAATCGTACTAGCATCTTTAGGGTTCTCACCACTAACCCCCCTCGACTCCAACGATTGAATCATCTTTGAAATGATATACTGCAGCAACTAAAATGTTATGATCCGGTGTAACACAACTATTGGAAGTATTGACTGATGAAGGTGAAACAGGATCTTCTCCGTTTAATAGCGAGATGAATGCTGCAACATTGACTTTTCGATGGCTGTTGGCTGAAAACCCTCACTTTTTAGCATTTTTTTAGCCTTGCATTTATCACCAACAACATAAACATTAGATTCGTAAAGTCTAAACTAAAGTGGTGTGGTTTACTGTGCACGAGCCACTGGCGCCAGCGAGTCCAAACTTTCTCGCAACTGCACTATCATACTGAGCTGGAATGTAGTTAATCACATCCACCTCATCTTATCCAAACTATGTATTGAGACGCATACCATCGTCAATCTCAGTCACAATACCACCAGGTGTCCCTGAACCCCACCCGATCAATTCCTGCTAATGTCCGAATTCTCTACGCGTCAGCTTTGCTGTGATTTTTTCAACTTATTTGCTTAGTAATTGTTTTCCGAGTAAGGCGGAAAAAAGTCCGATTTCCTAACTTGAAACTTGCTGATTACAATAATTCCAGGTTGAAACGGGTGGGCTCTTTCCTCAATTTTGCACCCAGGGAAAGAGTTTAAAGTACTCAGTTTTTTGGAGGTCGTGGGTACCTAGTAACTTTCCGGCAAATTGACCTACTACTCACTCTTGATCTTAGCCAACGGAATCAACCAACTCGCGTAAAAGGGCTAAAAATTCCTGGTTTAAGCAACGAAATCCATCATCTTGGTGAAAAACAATTATTGACTGGTTGACCGGCTGGTGATGATGATGGGCTGAATGGATAGTAGCAGGTGCAGCATTTTGATGTAGATTATCTCACGTCTTCAATGCAGGTCGACACCTTAATTCCATCAAAGTTGAAAGTAGATTGGGCTTACAGTGAGGTAGGTTGGGATCACCATGCCTTTCACTACCATCCAAAGAGTCGACCATTAATGACTCCGATGCAGGGTTATGGAAAGTAATGGTAACAATACGATGGTTACATTATGATTGATGTGGGAACCGAGTTAGCATCTTTAAAGTGACGTGGATAGATTTAACATGAAGAGAAAATAAGCTCAAAGAAAGTATAGTTTGAATGAAGAAGATTCAAGATACCTAATATTTAGAATGGAATTTGAAGAGCCAACCCAAACGCACTGTGCTGATTACAGATAGCATAAAGATTATGTATACACTGTTTAATCACTGCTATTCAAACACTCCATGGGGACAATTTTAGTAAGAAGCTTTTATAAGTGTGTTACCCATGAGCTTGCATCTCAGCAAGGCTATTTTCAGTACGAGTAAGGATGCTAACTGGGTCTCCCACCCTAATTTTGGCCTTGGAGACCAAAATCATATTTTGACCAAACCAGATCTCTTGTTTCCAGAGACGGTATTTCTCAAGGGTATTCAAAGGTTCAGAGCCTTGTCGAACGCCAATGAAAGGATGAATTGTTGGAATTTGGCAACGTGAACACCAATCCTGACAGCGAAACTCTGCTTCACCAACTTTAATCAAATCCCACTGATCCTCATCGTAAGGTGCAAAGTCACCTTCAACGACAATATTTGGCCGAAAACATAGGCTAAGCAGATTCTCATTGACTATTCTGTTGTTAAGATCAATCAGTGATGGCGTTGTAATGAGGTGAAATGGATGGGTGTCAGCAAAAGAGAGACCTGATTTAGATTTCCCACGGACCTCTCTTTTACTAGATTCTGGCATATAAACCAAGGTCACATTAATTCGCAAAAGTTCTGAGATCCACTGATTAGTTTCTGCATCTGCTGGAATGGCTTGAGTAACATCTTGCCAGATTTTCACATCGATTCTTTCTCTTGTAGTGGGAACCCTCACTTTTATTCGTCTCATGGAGGGAGTAAAGAGATGTAGACCATCTTCATCGAACTCAACAAATAGTTGGCTAAGTTGCGGAAATTTTCTTTGTGTGAGAAACTCATTTTTCTCGCCAACTAGCATCCACCTTCTGTCGTAAGCTGGTCCGAGTTCTGTCAATTCCATTTCTTGAACTCGAATCCCCTGAGTAGACTTGATGGGATAAATGAACAACTCCTGTACCCTTATTGACCCCATGCGTTATTTGCTCCTAGATAGATATTCTTTTTTGCTGAAGCTGACCATCGTTCTATTGATTCATACTTCTCAGGGTTGGGCAGCTAGAAGTCCACTCTCTGAGGAGGTCCAAGCGATGCTTGAATCAGAAAGAATAGATGCTCCCAAAGTTGAATTGGCCGCTGCAGACTTTGAAGGAACTCTTTTAAACGGGCAGCCTTTTCGGTTGAGTGAACAAAAAGGTAAAGTGGTTTTTCTAAATTTCTGGGCCTCGTGGTGTTCTCCCTGTCTCAAGGAAATGCCCGACATGCAGGAGCTTCAAAAAGAACTAGGCTCTAAGATCCTTGTGCTTGCTGTTGGAATGGGCGAAGAAGCAGAACGTATAGAAAAGTTTCAAAAAAAATATCAGTTTGAATTCCAAATTTTCCCCGATCCGGAAATGACAGTGACCCAACTTTATGGGGTTCGCAATATTCCAATAACTTATTTGGTCGACACATCTGGAATAATTGTGGGACGTGCGCTTGGCCCCAGAGAATGGACAAGGCCAAAGCTCCTGAAATTTTTTGAAGATCTTGCTTCAGAACAACCTAGATTTTAATTTTCCTCATTTAGGCTCAAGACTTCAAAGACTTTCGTCAAGCCCAATTATTCAAAAGGATTTCAAGAAACCATTACCTTGAATCTTTTCAGCACTGCATAAAAGCGATTGTATGAGTGATCTGAGACCGTTACTTGATAAGAATTTCCTTGAATACGCTTCATACGTAATCAAAGAGCGTGCAATCCCTGATGTGGAGGATGGGCTAAAACCTGTTCAACGTCGTATTTTGCACACGATGTACCGGATGGATGATGGCAAATTCAACAAGGTTGCAAACGTCGTAGGTGAAACAATGAAGCTTCACCCTCATGGTGATGCGTCGATTGGTCAAGCCCTTGTCGTACTCGCCAATAAGGAATATTTCATTGAGAAACAGGGAAACTTCGGAAATATCTTCACAGGGGATCCCCCCTCTGCTGCCCGCTACATCGAAGCGAGACTGACACCTCTAGCCAAGGAGGTCCTTTTCAATCCGGATTTGACAGAGACCGAGGAAAGCTATGATGGTCGAAACCAAGAACCACTGGCACTGCCTTGTAAAATCCCTGCCACTCTTCTATTAGGTGCAGAAGGTATTGCTGTTGGCATGTCGACGAGGATCCTGCCACACAATTTTCATGAAGTTTTAGAAGCGCAGGTTGCATTTTTGGAAGGTAGGCCTTTTGAATTGTTCCCCGATTTCCTGACTGGTGGTCTCTTAGATATAAGTCAGTATCGAGAGGGAAATGGCAAAGTACGCTCGAGGGCTCTCATTGAACAGGTTGATGAAAAGACATTGCTTATCAGAGAATTACCTTATGGAGTCACCACAGAATCTTTGATCCAATCGGTTCAGGATGCTGTCAACAAAGGGCGTTTTAAGTTAAGCAGCATCAACGACTACACAGCTGGAAGTGTCGAGATTGAGTTAAAACTACCACGAAACAGTTCCACCGCGCAGGTTCTTAAACCATTGTATGCCTATACTCAGTGTGAGGTGTCTGTTTCCACAAATCTTCTCGTTATTCTAAAGAATCAACCGACCCAGCTATCAGTCAATGACATCATCCAACACAACAGTGAACAACTAGTAGATTTACAGGAACGTGAACTGAAGTTGGAATTACACAAACTCAATGAGCAATGGCATCACCGAAAGCTTGAGCAATATTTCATCACTGAACAACTCTATCGTCAGGTTGAGGAATGTGAGACTTGGCCTGAAGTCATGCATACGGTTGAAAAGGGTATGGAACCTTTGAAGATAGATTTGAAAAGGGACATTACCACTGAGGATCTGGAAAAGCTGCTTGGGTTACAAATTAAAAGAATTTCCAAATTTGACCGTCGCCAGGCAGAAAAAGAATTTAGGAGATTGGAGCGCGAAATTCGCCAAATTGAACGGCACCTTCGAGATGTGATAAACTACACTATTGTTTATATACGTAGTCTTCAGGATCGCTATTCCACTGAATTTCCAAGGAGAACAATTCTAAAGTCTTTCGATGAAATACAACTGAGAGAAGTTGCTGAAAGGCTTCAAGTATTCTGGAACAGGAAGCAAGGATATTTAGGAACCGATGTCGATGGAAAGGAAATCGCTGTCTGCACTCCATATGATCGTCTGGTGATATTTGGTGATAATCGTTGTTATCAGGTGACTAGGGTTCCAGAAAAAACCTTTATTGGGAAAAAGGTTTTGGGCATCTACCCCGACAACCCAGAAACTGTATACAATATTGTTTACCAGCCTGAAGAGGATGGGCTAGCTTATGTTAAGCGATTCAAAGTCCTAAAATTTATTTTAGATAAAGAGTATGAATTGTTTCCTGACCAAAAAGGTGCCAATATTCTTCATTTTAGTACTGGAAATGGTGTTTTCCTTGAATTTCAGTTTGTTCCTTCAGAACGCATCCGCAAATCAAGAGATTTTTTGCTCCTCGATGAAGTGTTGGTTAAAAATCCCCAGGCACGCGGAGTTCGTCTTGCCAATAAGTCCATTCTACCAAAAAGTCTTCGTCAACTAGCCAAAGCTCCTGAAGATCCTCAAGCAACTTTGCTGCAAAACAACAATCCTTGAGGATTTACTAGATCAATTCCACTAAATAAATTCAGTTCAATTCATCAAAAACTAATGTAGGGACATATGAATAGAATCGGCATCGATCTTGGTGGAACAAAAATCGAAGGCATTTTGACGACTGATGATCCGATGAATGTAATTGTGCGAAAGAGAGTTTCTACAGAGCAGGAGAAAGGATATGCACAGGTTCTAGGTAACATCGCTGGATTGATCGAGGAACTCCGCAACACCAGCGAAGCACCAATAAAATTGGGTATGGGGATCCCAGGAGTTGTCAACCAGTTAACGAAAAGAGTCCAGCAAGCCAATGCACAGTGTTTGATTGGTGAGGCGCTTGAGGATGATTTGACAAACCTGCTTGGGCAGGGAATTAACATTGAAAATGATGCCAATTGTTTTGTCCTCAGTGAGGCCCTCCACGGTGCCGGAAAGGGCTATCAATGTGTTGCTGGCGTTATAATGGGAACCGGTATGGGAGGGGGCATTGTGATAAACGGTCAGCCCTGGAAGGGAAAAACCGGCCTTGCAGGTGAATGGGGTCATGCCTCTATCGAAGAGCCTGATGGAGTGCTTTGTTGGTGTGGACGCAAAGGTTGCGCAGAAAACTATCTCTCAGGAACAGGAATCCAACGGATTTATCGGGAAGCAACTGGTAATGATCGCAGTGTCGCTTCGATCCATGATGGTTTTCTTAGTGGCGACAATGCATGCAAATTTGTTATGGATCAGGTATTAGATTATTTTGCTCGATCGATGGCTAACATCATGGTTCATCTCGAACCTGATATAATTGTCATCGGTGGTGGGGTCTCAAACTTACCGATCCTTTATTCTGAGGGCCTTAGAAGAACAAACGAAATTGTTTTTGGGACACCACTGACAAAGATTGTAGAAAATCAACTGGGTGACTCAAGTGGAGTACATGGAGCAGCTGCAATTGCCATATAAGCTTTAAAAAAAACTTGCTAGCGATTGTTAAGTTGAATATTCAATTGAGTTTACAATATAAAATTTGCTGAAGTGGTGGAACTGGTAGACACGCTGTCTTGAGGGGGCAGTGGGCTTTAGCTCGTGGGGGTTCGAGTCCCCCCTTCAGCACCAGATAATTAGCTCACCGAATAAAATCAGTATCTTAGTACTAGTTTTCCTGCCTTAGACCCGTTCTGTATAACATTCTGCATAACAAACCTCCTAGATTTTCGACTCAAAGCATCTTCTCCACTGTTTTGAATTATCTGTCAAAATTAAGGGTTAATTCAGGCCATTTAAGTCGATAGTCTTTTAGCAGCATCTACTAGCGAACAAGTTTAATCTTATTTGAATTTCTACTCCTCTTAGACACTCCAGGTCTGTTTTGTTGGGATTAGGTAAAAATAGGCCTGGATAATTGACATTTGTTTTATTTGTTTAACATAATATTTTGTTTATAATATCTTTCTCTTTGAAGCTTATAAAATTGAGTTACTTTTAATAGCAGGGATTTTAATAACAAAAATTCTAATGAAAAGCTTACTAGAAGAGTACCAAACTAGCTTTATGGCGCATGCTAGATACTAGTAAATTCGTGCTAGTATCACTTGTTTATAGCGCAAAACTAGTTTTGAGTTTCCGTTGATCGACTAGTACTAGCACCATGCTAGTTTGTTAAAAATCACGACTAGTCATTACCTAAATATACTATTTATAACAATAGGTTACATGGGTAATACCCGACTATTTTCAATGAATTCTAGCGCCAAACTAGTATCACAGCTGGAATAATCAGATTGATTTGTAGTGGAAACTAGCACTTGTCGAGCAATACTCAGGAAGCGCCGCTACAGATACAACTTAGTTGCGGGGTTGGAGGATAGGGAAATTGGTTCATTCCAAAGCTTTCTCACGACTAGCACCCTAAAAATCAATAGTGAGATCATCATCTTTAGCAAAAGATTTACTAGTCTATTTGGGGATTTTTCCTGCTTTCATTAGGGCCTATGATGCAGTCATTGCAGTGATCTTATCCCCCGAAATAAGGGATGACAGAAGCATGACATTTCTCTGGCCTTGAGCACTTTTCATGACACATGACAAATCTTTGCAGAAAACACATATATAAATCAATCTCTCTTGTGTTTCTCAAAGGAGTATCTGTAGACCTTTCCCGCAGAAGTATCATGCGTCATCGACCCTCTAAATCAGACCAAATTCTTCTTGTTTTCAACCATTCATCACTGCAAATCCATTCGACTCCTTAACAGAAATAGAATCTCAACATCTATTAGCAAATTTTGGTATACGTCTGGGAACTCAGCGAGGTTAGTTTAAAGATTGAAACCCAGCACTGCAGCTCAAGAGAGTAGTGAAATTAGGCAGGAGAGAGGGTGAGCTACTAGTACCCACACCTATATTTCTTACCTCCACTAATTGATTTTCACACGTAGTTAAATTTAGATACCAATCATCTAGCAGCCTATCAGGACTACCATTTACTCAGTTAAACAATTCAAAGGCTGAGTTTCAGTTCAAACAACCAAAGGGAATCATCTGAAGACCCTTCATGAGTTTTCAGCAGATTGGACTAAAAATTTTGATTTCAATGGATTATTTCAGTTTCATTTTAAAACTTATGACACCTCCCTTTGTACTTAAGTTCTTCTGCAGAATATAGGATATTTGCTACAATATAGGTTTTAAACAAGACTTGACAATAAGCTACCTATTGGTAGAAAAACATTTTTTTAGTCCAATGCTGTATTAGACTAAAATTTTTTATCGAATCATCCTTATTTTGGAGACTCATCATGTTGCAGTTTAGGATTTTTCTAACGATGTCCCTATTTTTTACAATGCTCGCGTTCAAGGTGCTTGGAGGTGGCCATGACTGGAAAGAAAATCAAATAAAAGATGCCTTACTAGCAGCTCCGCCTGTAATCACAGATACTGCTACGATTTATGGCTGGGATGAATCCCAAGGTGGCAAGATGACTTTGTTGCGTCTGGGTACAGGAGAATACACTTGTCTAGCAACAGGTTTTTCAAGTCTGAGACTGGGGAGACCAATTGAACCTGTACCCAGCCCATTTTGCTTAGATCAGAATGCTTGGGCATTTTTTAGTGCTTGGCTAAATGAAAAAAATCCTATGAAACCCTCCAAACCCTACCCTACAGCACCAGGTATGGCTTGGATGTTAGCAGGAATGGCCGTTAGTGAGGGTATGGTTGACCTAGGTGGAGATGGGACGATTGAGATTTTTGAACGAGACAGTGGTCCTAAAATGGTTAAAATTTCTCCTCATATAATGATCTTGCCACTGCCGGTTGGTAAGTCAGGAGCAATGTCAACAAAGTATGATCCCGCGAACCCCTTTGAATCTTGGATTATGGCTGCAAAAACTCCGATTGAGCACTTAATGATTCACATGTCAGATGAGGAAGCTGATGCAATCATGAATGCCAAGAATTAGTGTGGCTATTGAGGTTTTCCGTGAAACTGATCTGAGATGATTATTTTTCGTTGAGTCAGTTTCAATATTTACCATGGGGGGAAGGATCACCTAACCCCCACACCTATTTTTTCTTACCTCCCCTAATTGATTTTCATACGCAGTCAAATTTGGTTACCAGTAATCTAATAGCCTAATAGGAACACGATGCATCAAGCTCAGAACGTTACCTGGAAGTAGGAGCGTTTCATCTCAGAGTATTTGCTGAGTGGCAATGTCGTTAAGGCTGTAAGGAAAGAAGGCTATCAAACCCGCTATCCCTCAGAAGTAGGCGACAGCATCAAAAGACATCCGAAGGTGAGAACAGTTCTCATAGGATCTCAGGAGGCGAGGGCGAGATGGTTGGATATCCAGAAAGATCTTGTTGCCTGCAAGTATCCACAGTTGATGGAAAGGGCACTGGAGGCAAAGGATTTTGAGACGGCCTTGAAAGCTCTAAACCAGCTGTGGAATAAGCTCAGAGTCTTTGAGCGGCATCAAGCTTTGCTGCAAATGGAGATAATGGAACAGGCTCCCGATGATTGGGAAGTATGTTGAGAGCAACGATCGGAGTTCTAGCAATTGCAGGAAAATAAGATGAGTTGCTCAGGGCCCTTAGGCTCAAAGCTAAACTTGAACAAGCTAGCAATGCAGAAGGAATGTATGAGCAGGCCTTGCGAAGCCTAGAGGTCTAAAATAGCTATTGTTTTCTACTCTGAGCGTCTTCATAGGAACCTCTAAACTACTATTATCTTTTAACTTTTTTTTAAAATAGGCTCAACTCTTCTTTAACAAAGATAGTTTCTAAAGGTGCAGTACACCTACAATTGGCAAACTAGCTCAAGGAAGCTCATAGCATTCCTAATCTCCCCTGCCTATAACCAATCATTCAGTTCACTTTAATCCTAAGTATGCCTCTCAGAGCTCTCAGAACTGTCTTGAGTAGGTTTTATAAAATATATTATCTTGCAGCCGTTAATTATTTTTTGGCAGCTGGTGAGATATATGGAGTTTTTGTAATAATTAAAATGTCTCTGGCACACTTTGTGGCGCCAAGCTCTTCCCTTTCTTTAGAAGATAATTGCTGTATGATTTATATTTCAGGCTCTTGCTAACTTATCCATCCCCGACAAACCGATTTCCTGAGCAGAATCAATTCTATAGATCATCACAATCATAGAGGAATTCACTCTTCTGCTATTCATCTAAAAGCTTAGAAGCTCTTGAGATTTATTTCTTAATTTGAATTTGATTTTGCTTATACTAATACGCATTATTTGAAAATCATATAAGTGTTTTTTTAGCAACTACACAGTCACTCCTACAAATTGAAAGGATTTGATGAGCGAGAAGACGATTGTTTTTGAAGACGGGAATGCTTATGAGAGAATGATGGGGGTCTGGAGCCAATTGGTGGGTAAAGAGTTCATTGAATGGCTGAACCCTACAAGTGGACAAAGTTGGATCGACATTGGCTGTGGTACAGGAGCCTTCACAGCCCAAGTGGCTGAGCTTTGCTCTCCAAGTCATTTGCTAGGAATTGATCCTTCAGAGGCTCAAATCGAATTCGCTCGTAAACGCTCTATGGCGCATTCATCGACTTTTCAAACTGGAGACGCCACAGATCTCCCATGTGAATCTTCTTCTTTCGATGTAGCAACCATGGCGCTGGTTCTCTTCTTTTTACCAGATCCAGTTCTTGGAATGACTGAAATGAAGAGAGTCGTCAAATCAGAAGGTACTCTGGCAGCTTACGTCTGGGATATTCCCGGTAAAGGTTTACCTTTAGACCCGATCCATGCAGAGTTTCGTAAACGAGGGATCGATTATCCTTTGCCTCCCAGTTCGGATGTTTCGAACATGCATCAACTGCAAAAACTCTGGACTGAAGAGGGCATACAATCAATTGAATGTAAGCAAATCAAGGTCAGTAGATCATTCAAAAACTTTGAAGAATTTTGGAATATAAATGCTTCTGTTCAAGCAGTCACTACCGTTTTGAATGAGTTAAGTCCTCAATCAGTTACTGAGATCCGGTCCAATGTAGAGAGGGAACTA
>JACLAC010017722.1_pt1 | contig 15066 bp, 14 predicted proteins | sample 8027881 | NCBI WGS metagenome assembly JACLAC01 (sample SAMN15725517, study PRJNA655200) | protist metagenome | isolation source: fluorescence activated cell sorting (FACS) single amplified genomes of... | place: Spain: Blaines Bay Microbial Observatory, Mediterranean Sea | collected 2016-01-19 | reverse complement strand
ATGGCGTACTGGTCAAAATTTAGCACATTGTCCGTCGCCGTCTTCCTATTCTTCCGAATGCCGTTCCACAAAACCTCCTTCTACTCCTCCACGGTGTGATTCGCGGGTGGCGTCACGTCCCGTATCTCCCTCTACCAGGCGCGCAGCTCCTGCATCTCTGGGGTTTCACCTTTCGTATCGCATATCCACTTGTCGCCCCTCTGCAAATACTCCTGGTACTCGGCGCAGATGTCGCGGATGCTGCCGCACGACATGAGGAACTTGTTCAGCAGGGGGTCGGTGAGGCTTGAGGTTGAGCTTGTTGTGCTCACGCTCGGTACAGTAACTTGTCCTACAGCTTGGACAGGTGACGGTGCAGTGGTCTGCGCCAGTGCGAGCTCCCTCGAGGGTACAGGCTGTGCATGTGGCAGTGGCGGCGAAGGGAGTCACTGAGAAACAGACGCAGATGCCGAAGCAGCCACGAACGTTCATCCTAACTCACTGCTTTGCGCACCACTGCTGTAAACAACGTGCGCACGCGATCATCGTTATCTCGGATTCGCGCTCGGAAGCGCGCGCCGCGTCTGCTTCTCATGCCAAACACCAGCTCCTAGAAGAAGAGCGGCGACCGTGGCGATGCTGCGCACCAGAAGCGCCGCTGTGCTCACGTGCGTAACGACCGTGACTTCCGGCATCTTTGCTGTTCTCAAGAGTTATGCTTATGGGTACTGTAGCAGTTTGGTTTGTACTTGTAGTGATAAAGGCCGGGTACAAAAAAATATGGTGTTGATGAGGAGCAGTGGAGAAAGTCGTTGGAGCGGAGCATTCAGGAGGGAGTCGTTCGATTTTTTTATCAGGCAGTCGAGCAGATGATTGACGCTTGTATTGGCAAAAGACATTGACAAACGCTACAAGAAGGACTTGAACGTAACTCGGCACTGAACGGCTGACACTGACGGGCACAACGACGGCAACAGACAAACATACAGACGCCAAAAGCAAAACTGCACCGCTCATTTCGAAAATCTTAGCAACTCGACATGAAAATTTCCGACTCCCTTGATTCCAAGTTCATCTTCTACCCGGTAGATTCGTTCTTCACACGCAACGCGCTTTCATCGCGTGCGGTCTCACTACTTATCAATTCCAATGCTAACGAGCCAATTTTGGCTCAGTGTGGTTCATACATCCCGCGGTTCAATATTCAAGACATTCGTTCCAAATCCAAAACAGTACACCAGTTCGTCTAGTCCAATGTATTATACAGTGTGCCCACTCGCACAAAACTTCACGAACTTAAACGACAAAATCTGAACGAGCTGCCCGTTGTTGAAGAACATGAAGATGCCGATCGTGCAGATCACCGCAAACGCCCCAACGTACGTCTGCATCGCGCTCAGCTACTTCAAATTGGGATTCCCCCTTACCTAAGGATCACTCGACTTGGAGTCGTCGATGAAGCGGATAAAATCTCCCAACTCGTTTTTAGCGATGTCATCGCTCCCGTCCATGTAGAACTTCTTCATCTCGCTCTCCCTACTACTGTCTTTCAACGTCTTCTGCAACAGCGTCACCAGTCATGCCCCCCATGCTCAATCCTCCTGCCATACCACCGACCAAAAACATCGCCATCACGATGGCCATAAACACGACGATCATGGTGCCAAAAATCAACCCAATCCATCCTTTCGGATCCTCGAGGAGCATGCGGTAGCGTCGCACAAAAAGACTGCTGCACTGTCCAAACAATCACATAGGTCCCTGGCCACAACACCTCCTGTAGCAGGTCACACCCTCCAAAGCCTGTCGTCTTTTCAGTTCACTAGATCTGCGCGGTGTTCTTCTAGAGCTCCTCCATCTTCTATTTCTGCAAATCCAAATCAGCGTTATCCCGCTTGCTCGCCTCGCTCTCGCCGATCTTCAAAAAAACTTCTTCAATATTCTACACGCTCAACGCAAAAGTGCTGACACCCAATAAATGGGCCGAGTCGTCAACCACACTGAGCAGCTGCGCGATCAGCGAGCCCTCGTTCAAAACCGGAAACTTGATGCTGAACTCCAACGGAAGGATCTGCTCCTCCAAGATCACGGCATCTTCAGGCACTACTTCGTCATCATTGTAATACGAACTTCTTCGTCTTCGCATCTTCTCCCTGCGAGTGCCGCCGAATTGCTCTCCGCCAAGTGCTAGACCTTCCATTCTTTCACGTTCCTTCATCGCCTCTCTGTCCAGCTGGATGAAGTAGAGAATGTCATCCATCAGTTTTTACTTCAACGCGTCGAGCAGTGTCGCGCTCGTCTCGCTGTACATATCCACCTTCGCACCTTCGTCCAATAATTTTCACCCCACACCCTGGTGCCTTCACCGCTGCGGCTGCGTGATGGTGATTTGCGTTCACTTTCATCACTCAAGCGCTCAGGATCACCGCTCCTTCGCTTTCACCTCGTCGCTCTTGTTGCTCCCTTCAGATTCACTAGCCGCTGTCGTACTCACTATCAGGCCTTATTATCATGCTGCCTGTTTACTACTGCTGCTCACTAGTTCTATATCGCAGCGGCACCCTGGGGTCCCATCATACCGACCTCGTATCCCAACGACAGCGGCTGCAGCGCCCCCCGCAGCTTCACCGCGTAGTCTCCCACCCGAGAGTTCTTCATCAACTTGTCTCACTCGTTTTCGGACACGCCGCCGCCGGCTTTATCCTGCGATACCAGGCCGTTGTGCTGGTCCGGATCAAATCCACCACCAAATCCGCCTCCTCCGCCACCTCCCGCGCCCGCGCCGTACGCTCACCCTCACTCCTATGCAGCTTGTCTATCTAACGTCGGCGCCCTAAACCTCACAACGTCCGGCTTCTTCCCGTTCTACCCGGCCACGCGCCAATCCAGTCCCTTACCTCACGTGCCATCGAGGCCGAAAGGCGTCAAAAACACCATATCCCTCTGACGTCATGGGAGCAGATCCTTTGACTTCGTGGTCGTCGCCAGGCTCAGGTCGTCCCGACTGAACCGCCTACTTCATCCACCGCCGCCGAATCGGTCCGGTCACCGCGTGCCGCGAAAGTTTTTTCATTTAATCGAGAACAGATCTGTCTTTCGGCCCTCACTACGTCCTGGACCTCCACTCCTCCTCTGCATCTCCCTCCTCGTCCGCAATCATCCGCTTTTTTCGTTCCTTGTCCTTCAACTTTTTATCATAAGCTGAATACTGCTTATTAAATTTCGCAATCATCCTTAGTCAAGGTTTGATGAAGTGCTTCCTAAACTCATCGTTGTAAAATCGCTTCTACAGGCTGATATTGAGAATGAACCCGCAGTTGAAAATCCTTTTTAGGTACTGCGTCGTCCCATTAACTTCCATGACACCATCACTACATAATTCAGATGCGATCACTCAAAACATCTCATTCGTCCATGAAGTGCGTGGTCAGCAGGATCACCGTGCCTCACGCCTTGCGTTTTAGGATGAAGTCCCAGGTTAGGCGCCGGTTGATTGGGTCCATCCCTGAACTTGGCTCGTCCAGCACAATAAGCTGCGGCCGCCCCGCGAACGCGTTCACGCAGCACAGCTTCCGCTTCCACCCGCCGCTCAGCTCCGTCGAACGTTTGAAGCGGTGTGGTTGAAACCCAGCGTCATCTATTAGGAGTTCAATTTGCGATTCGATCTCCCTCTCCGTCATAAAGCGCTCGACGAAGTACTTGCCTTCTCTTTCCTCATAGCTGTACTTCTCCAATCACTTATCCAGCTGTCTATCGATGTCTCACTCACTGTCTTCTTTCAACAAGGGATCTTTATCTTCGAGTGCCCAGTAGGGATCCCTCATGTCCTTGCGTTGATTCCTCTTCCACATTCACCTCTCTTTCCTTCTCTCCCTGAGGTCGTCTTCGCTACTACTTCCGGATGGACGTGTTCCTCAACCTCTAGAACAGGCGGATGTGCTCGGTGACGGTGAGTTCTTCGAAGAGGATGTTTGATTGGGGACACAGACCAATCAGCTGCTGCACGCTCACCGCCTCACCATTCGCATTTTCACCATGTATGTCGTTGTTGAAAATCGATATTTTCCCGCGCGTCGGCTTGATGATCCCGCTCAGTCAGGTAATGCACGTGCTCTTGCCCGCGCCGTTGTGTCCCAGCAGACAGAACAGTTCGCCTTCGACCATCGTGAACTCGACGCCCCGCACTCACTGCACGAACGACTGGTTTGGATCAACCCTCTTCTTATTCCGCCCGCACATTAGCACCTTCTCGCAGCAGTTGAAGCACGACCTAAAACACCCCATGCAAAAATTATACCCCGGAATATAACTCTTCTGCGCGTTGCCTTTCTCCTTGTACAGCACACTCACGTCGTTCAAGGACACGCACTTGCCCTCCCGGACCTTCTTCTGCCAGTGCGGGTCGTCGATGGACTGCATGTAGGGCTGCCCCTTCTCGTTCTTCATGCTGTGCTTGCCCGCGTTAGTCCTATCAATGTCGTTCCACATTTTGCCAGGTATCTCATCATAACTTCACACCTTGCGCGTCGCGCTGCCTCACCTCTGGTCCAAAGTGGTCCACAGCATGTACCACAACACACACGAGATCAGCTCGAACAGCAACAGCAGCGCCAAAAACACCGGGTCGAACGGCATAGGCTGCATGCTCATCTTTTGACCGTTGTCGTTGTACCAAAAACTGTGTAATTCCGGCATGTTCACCCGCCCGTTCTGCTACATATTGTTCTTGCTCCCCTTGTTTCCCCCTGTCAATTGTCACCACAACCCTCACGTCACCGACCCGATACCAAACCTGCCATTGTCGTCAGACCAATTCTCAAACAACTTCAAAGCACCCTGCTTCGGATTTTTTTTATCATCACTATGAGTTCTTCCTTCAGATCTCGTTCAGTCACTCCAATCAGTTGCGCAGTTCAGGCGGCATGTCGTGGACGATTAGCTGGTGGATTATCACCGGAAACACCGTATGAGGTAAAACGAGCATCCGGCACAGGTACTTGAACTTCGTCCACAGCACGATCTGCGAGATCGTCCAGCCCTTACTAGCTGGGCTCGCGATTGACAAATTGGGGATTGTCAATGCCCTTCTTCACTATCTCCCAGTCCATCTCGCGCATCACCTGGTTCTGCATCCGTTTCTACGTCTGCTTCTCCTTGCGCAGCTTCTCTTGCGGGGTGATCCGCTTCTCAACCGCATTCCTTTTATCGTCCTTCTCGCCAAACAGGCCGGAGAACAAGGCCATCATATCTTGATCAGCTCAGCGGTCCATGGCGTCGCCCATCACGATGGACTTGTGGTAGTGGTTGTTGGGGAAGAAGAACTTGGTGTACTTGCCTGGAGTTGGAGGGTAGGCAGTAAAGAGCCGCAGAATAAGTAATATCGTTTTGGACGCTGCAAAAAGGCTTTTTTTAGTAGTCCGTTCGGGGCATAAAATGGAGGGTGTGATACTTGTGGAATTCATATATTGCGGAAGCGAAATACGCAATGGCGAACCTACACAAGTGATTCAAGCTAATACGTTCAGATACGAGGAGCCGTATAACGGCAATAAAGGCGTCTATACATCACCAATTCCAATATTGAAAATACGCCCAAAATCGACCAAATATACGCAAAAAATCGCACCTGTAATAAGTGCGTTTAACTTTAAGGTACTACTCACCCCTCGAGCTGTCGTTCGTCATCGGCAGCAGGAAGGCGAAACTCAGGAACAGCGCCATCTGCCGCGTCGGCCCGATCTTCTTCCGCATCACCAGGTTCAGCATGCCGCCCACTTGAATCGAGATAACGATGCACAGCAAGAATCATCAAACCGCGATGATCGCCATGCGCGGGATCGTCGACGTCACAAACATCACCACCGCCTCGAAGTGCAAGTGATAGTCCATGTCCCAGAAGAAGAACAAAAACCCCTGCCTTCTATCATACGCCGGCCCCTTCCCGTCACTACGATCCGCGCACACAGCCGGGCGGATCGATACCTACTCGGTCTCGGTACGCGACGTTGTACAGATCGCCTGGCTCTTTTACATAATGTTGTACAGGTTGAGGAAAGTAGTTGAACAGGTACAGGAACCAGGGGATGCAGAAGATAAAACCCACGCTCTGAAAAAGAACGGTGAGAATGTGAGCGATGTAATACGCGTGCGGCTCGACGCCGAGCATGTAAAGGAGTCCATCTTTTAGCTCGTTTCTAATTTCTTTTTGCAGCACCGATAAGAGCATCATCCCCCGCGCCATGATCAGGAAGTTCATAATCAAAAACACCATGAAGTCGTCGCTGCTCTTGAATGGCATGCCCGTCATTGAGATTAGCAGGGCGACGAGTTTTCGCGGTGATTTAAACACGTCCTCGAAGATCTTCTGGAACATGTCTCAGCCGTTCTAGCCCTCTCCGCCACCCCCGCCACCCAACATCTGGTTCACCAAATCCTGCGGATTCACCTGGTTGCCCGACACACCCTTCTTCATACCCGCGGCGCCCATGTAACTCTGCAGGTATTCTTTATTCAGGGGGTTGTTGTGTATGCACCAGTTCCAGCGCCGGCTCTAGACGAAAATAAAAAACGCGAAAATGGGTGTGACGATCGCCTGGCTTATTTGTGCGAACCAGTATCACCGCTTCCTTCGATCATATTGGGTTAATAAGGTTTTCCACATCAGCTACCGGATGTGCTCGAAGATGAGCCTTCGCCTACTACTGCCAGTAGGTGAGGTACTGGGGTTCGATGCGGTCGTCGTTTTCGTGGGGCAGCGCGAATATTTCCTTCCCATCTTCATCCAAATAAGTGACTTTTCCGCGCGAGCGCCGCCGGCGATCTCTCAAAGCAGGAGACGCACCAGATGATGACGAGTTGGAGCGCCCACGGAAGATATCCAGCAGCGAATCCTCCTCGCCGGCGTCGAACCCGCCGTCACTGCTGTTCGCCGCGTTGCGTGCATCATCCCAGTAATCTTCCTCGCTATCGTAGTCGTCGTCATCATCTCCGCTCACAATATCCCGCGTGTCATCCGAGTTCTTCGACTTCTTCTTGCTGCCGCCTCCTGAAGGTCGAAACCAGTCAAGCGTGGCTTCCGAAACTCTACTGTCGCCGCGGTTGCGCGCGTCGACGTCCTCGTTATCCTCGGATGACGAGGACTCCTCGACCTCTTCGTAGTCGCCGCGGCGACTGCGCCGCCGGAGGGACATGGTATCTACTCCTTATTCAAAATAAAAATTCAAGAACTCCAACAACTACTCGATTTTATTCGTTACTTCGTTTACGGGCTACAACTACACATCGTGGCTGGCTCCTGGCGTATCTAAAGCTAACGAACAGTGAACAACTATCTACAGTGCCACGCTTCCCGTCTGATTAAGATAAAGTTGGTGATCCAAATGTGATTCGTCGATTCTGAATTGATGAACTTAAACGACAAACGTTGAACACAAACTATGCACTTTTTGATGCCCGTTCCTGATTAACCAACTGAAAGCAGCACAACAGAAAACCGAAGGCACACACTTCACACCACCACTCATAGTTCAGTATGCAAACGCAAAATTTTGAATCGAATTCTAGCTTTCATCTAGTCGTTCCCCAACAAGCTTTTCAAAGCATGCAGTAACCTCCACCTCATCCTTAACCACTGTGCCAGTTCTTCGCCGTCCCGCTCTTGCTGCTGGCATCAGCACCGTACATCTTTTCGTGCTTTTTGTTGTTCGACTCGATATTTTTCCGGAACGCGTCAACCTCGTCCTCCTCTTTTTCATCCGACCACCTCGGACTACCGACTGTGCCATCTTTGAGGTACTGGATGTCCTTCTGGTAGTAGGTCAGCTCGAAAGAGGCCTCGCGGTTGCTGTTCGCGCCCTTCCCCTTGAAGTGCATGTTCTGCGCCTGGGGCTTGTCGCGGCTGGAGTGAGAAAAAAAGTTTTTTTGATGCCGAATTAGTGAGCAGTATCAGCGCATTGAATTGCTTAAAGTATTGTAAGATAATTAACCTGAGTCCGCTTAACCGTATGCCCATCACACCCAAAAGCTTACCGTATCTCGTGCTTGGCCCCCACCTTCGCCGGCAGCATGGCCTGGCACTCCTTCTAGTCGCTCTTCGGGATGGGCGCGCAGTACCGCCTGTTCTCCTTACAAAAAAACTGAACGCCCTTGACGCCGCAGTGCTTCGGCAGCTTCGGGCTCCGCAGGCTATCGCCCGTCGTCTCATCTACATAACCACTGATTTTCCCCTCGTATTTAAGCGCAAACTCCTTCTTCTTGCCCTTGCCCTCGAGCTAGTACTTCCGCATCTCGTTCACCGTGGCGGTGACGCCGCTCTCCTGGTCCGGCGCGTCGAACAGGAGCTATCACCCCTCCTCGTAGATCGGTCCCGTCGCGGGCTCGCACGGCACCTCCATGGCGGGGCAGCCTGCCTCGCGGAACTGTAGCGCCCACACGGTGTAGTAAATTCCTACTACTAATGGAATACCCGAGGTTAAAAAGATGAAGATGGCGAAGGGCCACCCGATCCATGCGTCGGGGTCGTCTCCATCGAAGCGCATCCGGTCCTTCCTGCCCTTTATCGACACCCCGTCGGCGGCTTTCACGTCGTCGCGCCCGCGGTTGCGCACGCCGCCCTTGCCGTGACCGCCTTTGCCCATCTTGTGATTACTTCTCGTTGTTATCAAATTTCGATTTATTTGCGATGATCGCTATATAGCGGAGCATGAATTGTTTATTGCCGCGATAGACAAAGATAGTGAGGTTTCCTCTTTAGCTCATTGATAGGATAGAAACACGCCCATGTTGATCATACGATCGATAGTGGATACGCAATGGCAATACCGCGCATCAAGCATCATAAACAAACACGTGGTGAGTGAGAGTCATAAACATATTTTTTACGTCGCCAGTCTATGATCATCTATTTGCCCAGCAGCGATTATAAAGAGCGCTGCGAGATTTCCTAAGCCTTGATGTGGCCTAGGCCTATCTTAGGTTCATTCTTTCAAAATCTTCATAATGCTTTGGCCCAGTCACGAGAAATCGCCACGAAGAGACGTACGCAGCCAATAATGGCTGCACGTCGGCAGTCGCGTTAGAAAATGAACGGGACGAATACTGCGACCGCACCGCTTCTACAACAAGCGCTACACCTACTTTTTGATTTGACGGAGCAAGTCGCACCTTCATTTTTCTAGATACAGAAGATCCTCATTTTGTTACAACTAGGCTTCATCTTTTTCTCAGACAGTTTACTCTCTAGTCTCATCTAGTGTCCATCATCTTCAGATTCAGGTTGATCAGAAATTACTCTCCACCGCTTACTTCCCACCGCCGTACTTCTTGATATGCGCTTTCATCGCAGCGACATCCGCCTCGCTCACACCCGCGCTTCCTTCCCTCAATTCTAACGTGCGCTTGCACAGGTCCGTGAACTCATCAATGTAGTGCCTGATAATAACTTCAGCTTCGGTTTCACTAACCTCTTCCTTGACGAACGACCAGGTTACGAACACGTTGTTGTTGTACGACACCAGCGTCGCCATACTGCTCACCTGTGGCATAGGAACCGCAATCCTCCTAACTTTATACAGCGAAGAGCCAGCACCAGCACCGATGTACGCACTCTCCTGCGTGGTCGGCACATTCGTAACTACAATCGACATCTTGCTGAAGTAGATCCGGATGATGTGAGCCGTCATCCAGGCGCTGATGGCCAGCAGGTTTTCGAAGATCCAGTTGCCGACGGTGGGATAAAATGAATACTTATACCCATCCACGACCGCCTTCGTTGCAAATACGCGTTCCAAGGAGGTGTACAGCCTGTCTTTGACGCTGGAGAAGACCGCCATCGGCATGATGATCGACAGCCACTGGTTGCACAAAGCATTACTCTTCTTGTAGGGCGTGCTTTTTGGATTTTGGTGCAGGGCCCAGATCATGGCGTTGCGGAACATAAACGCGCGCTTCTTCTTCTTCTGCCCCACGCCCACCACCTGCGGGAGCACAGCGGGAAGTTGCTTGTCCTTCTCCAGATACCGACTCACCGCACCGGCAACACAACCTTGCAACACATCATTGACCGTGACCGCGTGCACCCTGTCCGTGTAGGCCTTGCCGAACGCAGCCTTTCTGAAAGGTTCGGCCAATTTTTCACGCTCTTCCTTATCGCTTGACAAAGGTACGAGGTCGCCAGTTTTCTCATCAAGAGTCAAGCAGTTGCTTAAAGCATTTTTAACACCTTTTACTGCGTTGAGGTCGATGGGCGGCGCATATAAGAAGGCTCTTTTCTGCAGCCCGGCGTCGCCATCCGAGATCCACGTTCTTTTACAATAAGGATTAGCCGTCTGGAAGGTCAAAAAAAAGCAGTCCATCGTCACCTGCAGGGCGCTGATCAGGAGGTTGGAGACGATGAAGGAGGTCTTGAGGATCATGTTCTGCAGCTTGGCGAAGAGGCCGGGTTTTTTCTTCGCAGACTGAACAGACTGAGTCGCGTCGCCCCCATCATAAGTGTCCTTCCTTTTCCCCTTCACCTGAGCCATCTCATTGAAAACAGCTAACGGTTCACCCTTTTCATCTGAAAATAATTTACTACCCAACAACGCCAGACGAAACCCGTCCGCGATCGTGTGGTGAAGCCTGAATAACAAGACATGACTCTTCGGCTTCTTCTCATCACTACCTTCAAAGCCACTCTCCTTGATCATATCATAGTCGTTATCACCCGAGATCATGTGCATCTGCCACAGCGGTTGGCCGCTGTAGATGTCGAAGTCGTCGCCCACCACGTTGTCTTGGGTGAGGTTCTCGATGTACCTTCTCACGCCACCGACATACTGCACGTTCTCGTCGCCGTACTCCATCTTTTTCAGCACGTTGTCCTTTTTGTAATTACTAGCTTTCGCGTCACTCACTTCGTACGGCCCCTGAATATGATAGTCCCAATTAATATCCGCCTCCGGAATCCGCTCCCAGTACCCCCTACTCGTTGCACGAGCGCGCATCCGGTGAAACGAATCAATAACACCTCCATCCCTCATGAGTAAAGAGACCATCTCGTTCTTCGACGGCAGGCCGCCCTCCAGATGGAGCTCGATGTTTATCATCATGCCGTACTGACGTTGAGGAACGAATTTAGGGTACAGGCACGTGTTGAAGATCAGCCGCTCCATGAAAGTCATCTTTGATAATGGCTCGGCCTTGTTGAGGTACGCGTCGTCGGCGCGGCGCTTGGTGGAGAGGAGAGGCATCTTGGTGCCACTCTGCGCCTGCTGGTCGTTCTTGGTGGTAGGAAAGTCCACCACGTCGCCTTTAGTGGCGGACGGCGACATGTTATTCCGGTTGCGCAACATCGTGGGCTGGTTCGGGTTACTATTAGCCTTGGCCGTCATGAAAGAACTGGTTTTACTGCTCTACGTTCACGAAGTCGACGTGTTACCCTGAACTGCTTGCTGCTGATGATCTCGGCGACTCTCTGTGTCGATGTTCGGTAACTCAATCGATGAATGCCGACCGTTCGGAAGGTGTACTCAGGAGCGGCTGTAGCTCGTCGAAGAGCTGGCGACCGAGCTACGATTCAAGGTTTTGGAGTCAGCGCTACTGCTGGCGCTAGGTTTGTCTGTCGAGCTACTCTAGTTAAAGCTACTCTGCTAAAGAAGATTCTTATCTGTCGAGCTACTCTCGCTAGGGTTATATAGCAGCGGCTTGTCCTGCTGACCGACCTCTAGATCCGTCGGCGCTGTTGACTTCTCGGGTGTTTTCCCCCGTCTTCTTGCGAAGAGTGATGGCATGGTTTGGTGAAACAAGGTTGGTGAAACAGTTAACAATTGATATTAGGTGAAACAGGGCTAACGATATGCGACTGACGCGACGCGACATCTTTTTTAGTGCCGAAGCATTCTACTCGACTAGACACACTGACGCTCACTGTCACTTGACTCACGACTACTCTAACTCTTTTACTCTTTTGCTGTTCGGACTTCTACTACCGCGGTTTCAATGCGAATTCCCTCGTAAGTGATTGTTGTGGATACACGAACGCCAACCTCAACAAACGCATTCCCACTTTACTCACACGCATACCATCGTCATGAAATATCAGGAACTTTCAAAAGATCGAAAATTGCAGTAGCTCGTTTGCATTTGTCATTCACATTTCTCTCCTCGTTGCAGTATTGCTAAGCTAAACTGTAGTATCGACAGTGCGGTGGTTGTATACACTGGTTGATGACGCATCATCTATTGTACGGTCGAATTAAGAAAGTCACGATCTAATCACTGTCGTGTGATCTCTTGTCATCTTTTTTTTCGCTATTATACCAAACTCTTGCTCCTGTGACTGTCTAGTACATAGGTCTACGCGATTTCTTTTGTGGTAAATCGATAGAAATAAAATTTTGACTCGAATGCTCGTCTAGACATGAAGGTGTCGAGCACGGATACAGACCTAACCCTAACTTTTTTTTTGTTTTTTTCGTTTTTTTGATCGTAGCGTGTACGAAAGCTAGTTTTGATCGAGATTTCTTACGCAAAGAACTCTTCTACTCTAAAACTCTTATTGACAAAGTGCTCCAGGTGGCATCAAAAATGCTACCAGCCTGTCGCGTGTAGTTTGGTACTCTCTTGTAGTCAAAGCCAGGTGGGAGTTCCTAGGTCACCACCCAAGCCACTGACTGTAGTAGTCTAAGTAATAACTGATCTGTAAAGCTCAAGTATAGCCATGCGGCAGGAGTTCCTAGGTCACTGCGCGCACGCTTCCCGAATCCAAATCACTGTAAGTCTGGTTCGTTCAAAAAATTTTCCATTTTGTTGTAAGATCACGTCGGCCAGCGACTCTCGTAGTAAGGTAACAGTAAAACACATCTAGAAAGAAGTAAAGGCCAAAAAGCAGCGGCCGAGACTGACATACGTACGTGTAGGATGTAACAACTTGTGAAAATCAAAAGCTCGAATAAGCTGTGGTAAGTACTCAATAACATCAGAACCCTAGTTCCCCAAAATCAATTTTATTGCGTAAGTTGCTTACTCCGTCTCACCGACCATGCCATGCGCCAACCATTGCCTCACGCCCGACTCCGAATCACGAATGTGCGGCGGCACGAACTTCCTTAAATGTTTTTGCACAGCCGCGTTCAACTCTTCGTCCAAGTAGTGCGAGTTCTTGAAGTGCAGCAACAAGCACGCAGCCGCGAAGTGCTTCAGATCATAAGCTAAATATAAATCCTCTTGTAAGCCAGCTGACATGTTGTGGCCACCATTATCACCAAATTTAAACAAAGAAGCACTGCTGCCACCCGGACGGTTGTTGAGGTGCTGCGCCCAGTCGCCGGACTCCTCGAACGGCACGATCTCGTCGTCGGCGTTCCACATCAACATGACGGGGCACTCCACCTCGCCAATCATGTGGTGCGGCGGGCCGTGCGGCGCGTGCAGGATCAGGCCCTTCACTTTTTCTTTTTGCTTGCCGATCTCGCACGCGTACTTGATGCAGATGTTGCCGCCCCAGCCCTTACCGAGCAGGATGGCCTGGTCGTGGCGGCAGTATCTCAATGAAGCGTCGATGATCGAGCTGATGTCGTCCGCACTTAAGCCGGAGTGCATCACGATGGACGGGATGACAACTGATAAACCCAGATCGTGCCACTGCGAGAGCTTGGGGATCATGCTCCATTCTAAAAAGCTGGATTGATCCATTTCCTCCCCGTGGAAGACGATCACAACACCCGTAGATTGCATCTCCATCTTGGGCGGGTCGAAGCAAACAAGATCAAAAGATCCGGTGAGCGCGTTCCTGCTGTCTAAATGGACAGAGTAACCTCCTAATTGGCGGAGTCTGACGTTGTGGGTCATCTCGTCTTTTCCGACAGTTGAGACCATGGACTTCCTGGTGACGTTCACAACTGAGCCCCTGACCTTCGCCTTCAGCTTCAATCTATCAGCTTGGAACTTGAACATGTCGGGCACCTCGTCGTACAGCGCGTCGGCGCCCATGTCCTCGGTCTCACCTGGAAAAAAATTAAAGCAAAAAAAAAATGTAGAAGCGTTTTGCATCGGGTCCGGTCTCGAAGGAGCTTCAAAAAAATCAACTGGGAATATTGCGTTTTCAAATTCTTTCTCTTTTCTTGTTATGCAAATAAATGCATGAAGTTGAGATGACACTCCAAGTGATAATGTACCTGTGGTCACGTCATATCCGCGCTGCTGCGCCTTGCCAAAGGAAACAGATCCGAACGCCTTTTCGTCCTCCTCGTCGTCGGAGGCGCGGTCGCCGGAGTCGCGAGGATTGATATCATTCTCGACATCGTCGCCGATCTTCTTCATGAGCGCGGCCTCCTTCTTCCTTCTCCTTTGTTCAGCTCCACTCGGGCGCTTCTTCTTGCTCTTCTCCGGCGACGTGTTGCCCTCGACTTCGCTGATGGCGGAGCCGCGCGTGTTTGAAGGTTGCAGCTTGCCATTACCTTGCGAGGACGACGTCACGCTCTTCTTAACGGAGGCGTTCGGATTACCCGAGTTCGTCTTCTGCATGCTCGAGTTCTGGCGCGAGCTCTTGTTGCCCTGCGAGCTCCCAGACTTCAAAGCACCAGGAGCTTCCAGGCCAGGAGCGGCGCCGATGTTGAACTTGCCAGGCGCGCTTAACCAAGATGGGAACTCGCGCTGCTGCGGGTACGGGGAGGTGGCGATAGATGGCGCGACGGAGTAGTTCACGCCGTACCCGTACTCCCAGTTCGAGTGGTGCGCGCGCTGCATCTGGGGGTTGCCTAATGCGAAAGTGAAAAAGACTTTTTTGTTTGTGAATGGAAGGCGAAGGAATTCAGAATGCGTGCTGAGGTTCTAATTGACGACCTCACGCAGTATGCCCTGGGCATACCCAAAAAGCCTTCTATGGCTACTTACGAAAATACCCAAAAATACATCAAAAATAGCAAAAAAATCCATCAGTAGCCTCTCACCCTGCTGCCCGTACCCCACCATCAAATGAGGAGGACTGCCCTGCCGGCTTTCTTGCGACGGCGGGCGGTCCACCACCGACGGCTGCCTCGAGATGCTGTCCATGTCCACCACCATTCCTTCCATGCCCGGCGGCGGCGCCACAATCGACGGCGTCTGCGA
>JACLAC010009400.1_pt1 | contig 15069 bp, 14 predicted proteins | sample 8027881 | NCBI WGS metagenome assembly JACLAC01 (sample SAMN15725517, study PRJNA655200) | protist metagenome | isolation source: fluorescence activated cell sorting (FACS) single amplified genomes of... | place: Spain: Blaines Bay Microbial Observatory, Mediterranean Sea | collected 2016-01-19 | reverse complement strand
ACCGAACCCGGGTCTGAGATAATCCGTCCAAAAATATCGATATTATCAAATAACACTCGAATCGCGTCACGGGGAGACAGCGGCCGGCGAAGGGCGCTGGCTCCGCCGCCGAGACCTTCTCACCCACAGTAACAGCGGAAACCCGATCAGAATGATCTGCATCCCGCCGAGGCCAACCAGCACAGGAAAAAACGAACCGCCGGCCGCATTCAGCGTCAAGGCCGTCAACGGAAGGTTGAGCAAGTTCACCATTGCAGCAAAGGTCGAGATAATGCCATTGACGCGCCCAAAGTTCTGCGGTGCGCCGGCGAGGTCCCGGGACACGCAGAAACTCTCGCAAAGTCAGTTGGCCAGTTTGAACAACAAGGCAGGCAGGCAGGCAGGCAGGCAGGCAGGCAGGCAGACTGCGCGCAGCGTGCCCACCAGGCACGGCAGCCCCCCCCAACCCCCCCTCGTTTGCCCCAACTCACCTTGAATCCGAACGCGTTGGGGAGGAAAGAGAAAAATGCCGCCCAAAGGAAAAATCGCGCCCACGACCACGTGACGAACGTTAGGATTTGGCTCGAGATGGTGGGAAGAAATGCTGCAAAAACGGAGAACAAGGTCGCCCCGAGGACGACGATGCTGAAGGAAGAGATGAAGCCGAGTCGGTCTAGGGCCCATCCAACGATGGGGGTGACGACGATTCCGGACGCCGATATCACGTTGAAGGCGAGCGCAAAGCTCTCGGCTTGGTCCTTGTCAATCTGCTTTAGGATGTCTGGCGCATTCTGCACGGGATGCAGTTGGAGGCAAGGAAGCAAAGCGTGGGTTAGCAAGGTCTACCAGCACGCAAGTAGAATGAGGCAAGCCAGTAGAATGAACTCGTACAAACCACCGAACGCGAAGAACGCACCTGCACGTAGAACGTGAAGTTCAAGAAAGAGAACCCAAGGAAAATCGCGATCCCGATGCATTCAAAGGACCGAAGCTGTCGGCAGAGAGACCGGGAATCGAGGTCGGCATCGAAGAGGTCGCGGTCCGCTTTTGGTCCATGGTGCGGCTTCTCGCTACTACCGGTAGACGGCACCGGCACCACGGCATCGGCACCACCTGCAGGCGCAACTCCGTCGACAAGACACAGCGCGCCACGAACCGCTCTGTCACCAAGCTTGAAGCTCCGTCGCGGCAAAAGCAAGGTCAATGCACTGCAGACGATCAGAATCATGGATGCCCAGCCGCTGAAAATGGCTGCGCGAGATATTCCAGAAGACGCGTGTAGCAGCCGGAAGGGCACGAAGACGATGCCCGAGAGGCCGAACGCTCCACTGAACGACGATATGACAGTTCGGCGGTTACGGGGGAAAAGGTTGGAGACCTGGAAGAGAGAGACATGGATCCCTGGCCCGCCAAATCCGACGAGAGTGAACCCCAAGAACAGGGGAGGAAACGAGGTCCCAAAGGCGATGAGCACCGCACCAGCGAGGGACAGCAGCCCGCCGCACACCGCGGTTTTTCTTGGCCCGATCGCATCGAGAAGGAAGCCGAAGACCAGCCGGCTCGCCAGCAGTGCAAAGAAGCCTCCGCTGTAAACAGCGGAAAACGACATCTGCCGCGCGTCACAGTCGTCGAGGCCCTCGTCGCACGCTTCAAGGAAGACGCCGTCGGCCATCAGAATGAGTTTCAAGGCTGGCCATCCGAACGCTGCGCCGCTCACCAGAGTCGAGCCGAGCAGCAGCGGCAGGTAGATCGCCCACTTGGAGGTGGCCGTGGTGGCCGTGGCGGCCATATGAGAGGTAAGTCCGATCCCAGAGTGACGCACGAAAATCAAGACCTGCCAACCGTTGACAAAGCGATTCCATCCGTTGACGATCAGGGCGCGTTGAATCGCCATGCAGGTCGCCGAGGTTGATGCGATCCCGACGCTCGACCTCCGCTCCGTGGCCGACGGCGGCGCGCAGACCGGCACGGAGGGCACTGCGTCCGAGACAACGCTCGTGGGACGCGCCGCGGCCTGGCAGTCGGAGGGCAAGTTCGAGGACAACGACGACGGCGGCGCCGTCGGGTCGCGGGTCCGCGTCGGCGCGTCGTGGTTCGAAGTGGGCGAGACCCGAGTCGTGCTGACCAAGCCGAAGTTTGACGCGCTGCCCGAGTCTTTGACGAGCTTGACTTGCTTGGAGGAGCTGCAGGTGGAGCACGGCAACATCGGCGCCCTGCCGCCTTTTGTCGGCCAACTGGCTGCGCTGCGGGTCTTGACGATTCGCGACTGTCCGGACCTGGTGTCGGTGCCGCCGGCGCTGGGCGAGCTCGCGGGGCTCGAGAGGCTTACGCTGTGGGACACGCGGATCGCATGGCTCCCGGACGAGATCGGGAAACTGTCGGAGCTGCGGGAGCTGGTGGTGAGCAGCAACCGCCTGGAATGTCTTCCGGACAGCATCGGGGAGCTGCGCAAGCTGGAGCAGCTCGTGGCCTTCGACAACAAGCTGCCGGTGCTGCCGGAGGAGGTCGACTGGCCGCGGCTGGCGCGGCTGGACGTGCACAAAAACATTCTGCAGAGCATCCCGGACAGTTTGTGTCGCACGGCGACCGGGCTGCTCAAGTACATGGACCTGAGCAGCAATTTGCTGACGGAGCTGCCGCCGTCGATCGTCACCCTGTCCGGGCTGGAGTATCTTCTGCTTGCCGACAACCAGCTCGTCAGCCTGCCCGAGGCGATGGGCGACCTGTTCCAGCTGCAGTGCTTGCAGCTCAACCGCAATCGGCTCACGCGCCTGCCGGAGAGCGCCTACGATCTCACGGACCTGCGGCAGCTGAATCTGGAGGCCAACCCGATCGAGCCGCTGGACGACGTCAACCTGTGGAACTACGGCGACTCGACGGTGAAGCTGCGCAACGTCACCCAAGAGTTCGACGACGTCGCTGCCGTGCCGGTGCCGCACCCGGACCAGTCCGAAATGACCGAGGCCGTGCGCAACGTCGGCCGGGTCGGGGCCAGGGAAGGGGTCGAGCCAAAGGCGGGCGAGCCGCTGCTGTGCCCGGACCACTTCAGCATTTACGGGTGCCGGCTCGGCGACCGGTGCCAGTTTTCCCACACGGCACCCCCGCCGCCGATCATTCCCGAGCAGCGGCAGAAGGAGGTCATTGCAAAGGAGCGGGCCGCCGAGCCGCCCTTCCCGTACTACGGACTCTCGTACGACTCGTACCAGGGCCTTTTCCCTGAGAGCGACAAGTACAAGGAGCTGTTCAGTGAGATCTCCCAGCTGAAAGATCTCGACGAGGAGGCCGGACCGGCGAGTGGCGCTGCAGCTGGAGGCAGAAGTGGCACAAGTCGCGCTGGTGGTAGTGGTGGTAGTGGCGGCGGTGGCGGCGGCGGCCGAGGTAGTAGTAGTAGTAGTAGTAGTAGTAGTGGTGGTGGTCGTGGTAACAAAGTGAGTTTCGGCGAAAGCAAGGCCGACGGGCTGCGAAAGACGAAGAGATGATCTGAAGCCGCAATATTTGTACAGCACTGTGCCTTTTCTTCTCCTTCTTCTGCTCCTTCTTCAGTTCGGTCGCTGCAGGTCTTTCCGCGCAGGTAAAATATCGCACTCAGGTCTTCTTCCCGGTAACGCCGCTAGCAGCGGAATCTTTAGTAACGGAGTTCCGAAGCGGAGGGGACTGCGAATACGCCACGATCGAGCCGCACACCAAGATGATGGCGAGGGCCATTTGCGCGGTGATAGGCTGGCCAAGGATGATCCAAGAGAGCACTGCCGTAAAACAGATCTCGAGCGCGCTGGCAAAGACCTTGAGGATCGAATTGAGGTACTTGAGGAAAAGACTGACGACGATGCCGATGCCAAGTTGGGTGAGCAAAATCGCCACGGCCAGAGGCTGCTGCAGCAGCTGGCTCAAGTTGTCCGAGGTGAGCACCGTACTCAGGGAGCCCTGGGCCGCCATGACGGCCAAGTTCACCACAATCGAGTCCAAGTACATGAAGATGTTTTGCACCATGAGCGGGGCTGCTGCCGCCCGCTTCTTAGCGCCGCCCCGGCCGTCTTCCTCCTTGCCCTTTAGCAGCAGCTCGGTGTACACGCCCGCGAAGCAGGAGCAGAGGATCTGCACGAGGAGCAGCAAGTGGTGCAGACGAGGTGCCCAGCTCATAAGCCCGCCTGCGCCTGCCGCCGTGTCGGACAGACTCTCGCGCTTGAGGTCCATCTGGCTCAGGATGCACCCGAATGTCAACACGACTAGGCAGAGCCACTGCGCCGTCGACAGCCGCTTGCCGAGCAGCACCCGCGCCACCACGGCGGTCACCACCACCCGGCCTTGGAGCAGCAGGAAATAGGTGGTCGCGTCCAGCATCTTCATGTTCTCATACGTTAGCACATTGTACACCGCATACAGCCCGGCCGGCACCATGTACAGCGGCGCGAGCCGAGTGGCAGCCGCGACGTCGGAAGCCGCACGCGGCACCGACCCCCCACTTTGAATCGTGAGCACGGACGAGCTGAAGACGAGCTTGAGGGAGTCCGCCAAGAAGACCATGAGCACGGGATTATACGGAAGCGTGCCGTCGTCCCGCTTGGAGAGCTGCACCAGCTGCCCCATGCAGATAAAGAGGCCCATGTAGAGGACGAAGAGCAGCGCCGTCAGAGGCTTGCCCGCTGCCATGAGAGCAGTGAAGCAGTACGGAGGTGGAGGGGACGCAGAGAGGTCAGCTGAAAACTGAAATCAAGAAAAACCGGTACGATGGCCTCCCCCCGAAAAGCTGGAGCGGGTCGTCGAAGATGGCGTTGCTGCGCGGCGACAACAACCCTTGTGGTCGCGGTTCTCTCACTCTGTTCCGTCCTTTTGGGAACGACTTTCTGCTCGCGAGGCAAATGCCCGTCTCCCTGGGCGGCCCTAGGGGCGATGAGGAACTTGTCGTATTGCGAAATGGCGTTTCCCGACGATTTTTTGCGCTCCAAGGCCGACAGCATCTCCAACGCCGCCTTCGTCGCCGCCGGGGTGATCGTGCTTGCTTTCGGGGCCGCCGATGCGGTTTGGTCGCAGGGCGTTTTTTCATGCTTATGCTCGTCCCAGAGATATCACTACCACAACAACCGTGCTGGTCTTCCGCGTGGTGTGCCGCGCGGGCGACATGGCCAAATCGAAGGCGTCAACGGCGCCGCCGCGCCGGTCGTGGTCAAGGTCGTTGCTTGTGCAAGGAGACGTGGCGGCGCGCGGCGCGCCTGCTGCTCCTGGATGCCCTGCCGGTGCTTGACCCGCAGGGTGATTGAACCACAGCAGCAGCTCACGACGGGCCCAAACCTTCTTCTTGGCCCAGGAGGCCCCTGGATTTCATTTTTTATAGGCGTCTCGTTTGTTTGGGTGGGCGCTTCGAGCTTCATTTTCCATGCCTCCATGACCCGGATCGGCCAATTCTTGGACGTCGGCGGATTCACGTCCGCCCTCTTTTCGTGTGTGTTTTATGCTGTGGTGCGAGTATTCCCGCACTTTTGCGGCAGCCGCATTGCGTCCTCCGCGGCCTTTTCTCGCTGCCTCGTGGCGCTAGTGTGTCTAGTTTCAGTCGCCATGCTGCCAGCTGGCTACTTCATCCGGATGTCGGGTCTCATCAAATCGTTCGAAACACTCGCCTACAGCATCGGACTGTTGACAGCCTTGACGTCCATACACTTCTTTCTGTGGCCAGCGGCCAGGTGCTGCCTCCCACTCAAAGCGCGCAGGACTTCCTCCCGGGCCCGGGCCTACAGCAACGTCGCGCTGGCCCTCGGGAAGAAGGACCGGGATCGGGGGCCGCCACTGGCCGTGGGCATGGACGTCGCGGGCTTCCTGCTGGGCCCGGCCTCTCTTGCCGTGGCATATCTTGGCTTCACATTCCGCCAACGAGACTTTGTGCTACACAGAGGTAAATACAAACCCAAGGCTCCGGACTGTGACCCCTTTTCCTTCTTTCAGTGGCACTCGATGTGGCACGTGATGGAAGCTCTAGCTCTCCTGCTCCTGTACCTTCTCTTCCGGAGTGAAGTGCGATACCAAGTGCTTTTGGCACCGGACCGAGGAGACGCGGAGGAGGAGGAGGAGGAGGCAGAAGATGTAAACCAGGACGGCAACCCTGCTCCTGCTGCTGATGATGATAATCATGATGATGGTGATGGTGCAGGAGGCGCACGAGGGGCAGCCGACGCAGTAGGTGAAGGTGAAACAACGGATGCGCCGCCTAATCGTGATGCTGGGATTCAAATGACAGCTCTAACGATCGAGGAGGTCACGGTAACCGAGCAGACAGTCTGAAGAAGAGCGAAGTGAGGTGCCTGCGTCCAGCAAATTCCAACAACAAAGCAACTTTTACAAAACCTGAACCATTGCTTCCCCGCTCACAGCGACTTCGGCTGTCGACCTATTGACCACGGTGGTGCCGCACTTGACCAGTCTTGCTCCAGCCTTGGCCCTCAGAACGTCGATCCGAGCTTCCACGGTGTCGCCAACGAACACGGGCGAATCAAATTTCAAGGTTTGTTTCACATAGACGGCGCCAGGTGCCCGGGCCGCAAACATTGCCGAAAAGAGGCTGGCTGACAGCATGCCGTGGCATATTGTTCTGGTACCAAGCTGGTCACCAAACAGTGCATGGCTTTCCGCAAAAGACGGATCAAGGTGGATCGGGTTCTGGTCTCCCGTGACGGCTGCGAAGGCGTCGACGTCCTCCTGGGTGAACGTGCGCGTCAACGTCACGAAGTCCCCTACTTTCACGGCAAATGGGGCGCGGACCGGCTGGTCAAGGTTTCCGCCGACGATCGCAGTCGACACCCTCCGCAGCGGCCAGACCGCAGAGGGCGAGGCGAGGAGGCGAGGAAGGGAAAGGGAGCGAGAGGCAAGGGCGAACATCATTTGCCCGACCGGTAGTGACCGTTAACCAGGTCTACGATGTCCCTGTGGATAGACTCGCCTTTCACAAAGCGGCAGGCGCTGGCTGCCAGGGTGTCAGAAGAACGCCAGGCAGAGCGTTCGTCCCAAGAGATCATCGCAAGCAGGCAGGCACAGCTGTGCTCACTGGGCATGTTACGGCCGGCTCTTCGAGGCTCGAATCAGCTCTTTCGCGTCCCCGACGAGTGCCTTCTCGGTGCGTTCTCATTGCTCGGAGATCAAGTGTCGCTTGCTCGGATTGCAACCGTGTCTCGAGTCTGGAAGCGCATATCGGCCGTAGCGCTCGGGCGCCTTCACCGCAGTATGGCCACATCATGGTCAATGCACCGAGCTTCGCAACGAAGTGCTGTGGCCGGAGAGAATAACACGACAAAGCGGCCGGGTGGCAGGAAGACTGTGGCGGCCAAAGGGTTTGGCAAGAAGAGCAGCAGAAGGAGGCGTTTGCCTCCGAAGTCGGCTCATGCGAAGGACTTGCAAAAGGAGCACGTTACTATTATTTGAATACTATACCCTATACACTGGTTGCCTGCTCCTGCGCACTCCTGGTGGTGGACAGTTGTCGCTCCTCGTTCAACGTGTCCATCTGCTGGGCTGCCGCATCAGCTGCTTCCTTTGCAACTCCTGCAGCGTTAGACCCGGTGCTTTTGCGCCCACCGAAGAAACGCGGTGCAGATGATCGGCGCTGCTTTGCACCTTTCTACTCCGCAACAGAAACAACGAGCATAAATAAGGGCAAGTGGGGATGTGAGCATGTGGTGTTTTGATCATCGATGATCGGACATTTTCAAGAGATGAAACGACCCTTGCAGGCGGCAGGCATTGAGCAGATGTGCGTGGCACGCCAATAATGCAGCAGCCCTTCACCCGAAACTCACGTGTAAAAGCGCCCCCGTCGCCATATCCGCCAGAATCAGACGTTCTGACATTAGCAAAGTCGCTGCCCAAAGCGTGTACATGATGTCAGTGGTCCACATTGCAGCTTCCACTGGCAGCAGGAAGCTACCTGTCAGCAGCAGTGTCATGAATAGTTGCAACCCCCATTTGTTGCACCGGAAGGCGGTAATCTGCCAGCTGTACAAGGTGCCATAGTTCCAGAGCTGCCGGCAAAGATGAAGCAATATCAGAAGGATGAGAGCCACGGGGACAATCTGCAACCAGGTAATCTCTTTTGCGAGAAACCCGGGGAAACGCAAGCTAAGGTGTCACCGAGGGGTGCGTGAGGACGGCAGAGAGCACGTACAACAAAAATGCGCTTGTCAGGCCGGGAGGGTCACAGATAAGGAGCCATGGCAAGCGTGCCCAGCAAGAGATCATCGGGGTCCCGTCACGTGTCAATAGAGCGGGAGACCCTTGCGCCGCCTGCGCCGCCTGCGCCGCCTGCGCCGCCTGCGCCGCCAACCGTCCAAGCGTGCTGCTACTCACTTCAGCTTTGCCGCAATCGTCACGTTGCCTCCAACCGGTCCAAACATAGTTGGATGCGTGCCAGCCACGATCAATGCAAGCGAGGCCAGGATAAAAAGGTAGGCCAGAGTCCTGATGGTTCTCATCATCCGGATAGTACCGCGGTCGTTGGCGATGTTTCTTGCACCGGCGTCAAAGCGGATAAGGCAAAAGTTGGCGTTCCGATACTTGTGGATCATAAAGAAGAGTTCAAAGCAGGTGCCCGCTGCTAGTGGATATATCAGCGCGTGAAAGAAGAGACCGGCACTGGTCAAGCTGTCCGTCAGCGAGCAGCTCGATGTCATCTGAACGCCCGCAAGCAAGGCATCCACGAAATAGCACGCGTGCAAGATGACCTTCCATCAAGATCGCGGGCGGCATGAGCAATCGTGGGCGAAGAATGAGTTAGCGCGTTAGCTGACAGGCCACGGCTTGAAAAGCTGCACTGCCTATCTTTTACATGGGCTATGGCGACGTAGTTGGACGGAGCAGATCCGTGGCAGCGCCCTGCGCGGCACGAGGGGCCAAAACAATTGAGTCGCAGCAAGCCGTACCGGCCACCCCGTTGCAAGGCGCCTCGTCTTGCCATGGGCATGGAAGGACGCCACCGTAAGCAGGCCAGAGATCAAAGCAACAATGATAAGCATCACGCCATGCCCAAGTAGATCCCCCGTGCTGCATGCGTCCGCGCGAGAGGTCGCATTCGAGGAGGCCATGGCGCAATTGGGGACCTCTGAGACCTCGCGCTTGCTTTTGCAGTTTCGGATTTGATTTTTGGCGATCCTCGCACTTTTTCTTTTTTTTTTGGCAGAGAGAAGGAGGGGGAGAAGAAGGGCGGGTAGGAGGGCGCACGAAATTCTACAACAAGGGTGCACGTCCAGCATTTGCCAGGAATAAGGGCATGGCACGCAAGTTCCTGGCAGAAGCCGCCCGTGCCCTTCTTTTTGATTTTCACATGATGGTACGTCATCTGTTCGGACAGACCACTTCGTCAAGGGCCGCATACACTCGCTTCAGAAAGGGCAGTCTGGGCAGCCCATGCTCAAAGGCGACCACGAGGCACGGGTCTGCAGCCTTGGCGGGGTCCCCCTTGCCTTCTGATCCCGCCCCTTCTCCTTGTCCTCCATGCGGCCCCCGGGCCTCTGCTGCTGCTGCTGCTGCTGCTGCTGCCCCCGCTGCCACTGATGACGAAGATCGCCCCTTGGCCCTCGGCACCTTCAAGCTACCGCCCTCTGCCTCGGTTGCAGGTTCTTGGCTGTTGCCTATCGTGGTCGGCCGCAACACAAGGGCCAGGTAGAACACCACTCGGCAGCGCTTGAATCCTTCGTTGATGATGGCCGCCTCGATGTCGCTCATCGGCACAAACCTCCTCGAGACCTTGCCGCTGCGAAACCGCGCCTCCAATTGCACGCCCGTGTCCGGCAGCACGACGAGGGACTCCTCGTCCACGTGGCTCCCGTCGTAGGTGTAAGCGAGCGCGACCAAGACCAGGCCGACGACCCCCACGGCCAGCGATGGCTGCTGCAGCAGGCACCCGGCCCCGACAGGAAACAGAGCAACGAACGGCCACGTCCGGCGGGTCCACCACCGTGAGCGGGACTGGTCAGCTGATTTGAACGTGAAACGCAGTGGGTCCATGACTCGTCGTCTGCCCGCACCTCGTAAGCAAGGTGGCGAGCCCAATGGCGAACGCCTTGAAGAGGAGCGGGCTTGAGAGAAACGCGAAATTCAAATTCAAATTAAGAAACGCGAAATTCAAATTAGCTGAAAGACAAAGTCTCAAAAGATGGCATCGAAGCTCAAGGTGGGAGAGAGGGAGGGTTTTTTGTTCTTATTGGTGTACATGACTTGTGTGGATTTGTGAGCGACTAATGGTTTATGATCAATCGTTGTGTCATATTTCCGGCCTTCTTACGCTACTTGCGGTTTACTGCTATGCTGTCCTGCCGCGTTGATGTGCCATGCTGCGGGCCCATCATTTTCGTCAAACCCTGCTCATCGCCCTGCTGCCCGACCGACCGACCGCTCACCTTTCATCACACGCACCTCGCCGCTCCTGCCCCGGGTTACCCGTATAATCCGCAGGTACTCCTGATGGGCAAGTCCGGTTCGGGCAAGACGTCGATGCGTTCGATCATCTTCGCGAACTACCTTGCCCGTGACACGATGAGGCTGGGGCCGACGATGGACGTGGAGCACTCGCACGTGCGATTCCTGGGCAATCTGGTGCTCAACTTGTGGGACTGCGGCGGCCAGGACGCGTTTTACGAGAACTACTTTACGTCGCAGCGGGACCACATCTTTCGCTCAGTCCAACTGCTGATCTACGTCTTCGACATCGAGAGCCGCAACCTCGAGGAGGACTTCAAGTACTACGAGCGGTGCATTCAGGCCATCGTGGACAATTCCAACAACGCCCGGGTCTTCGTCCTCATCCACAAGATGGACCTCATCCCGGAGGACCAGCGGGACCGGGTCTTCGCGGAGCGGACGGAGCTGATCAAGTCGCGGAGCTACGGGCTGGAGGTGGTGACCTTCCGGACGTCCATCTGGGATGAGACCCTGTACAAGGCCTGGAGCTCGATCGTCTACAGCCTCATCCCCAACATAAAGAAGCTCGAGTCGCACCTGAACGATTTTTGCCGGATCTGCGCCGCAGACGAGGTCGTGTTGTTTGAGCGGGCGACTTTCCTGGTCATTTCCAGCGCGACGCACCGTGAGCACCGCGACGTGCACCGCTTCGAGAAGATCAGCAACATCATCAAGCAGTTCAAGCTGAGCTGCAGCAAGACCCAGCTGCAGTTCGCACCGGGGGCTGCTGGCGGGGGTCGCACCGACGGCTTCACCAGTATGACGGTGCAGAACTCGAACTTCACCGCATTCATCGACGCGTTCACGAACAACACCTTTATCATGGTGATCATGTCGCCCGCTGCGGGGAGCGGTACTGCGGCGGAGGGAGCGGCGGGAGTAGCGGGTGCGGATACGGCCGGCGCAGCAGCGGGGGCAGGAGGCGCCGGTGGCAAAGGAGCAGCAGCGGCGGCGGCAGGAGCAGCGGACGGATTGGCGATGGCAGAAGTGAAGGTAGAGCCAGCAGCGATCCAGCTGAATATTCGCATGGCGGCAAAGATCTTCGAGCAGTTCGTGCAAGAAAGCGGGGCGCAGCCAAGTTGAAATATTCCTACTCGTAATACGAGTACGGGCACGCGAAAGGGCCATCTTTTTCTTTGTTTGCTGTTGTCATCTCTCTATGCCAGTGCAGTGCGCTGCTTGCGAGGATCATACCCACTATCCGTGGCACTGTCCGCGCCGTCTGGGGTGCGGCCTCCGATAAACTTGGCGTAGATGGCCTCGTATCGAGCCCGCTCCTCCGGGGTCATGGAGGGCCGAGCCTCCCTCACCGCGTCCATGATCAAGCTTTGCGTCACCACAGGCTTGTCTGCCGCTGCAGCTGCCGCGGCGGTTGCAACCGCTGGTCCCGTGGCTTGTCCGGCGCCCGGGCCGTCTACCTTGGACGAAGGCGACGAGCCTCGTAGCGCATCCAGATCTAGCGAGCCATGCACCGCGCTCAGCTGCGCGCTGTAGAGCACCGCCTGCAACATGATCACGGCGATCATGATTCATCATCGACAACGACGGCAACACCAGCGGCAGTAGCAGTAGCAGCAGCAGCAGCAGCAGCAGCAGCAACAACAACAGCAGCAGCAACAGCAGCAACAACAACAACAACAACAACAACAAGAACCAGGAGAGGAGCATTGATCAGCCTCCGTCAAAGGTGGTGCACACGAGATTGCCAAGGCGGCAGCCAGAGCAGATCGCAGCGCATAGGTAACGGGATACAGTGCAGTTTGGCCTCTTCTTTCCGACCATCACCACCACTGTTCCCGGCAGAAAGGAGGCATTGGTCATCGCCCATCCCAGAGAAGCGAGAGGAGGGCGCGGTTTCACGTACCTGGAGGTCGGCCCCGGTGAACTTGCTGCAGGTAGTGGCAATGTGCGCGAACAGCTCGTCGGCGGCAGTACCTGCAAGGTCCCCGCCAAGGTCCATCCGCGTCGCCACGGCCTTGAGGATGAGGGTGCGGTCGGTGAGGTCGGGGAAGTTGCAGAAGAGCTGCTTGTCGAGCCGGCCGGGCCGCAGTAGCGCTGGGTCGACGAGGTCCGGCCGACTGGTCGCCGCCATCACGTAGACCCCCTTGCGTGCTTCGACGCCGTCGAGGAAGGTCAAGAGCTGGTTGACGACGCGGTCCGTCACGCCAGTGCTGTCGGCGCCGCGGCGTGGGGCGACGGCATCGAATTCGTCGAAGAAGAGCACGCTCGGCGCGGCGGCGGCGGCCCGACCAAAGAGGTCGCGCACCGCCTGCTCGCTCGCCCCGATGTACTTGTTCAGCACCTCCGGCCCCTTGACGCTGATGAAGTTCAGGCCGCACTCGCTCGCGACGGCTCCCGCGAGTAGGGTCTTGCCGCAGCCCGGCGGACCGAACAGGAGCACGCCCGACGGCAGCCGCAACGGCGACGCGTCGTAGAGCTGCGCGAACTTGGCTGGCATTTCAAGCGTCTCCTTGAGAGTCCGTCGCACCTCTTCCAAGCCCCCGACGTCGCTCCACTTGGTGTCGGACTTGAAGAGCGCAGCACCTTGCAGGGAGGCAGGCGTGAAGCCGTCGAGCGCCTCGTCGAAATCGCCCAGCGTGATCGCGTGTGAAGTCATCATAGCATCGCGGCCCTCGCCGGAGGTGGCGCCATGATCCCGCCCCGTTGCCTCGTCTACCTCCCACGCCGCCGCAGAAGCAAGCGAGGGATCATCGCGAGGTGGAGGCAGCAGGCTCTGCAAATTCTTCCCAGGCCCGAACTTGGCGGCGTACGCCGTCTTTATCTCCGCCTGCCTCTGCCTGGCGGCCTCGGCCGGCTCCGCAACTATCAGCTCCACCCGCAGACCGAGCTCGTTGGATGTAAGCGACGGTGCTGCTACCGCCGCGGTGCCGTCGGTGCTTCCATGGTTGCTTTCTGAGGCCGCAGCAAGCGGGAAGGAGGCAGCAGCGGCCGCTGCAGCGCTCGACAGCGAAGCAGACTGGCGCTCCCTGAGAAGACGGGCAGTGGCGGCATGGGCCGCGCGATCGAAGAGAGTCCGCAGATCCTTACCGGTGTATCCCTCGCAGCGCCCCGCGAGGTCCGACAGGTCCAGGTCGGTATCCGGCACCCAGCAGCTGTAGGACCCGCCGGAACGATCCCTTGCAGCGCCTCGCTGCTCCTGCTGTCGCTGCAGAAAAATAGCATTGAGCACCTCGGCGCGGCCCTTGGCGTCAGGGGCGGGCAGCTTTACATCGTGGTCGATGATGCCGCAGCGCATCAGCGTGCCGTCGAGCGAACTGTCATCCCGGCACGACGCAAGAATCGCCACCGACGCATCACCCATGGTGCTCTCGGCGGCAAAGACAGCCTCGAGCCACTCCGGAGGCTGCGCCGTGCGAGGGCTGACTCCTCCAGCTCCTCCAGCCCCTCCCGCTTCGGTCAGCTCCGACCCCTTTGACTCATAATATCCCATGCTAGTGCTGCTGGTGTTGCTGGTGCTGCTGTAGTCAAGCCGATGGTGGTGACGGTGGGTCACGTCCGCCTCGCGCGTAGCAGCAGTCATTCGTCGTGCGGCCGCATACATCGCTCGCAAGGTGGTCTCCCTGGCGCTTCCGGCTGTATACATGGCGAGGGTCATGTCGGCCATCTCCTCGGCGATACGACCCTGGCCCGGAGCCGGCGGGCCCCCGCCTCCCCCGGAGTCTACCGGCGGTGCCAGTGCATCGAGGTCGTCGAGGACCAGGAGAGACGGGGCGTACGCCCGAGCTCGCGCCCAGGCACGGCGCAGTGCGCGTCGCACCGCTGACGTCTTTCGCCCCTGCAAGTCACGACAGGCAACCCACTCCACGTGCGCGTAGCTATCGGCGTGCGAAGCAAAGGCCCGGGCGACGGCACGGAGAAAGACCGTCTTCCCGGTGCCGGGGAGCCCGTGCACATACATGCCGCCAGGCAGCGGCGTGCCGAGCCGCACTCGGGCAGCCGCGGCGGAGCGGCACAGAGTCGGTGCGATGCGCGCTGCGACAGAGTCGAACTCGGCCCCAAGTGCCGCCACGCCGCTGGAAGCCTGCAGCGTAGGAAGCGGTATGGTACTCCCCGCCACGCCGCGTTGGCTAGGAGGACAAGGCGGAAGAGAAGAGCTCTGCTCCGTTGTTGACTGAGCCACCTCGGCCCACACGTCTTCGAGGTCGGCGGCGGCAGTGGTCACATCCGCGGGACCGCACCACAGGCCAATGTCCGCGTCCGGGTCGGGCTCGTCCCCGAGGACAGAGGCGCACCGTCGCCACAGGGCGGGGCATGCCAAGGCAGGCAAGGCAGAAACGCTAAATGGAGCCACCAGACGACCCGAACTGTCCGGCGCGACCGGCGTGACCCAAGCGGCGTCAATGACGGCCTGCCCGGCGAGTACCCTGCCCCCGTGCTTCGTCATCACCGCTGCTGGCTCGCCCTCCTTCCTTTCCGCCCTGGCATCGGCAACACCCACAAGCACTGTCAGGCAGGGGCCGCCCGTGTGAGTGGGGGGTAGCACTGCAAGCCCTCCAGGCAGGCTAAGAGGGACCTTGCCGCCGGCCTGAAGCCAGGAGACAAAGTGTCGTGTCAACACGCCCGCGTCCATGGCGGCGGCATTACCACCGTCGTGAGCGCCTTCGAGCTTGGTGATGAGCCGTATTGTAATGG
>JACLAC010007766.1_pt1 | contig 15070 bp, 21 predicted proteins | sample 8027881 | NCBI WGS metagenome assembly JACLAC01 (sample SAMN15725517, study PRJNA655200) | protist metagenome | isolation source: fluorescence activated cell sorting (FACS) single amplified genomes of... | place: Spain: Blaines Bay Microbial Observatory, Mediterranean Sea | collected 2016-01-19 | reverse complement strand
AGGTGTGCCCACCGGGCCTGACCGCCACCGCACAGACTGGTAGCGTGGTAGGCACGTCTGTAACCTAGGAACTCGTGCACGCTTTTTGAGCGCCCGAGGGGTACCCAGTTGCAGTGCGGCGTCTCAAACGACGAGTGCACGTCTCCTCTTCGCCAAACGCGTTGCAAGCGGTCGAGAGACCTATGGCCGCACGCCCAGGAGCCCCCCTCGTGCGGCCATACACTCCAAAATGGGGGAAGGCTTGCTTATCGCGTCCGCGAGCAGGATTCATGCACTCACGGCCCAAAATGGCTCTTTTTCACGTTTCGTCTTAAAGTCGTTACATTTTAAGACGATCTGCCCCACCCTCGCGTGCACCATACCACAGGCTCACAACACGGAGGCTTTAAAGCCGGTGCGCCGAACACTGTGCTAACCAAAGAAAAGGCGTGTCCCCTGTGCTTGATGCTTCAGACCAGCCCGGCCTCAACGACCACCGCACTCTGTTGAGGAAAACCCGGCCGGCAGCTTACAGCACGAGGCGTGGAGTATGCATCGCCAGCACCAGCTGCTCGTAATCGGGCTCGCTGTCGGGCGTGATCGCGCCGTGCCGGATCAGAAAGTCGGTCATCACGAGCCGCATCGCGGGGCGCAGCAGCTCGCCGCGCCGCACCTCCTCCTCTAGCCGCGGCATGCTCCACCGCTCGAAGCGTTCGACCTCGCCGTCCGCGGCGCGCGGCGACCAGTCGGCGGCGCACTCAAGGTCCCAGACAAAGTACAGGCCTGGGGGTGGTCCCAGCTCATTGCGGTGGCGGTGCGACCAGTGGCGGGCACGCTTGCGGGGGGCTCGCGGCCGTGCGCGCACTCTGCTTGAGGCAGGACCCGTCGTCCTTGGCCGTCATCTGGGAGAGCACGCCAGTCGCACGCGCCTCGCCGGCCTGCGCCGCGGACAGACCGGCCTCCTCCCCAGCCTCCTTGATCATGTTGTCGCGAAGGCTCAGGCCCACCGGCTGGCCACCGGCCACCGTCGGGTCCCACCGGCCCGGATACGTCGACTTGTCGGCCGCTCGCTGTCGCCGCACGCAGTGGCGCTGTCATCGGCAGGAGGTGCCGCACCGCGGCGCAGGCGAGATGCGTGCGCTCGCCTGCGCCACCCAGAGTTGTAGGCCGTCGTCGGCGGATCGAACAAAACAGTGCAGGTGCACGCCGACCGACGTGGCGCCAAAGTAGGGCGCTGCGTTGCGGTCGACCACGCAGAGCGCAGGCGCCTGCCACCCGGTTGCGATGGGAAAGAGGTCGCCGTGCCTCCGCTTGATGAGGTGATGGTCGATCAGGTGCTGCGTGGCAGCGGCCATCGCCTCGGATCGATGTGCGGCGGTAGGATGCGTCGCGTGCACGAGGCCGAGAGCCGCTTCAGCCTCCAGCTGCTCAAACACAGGCCCATGCGGCCCGGCGCAGCTGAGCAGCAGGCTGATCAGGCTCGAATGCACCTGGCCTACGCGCTCGCCGGCGACGATGAAGGCCGTGTAGCGAGCGGCATGTGCCGCCGCCGCGTTGGTCGAGCGAAGGCGAGCGAGAAGGCCTGGCGGGGACATTGTGGTGTTGGTGTCGGCAGCAACCTGCACAGCCTTGTCGCCCCGTCCTTGATATATAGATTATCTGTTAGTTCCAAGTTATGTGTAGGCTGCGGACACGCGCACATACAGCGACGGTGCGACACTACGCAGTTCGATCCGGCGAGGCCGCGAGTTCCGTATGCCCGTGAGCGCCGGCGGGCGCTCACTCCTCGTCGCTCGAGCCGGCCGCGTGCGCGTCCTGCTGTTAGTTTGGATGTTATGTGGGAGGATATCAGGGTTTGGCGTGTGCTGGCTTATATCCTGTTTGATATCCCTTAACGGAGTCTGGGCGGAGGCTCGATAGAGTATCGAGAGGAGCGACTAGCGGACTCTCGGACTAGAGAGCCTGCACCGCCAGAGCCGCTGAAGGCGGCCTTGGAGCTGTCGGCGCAAAGGGGGCCTCGGGGCAAGGCGAGAAACGCGGCGCACGGGCCGCGGGCGAGGTGGGTCGGCCGCGTGGGGCCGGGCAGTTCGCGAGCTCGTGGCAGAGCAGATGGCGGCTCGCGAGGCAGCTGACGCAAGTGGCACGGTGACGCAGGACGAGAAGGACGAGAAGGCCTTCACTGGCGCGCTGGTGGTGCCGCGCGCTCAGCTCGGCGCGGCTGAGTTCCAGTTCGGGTGCACAGTTCGGGCTGGTGTTTTCGCCGGTCCCGCCGCATACAAGGCCGCGCTTCAAAGATATTTCGTCACGCGGCCCCGAAATGAGTTCAAAATTACCGAACGCAGCCGCGAAATGGCGAACGAATAGCGAACACCCGTGAAAACTTTCTTCGCTGCGCGGGCACCAAGATAGAAAGAAGGGTGGTGTTGAAAAAACACCGGTGTGTAAGTTTGAGGATCTACTCCATGGGCTGGTCCGTGAGGCCAATGAAAGGGTACAAGCGCTTGCGCAACTTGCGCAAGTAGGGCACTCCACCACATAGGACTCGTCGGGCAAGTATGGGTGCGGAGCTCCGTGCGGCTGACGGCTACATCCACTTCCCCGACGGCCGCTCCGCCAAGCCCAAGCAGGTCAAGGCGCGGCCCGACAAGTACGGGGAGGGCTCGGAGGAGTGGCAGCCCTGAGCTTGGACCATAGCTGTGTGCTCTTGCTGTGTGTATGTCTGTAGACATGGCACCTGACTACAGCGGGTACATAGGTGGTTCTCATCTGATATACTGCGGTCATTGCTCCACAACGCCTGTAGTCCATCCGATCACGGCTTGTATGAGTATAAATATGGCATTTTTTTCTTCGCCGCGCTCCGCGCGGCGATATATATATATATATGCACGGCGAAATGGACCGAACGCGGCGCGAAATAGCGAACGGATTACCGAACATTTCGGTGCGAAATATCTTTGAAGCACCCCCTTGTAAAGGGCGGCTGGTGGCGGTGGGAACGGGTGGGCCCTTTGTCAACAAGCTGGACGCAGAGGGGGCCCTGCCGGCGGCGTTCACGCAGACGACGGTCGCGGTGCTGGCGCGAACGTTCGCGATCGTGGTGCCGGACGCGCTGCGCGCGGACGGCGTCGGCGTGCGGCTGCGGTCGGGCAAGGTGCAGATCATCTCTATACGGGGGATACGGCCAAACGCTGGTGGTCAGGAATGACAGGGGCGTCACGTCGATGTCGTTGCCGGGCGGACTCGCGACGTTGTTCACAGCTCTGGATAAGGAGTGGCTGAGCGGCATTCGGAGCCAGGTGGCGGGCGCCGCGGCGGCGGCGGCGGGCGGCGCCGGGCCGAGCGGGCTGCAGCAACGGCAGAGGTCTACGCAGACGATGAGTTTGAAGGCAGCGGCGGATGCCGGCGTGTGGCAGATTGTGAAGGGGTTTCTGAGCGGGGGCTCGGAGGCCGAGCTGCAGGCCGCGGCGCCGGTGTGGATGGTCGCGCACGCGATGGCGGGCATCTCGCCGTCGCTGGCCGGCGCGGCGGCAGCTCTGGTGGACGCACGGGGGGTAAGGTCCAGCCCTAGGTGGGCAGGTTCTCTCGATTTCACAATACACGCTCTACACACGACCTATAGAGCCCCCAAGGGGGTCCAAAGGCCCCTCAGCTCGGTGCTGGGTCCGGGTGGACCGACCAGCAAGCGGAGGGCACCAGGCTCGCCGACAAACCGTCGTCCGGACCTCGAACAAGGCCCTTCACATGCACCGGCGTAGCCGCGGTGCTGCACCTGGGCGGACGGCGCGAGCTCCTGCGCTCCGCAATGCTGTAGCCGCACGCGTCCGCTTGACAGCCATCGAAAGTAGGTCCAAAGGCTGCGTCTGACAGCCACCTGTCACCCAGAGAGTGCAGCCTGTGGTCAGGCTGCGCCATGCCCATGGACGAGAGGCACGGCGAGGCACGCACAGCAGCACTCTGCGCGTGCGGGGGCGGGCTATCAAGCTCACCTGGGCGAGCCTAAGCATTGGCAAGCACGGCGCCGCCGCTCCAGCCCTCGTCCGCGCGCGCACCTTGCCATCATCTGCCCGCTCGGCGACGCTGCTGCCAGCTCGCCGACTTGCGCCCCCTCTCCTGCTCGAACGCCTTGTCCGATTCACGAGCGAATTGAAACGGTATCTGGAGCGCGTCGTCCTCCAGATACGAATCCAGGTCTGCAGCCTTGACTAGAACGGACGGCGGAGCGAGAGGGGTCGCAAGACGCATCTGAGACAAAACGCGAGTTTTTCTCAGATCTGGCCCACTTATGTTTGGACCGTACCGGGGGCAGTTGGAGGACGAGGAAGGCCTGCACCTCGGGCGTGTCACCCCACTTGCCGTTGAGAAATTCGCCGTGCACGAAGGTCTTGGGCTCGAGAAGGCGACCGCACGGCAGGCGGACGTACTCCGCCATGGTCAGCCCGGGGAACTCGTCGTGGTCGGGGGGAGCAGGGGAGCTCGTGGCCGAGGGAGCCGAAAGCGGCAGCTCCATCGGTCGCGTAGAAGCTCAGGGGCCGCGAAGACATCAGAGGAACCGGTGCTTCTGCTCAAGCTTTTTGCGGGAGCTCGGAACCTAAATAGTAACCGACCCCGACGCTGGGGGCATGGCCGTCTGGGGGGGGGTCAGGAATGCAGCGGAGCGGAGCGGAGCGGAGCAAGCGGAGCGGAGCGGAGCGGAGCGGAGCGGAGTGGAGCGGAGCGGAGCAAGCGGAGCCGAGCCGAGCGGAGTGGAGCGGAGACCATATCTCCAAAGTTGCGCTGAGATCCTGTGTTTACAGTCCGCTCACTTATGCGCGCTAAGCAGGCTCTACCAAGTTCGTGTAACTGCGGTGAAGTGCCTGCGGGTGCGACGTGTCAGACGTTTTGCGGCCACACACGCACTCCTGTGGCCATCTCGCGTGCGTGGCAAGGGCTGTGAGTGTGCCGCAGCTGTCTGTGTCGCGGGAGCGAAAAGCTGTCGTCCATGGCGGCAGCACCCACGCAGATCATGGTGCGCGAGAAGCAGACGCGCGCGGCATGTACCAAGCTGACCAAGAGGGAGGAGGCCGGTCTGCGACGGCCGGTGCTGTACTACGTGGCGTCGGAGTGCGAGGAAGACGTGCTGCTGTGCACGGGATGCTTCGGCTGCGTGGCTTGCACATTGATGCCGCCAGGGCCGGGCTGCATTCTCTGCCGCAAACTCAAGTGCGGCTGGCCGTGGGGTGCGCCTCTGGCCGGCCTTGGGCTGTTGGTTGGAGGCGTTGCTTGGGCCGCGTGCTGCTGCGGCTGCGCGCCGGTCGACAAGTGCATTGGTGGTCTGCGCGATAGCGAGGATGATGACGTGTGCGCCTGCCCACCGTTCGTGCACATTGCAAAGGCGGGTGACCTAGATTAGGCACGCTGCAGCTGCAGCAGCGCCTCTTTTCGGCGTCTCTGTGCGCTCTTCAGGCTGCTCATTAGGCTGTTTGCGGCGTCGAGTCTCGCGACACTCGCGGAGGTAGGGTCTCCGTGTCGTATTGTCACCGCGTGTGTGTAATTTACTCTAATTTCTCGCCCGCGGCTCGACTCTAATTTCTCGACCTGCGGCCCGCGGAGCTCACCGGGTCGGTAGGGGAGTTGACGTGTGGCCTTTGGCTCGTAGGGAGGCTTCGTAGAGGCGTGGGCACCCTACTCCGCGCGGATTATCGGGGTGTGTGACTGACCGACTCGTCGACTGACTGACCGGTCACTGGAATACAGGGGGGGGGCTTCTTACACTCGACGACTTTTGAGCGTGCTATCAACTGTGCTATAATTCTCTGCGTGATGCTGTGCTTTTGTGACTCCATACTCAAGTTTATGCATAAAAATCATGTCCCGAGCCATAAAAGTGAGTGCTCGTCTCTCAACTTTTGTGTATTTCAAACAAGACTAGTCTACTGCTGAACAACAAATTGTGTATACGCAGCATGGGTGTCGCACTTTGCTACACCGCGACCGCACTTTGATCGAAAGCCTACCAAAGTTTGAATTTTGATAGAACCCTTTGGCCAAATGGTTCCGCAGTGCGGGCACGTTGCATCGAGAGCAAGTACTGATTGCGATGTTCATTCTTTTTGCGATACATCTCTTTGCGCCTCTCGTACTGTTGCAAACGCGCAGTGTGGCGAACAATCGATGGCGTCATGGAGCGTGGTGCCAACGACAGCTGAGCTGTAGCTGTTGCCTCGTTGTCACACGCTTGCCCGACACGCTGTTGCGGCGAATCAATGACCGCAGCGTCAATGTCAAAACGGTCGTCCAAGTCATCGAGCAATTCGAACGGACGCGTCTCGTCATGAGCAGTCTGCGTTGCCGCGAACACGGCAGCATGCATACTATTTAGCGATGAAATGAATCCAGTCGTCGAGAAGACATCGTCGATCAGGACATTATCAAAGTGAAGCTCTGCTTCCGTCTTTCTCGCTGCCAGCAATAGGTCCCCTCCCTGGGAGCGTGCCGACGCGCCGACGGCCAAGTTTGAAAAGTTGCCACCGAGAGCCCAACGGCCCAAGAGGCTTAGGGGGAGCGCACCCGGACTCGGGAAGGCCGGTGGCGCGGTCCGGAGCGGCCGTGGCGGGCCGTGGTGGCCGCCACGCGGCGCGTTCACTCACCCCCTCACAAGGGGCCTCGGCGGCCCGCCGGTGGCGGTCGCGGGATGGGGTGAAGTTGATCGAAAGGTGCGAAATCTAGCGCGAGATGACGGCTCGATATTACGCGTGTTCCGAGCTCTCCGGGCCCGCCTCCGTAGCCACCGAGCAGATCTCAACACGGATCGCGCGCCTCGGGCCGTGAGGTTTACCGCAGCTCCGTGTTTGGCATCTTGTCTGATGGCCGCCCTTACTCCGAACAGGCTCTTCCCTGCCGCGGGCGCCTCGCCTCGGGACCGAACACGCGAGTCGGGAGCCCCCATTCGGGCCTGGAGTGCAGGCGGGAATCGCACTGGCGTCCGGGACTCACGACATGACATGAACGGACACCACCTGCAACACCTGCTAGCGGCACTACCGTCGGCAATCAACACCTCCGTGCGGAGAGGATTCGGAAGTGGCAGTGCCCGGTTCAATCTTACGCTCGCGGAACTCAATCACATGTACAATCACGGTACGCCCAGCAACGCGGTGTCTCTCGTAGGCTTGCTTGTGCACCAGCACGACAACACTGAGGGCGAAAGCGAGAGCCATGGCGTCTTCAAACCTGGGCCGAACTTCCAGCATCATTGGGCAACGAGCATCATCAGTCGCAGGCTCCCGGGTCTGTACAACGAAGAGTGCGGCATCATCATCGCTCCAGGTGCCGTGCACGTGCTGTGCTCATACTATGCCGATTTTGTCAGCTGGACCACAGGCTGCATGCATCAGGGGCTCCTCGCCAAATGGGGTGGGAATGGGCCGTCTCAACCTCGAGACAGCACGTATCCACCGAATGGGCTGTCGAAAATGCTCGAGATGAGTGAAGAGCTTCAAAGTCGTTTCTGGAAGGAGAGGTTGGAGCGAGAGGTTGGACCAGGCAGCGGCCAACCGGCGCCCATTGGCGGAACCGGGTGGGATTTTCAGAACGGGCAGTACAATGAGGTGCTGATCCACAGCAAGTTTTATGAGCAGTCCCTTCCGCATTCCGTCGCCGCAGTATTCTACCTGGCGCATGGTTCGAACGACGGCCGCTGGTGTGCATTCAAGACACGCAATGCGATTGAAGCGACGTATGGCCTCCCTCGTTCGTCGGTGATGATCCTGAAGCACACGCGGGGGGTGCAAGGAAAGGCTTTTGAGCTCGACGAGGGCAACCCACCCTGGTCAAATGGTAGGCCTGAGCACTAGTCGTGAGCTCCCATCAACAGGTTGTGTATCCGCCTCTCCAGGACGCAGTATCCGTTAAACCCATACCCTGCCCCGGGCTAGTTTCGCTTCTCACATTTACAGGGGTGGTAAGTTGACAAGGGAGGTTCGGGTCAAAGTAGTCACATAGCTCATAGCTAGGGTCCTAGAAGCTATGAGCTATGAGCTAGGAAGAGGTTCCTAGAGGGTCCTAGTCACATAGCTCATAGCTAGAAGAGGGTCCTAGCTCATAGCTCATAGCTTCTAGGACCTCTCTCACACACAAGAGAGCTGCTGAGAGACTCTCTATAGACTAGTCTAGAGTCTCTGTGGGACCCTGCCCAATCGAATCCCCGTGTCGCGTGTGTATGAATGGTGGGGGGGGAGGGGGGACATTTAAAATACCTTCCCGCAGGACCCAACAACGGACGGGATCTGTGCTACCTGACCATCTTCAAAATCCCTTCGGCTGGTGTCCGCTGAAACCCGATCCTGTTGAAATCCTTCCCTCCCCTCGACTCGGCGGGGAACCGCAAACTCTTGCCTGTGGGGCATCTTGGGCCGTCGCGCAATCATCGCGAGAGTCTGTGGGACCCTGCCCAATCGAATCCCCGTGTCGCGTGTGTATGAATGGTGGGAGGGGGGTACATTTAAAATACCTTCCCGCAGGACGGAACAACGGACGGGATGTGTGCTACCTGACCATCTTCAAAATCCCTTGTGTTTTCACAATGGTGTCCGCTGAAACCCGATCCTTCACTGCGCCATGGCCGCCCTAAAATTCGCCGACACGGACCCGGTGGCTTCCCTGCTCATCCCCGTGTTTGAGCAGCTCACCATCGTCGAGCTCTGCCCGGGCGCCTCCGTGGACGAGGCGGCAGCCTGCCTCTGCGCGCAGGACATCAGCACAGTCGCGCACCTTCGAGCTGCGCTGGCGGAGGACACTCTGACCCGACCGGTGCAGTCTCTGGGCCGACGTCTGCTGCGGTCGTCCCGCTTGCAGTATGCGCAGCCCTTCTTCGCAAGCCTGCGTGACGCCATTGAAGCGCAGTGCGACGCCGCTGCCCCTGCCGCTCCCGCCGCCACCCTGCCGCCAGCAGCCGAGCCCGGTCCGTGCTTCGGCCGGCCGCTGCCTCGCAGTGTGCCGCCGGGTCAGCTGGCGCATGCGTCGCCCATGCTTGCGGTCACGGCTCTGGCGGTCGGTGGAGGCTTTGTCTTCACCGGCGGCGCGGATGGTGGGGTGGTGGCATGGCGCCGAACGGACCTGGGGTGCGCCAGAACGCTGGCGATGCCCAGCGGACGAGCGGTGAGCGCGCTTTGCGTCTCAGCCAGCCACCTGTTCTGCGCGAACAGCGAAGGAGACACCCTGGAGAGCTGGCAGATACCGAGCCTTGCGGCCGCGCCTGCGCTGCCCTCGCTGCACACGGAGGGCATCACTGCACTCGTCAGCTGCCCGGCGCCTCGGCCCTCGCGCATTTTCACGGCGTCGCTCGACGGCGACGTGCGCGGCTGGGACCTCGCGCTCGAGGCAGCTGCACAGAGTAGTACACTAGACAACTACACAGCGCTGCGCGGTGCCGAGCCCCTCGCGGCCATGAAGGCGCATGCCGGGCCCGTGCTGTGCCTTGCAGCGTCGGCGCCGCCGCCCGAAGCGCGGCGCAGCGGCGGCGCGTCGCGCGCAGCGATGCTGCTCTTCAGTGGCGGAGCCGACCGCTGCGTCGTCATGTGGGACGCGGAGCGGCTCAAGCGGCTCAAGCGGTTGAACCAGCCAGCCTTCTCCATTGGCGTCTCGTGCGTTGTGGCGGTTGGCGACGCGCTGATCTCGGGCTCGCACGACCTACGCGTGTGGCGCGGCGGCGCGTGCGTGGCCCAGGTCCGCCGGCTGCACGCGGGGCAGGTGGGCGCGCTCTCCGCGGACGGCGCGGTGTGCTACAGCGGCGGCGGCGAGGGCACCGTGCGCGCGCATCAGCTGCCTACGTTGCAGCCGCTGGGAACGATGCGGCCCGGCGGTGCGGTGCAGGCGCTCGTCGTGGACGACGGGATGCTCCTCTGCGGCACCACGGACGGCCTCTGCGTTTTTGGCGCGTTCACGGGGTCGGAGGCGCCGGCCCCTGCGCGCACCAGTGGGACGCGCACCGGGTCGCGGAACAACGTCGCGCCGCCCTCACGACCGGGACCCGCCCAACGGCCCACGCCGCCCCCCGGCTGGAAGGGCACGGCAGCGGCGACATCCGCGCCCGAGGGAGCGGGTTGCACCGTCATGTAGCTGTGTAGCAGTTTCTGCTCGCGTTTGCCAACTGGCTGGCGCTGCTGTGGGGGGGCGAGGCAACGTCGCTCGACGCGGAGCCTCTCGTCTCTCACCGCGCGGCGGCCGCTGAGCGCTGTGCAAACGGAGCGCCCTCTTGGCGAGACGCCCTCTTGGCTTCCCATACGTGCGCGATACGCGTAGCGGCCTTGGGCGTGGCATACGTGTACGGCGTGCGGTGCTTACCCCCCCAGGTCGCGGGGCTCGCCGTGCGCGCGGACCCGGACGTGCGCTTCGGCCTCCTCCTCCACCAGTTCTGGCGAGGCGGTGCCGGGGGCGACCGGACTGGGCGGCGGCGCCGCCCAGCTGCAGGGGCTTTCGTTTCTTTCTTTTCGGCCGAGAGCTTCGGCAGCTGGCGATTCAAATAAAACGCTAACCTTCTCACAGAACTTTGCGCTCTGGCAATTCCCCCCATTCCAAATTGCAAATAAATAATTATTGCCAAATAAATAATTATTGAGGCTGTTCGCAGGAGTGAAATATCTCTTGGCCAGCGGCCGAGTTAGTTGAAATTCCATGCGCAGGAGTGAGATAACTCACCAAATAACTCCGATCGGAGTTATTTTGCGCGTTTTTCACCTTATCTCGGCGCCGAGTTATCAAGGCCTTCGCGCGCCAAATAACTCGGACCGGTGCACCGCCGGTGCGCCAATGGCGGCCGCTGGAGGGGCGCCCAAGGGTGCGCAGCGCAAGAAGAGGGTCCAGGGGCCATGGATGGACTCTGTGGAGCAGCTCGCCCTTCTTCGCACCGGCATTGCGGTCTCCATCTCCTCCATGGAGACGACGGCGGAAATGCTGGAGAAAAACATGGGTGAGCAATGGCCAGAGCAACTGGAGCGCGCCGCCAAAGAGCACGGCTGGAGCGAGAAGAATCTGAAGAAGAGGTGTGGCACGCAGCCGTGGACTCTCGAGCTGGCCAAGACAGCCCGGGTTGAGCTCAAGCGGCTTTGGTCCCAATACCTTGTGTTGAAACGCTGGTGCATCAACGTGGCCAACCCACAGTATGTGAAGTTCCTCAACGCAGATCTCTCTGTACCTTCAGGGACCAACAAGGAGGATGTGATGGCCTTCATGCGCGGCATCTTCTGGCTCTTGGAAGAGCACAAGAAGGCCGCTAGCGCCAAGCGCAAGGCAACAAAGGCTGCCACGAAGGCGCAGCAAGACCCGATTTGCCCCGCTTGGATGGCGCCGACAAAGCTCACGTTCTCTTTCAAACAGAAGAGGACCACGAGGATCTTGAGCGCGACAGGGGTGCGAGGGGCCCCTTTACGCTCTCCAGGGGCGTACTTGTCCTTGAAGGGCGAGTCGCTCTCCTGCGTGAGGCGCAAGAGCTCGTCATACACCGGGAATGGGACATTGAAGATGTGATGGAACTCCACAGACTCCCGCGAGCCAGGCACACGTGCATCAGCAGCCTTCACCACGAAGGCTTCCCACCAAGGGGACTTGGTGTAGTCGTACCTGTTCTGCTCATACTTCAGCACAGCAGCCGGGTTCCTCTTGAAGTCCCGGCGCCAGCCACCGCGGCGTCCCTTGGCAGCAGTGGGGCGAGTGTCAGTACCCCCTGCGTTGTCACGCGTTGGATCATCCTGGAAGAAGGCCTCCCACGCCCAATCCTCGTCGTCAGGGACGAACTGGAGCCCCAGACACGAGACGGCGGGAAAAACGTGCGACAGTTGCTCCATGCCGCGAGTTCAACTCGCTCAGAAAGGAAGGTGATCGCCGAGTTATTTCGGAGTGAGATATTTCACTCCTGCTGACAAAAAAGTTAAGCTCTTTTGCGCGTTCGTTTCAGAGCGCAGGAGTGAGTTATTGGCTGCGAGATATTTCACTCCTGCGTAGGGCCTGAATTCGTTCGCGTAGTTTGCGTTCAGCATGCTTCCCATCCGCGAGTTGCCACGCACAGCGAGTGGCCGGACGCGGAAGCTGCCGGCGGCCGAGCTTGAGGCCTCCATATCCAGGATGCACGGCGTTGCCGAGGAGCGGCAGCTAAAGATCAACTACCTGGTGCGAGAGAAGGGCCTGGCGATGGACGCGAAGGCGCAGCGGGCCAGGCCCACGTCGGCCGCCGCCGTGGTGCAGCGCCTGCACACTGAATCCTGCCGGCATCGAGAGGAAAAGGTGGACTCGATGCGAGCCCGGGCCATGCGGAGACTCGCCGCGGAGCAACTGTGCGTTGCTCTCCCGCTGGCCAGGGCAGTGGGAGGGACTGCCCTCTCCCCCCTCCCTCGCCCTCGCCCTCCCGACGTGCCTGCGTTCACCATCAGGTGCAACGTCGCCGCGCTGGAGAGAGCCGACAAGCACAAGCTGCATCGCGGCCAGCGACCGGCCCCCTCTGCAGCGCCGTCACCACGCGGCGGCCCCAAACCCATTTCGCCCACGCGCCTCGCCGTCTACGGCGAGGAGACTTTGGACCTGCCAGAAGCGGCTTTCTGGAGCGGCGTGGTCCGGAAGGATAGGCGTAAGCCGCCCGCCGAGTTGTGGGCCTTCGACAAGTCGCCCTGACCATCGTGCGGCGGCATTTCCGACGAGTCTGGGCTCGATTCCACTCCCCGCCGGCCCACTCGGCGAGGCGGCGAGGAGGATGGGTCCAGATGATTCTGTACGGTGAGCCCCCAGGCGCAGGCGCAGGGCCGTTTTGAAGCGTGTACTAATTGTTATGTGTGTAGTATGTATATATAGAGTGATGGACAAATCAGTATTCGGCGGTTTCTCATACACCGTGTAACGTAGCTGGAACTTCAGCTCGAGCTGCGGCTCGTGCACTAGGGTGGTTCCATGAGTGGTATGCTCAAAACGCGGACAAAACGTTCATATAGCGCGTCCGACCTCGGGGAAGCTCTCGCCGTCGCCGCAGCCGACTCTACGCCAACCGAAGGTGCCGGCCGCACGCCCAACTGACCCGAGCGTGCGGCCAAAGCATCAGCGCTCCAGTGCGGCCTGCTCCGCGAGCAGGATCTGTGCCCCAGACTTGCGACGCACCGTCCATCCCTCGACCGCGTTGGTGTGCTGGCAGGTGCGCAGCCCGCCGACGGCCCGAGCGGCTAGAATCCTTCGGCACCATCATGCTGGTGCTCGCCATGCCCCTCCAGCTCGCCTGGTCGACGAGCCAGGTGCTGCTGACTAACCTCACCCGTAGCGGCGCGGCGCCGTGCTTGCTTTCAGCCCGATCTTTGCACTCTCATTGGTTCGATGAATCCTGCTCCCGAACACGAATTAAGACCAGTAGTGTTTGTGTGATTGTAGGCGCTGTGGGGCGTGCTAGCTCTGGTGTAACGACCGACCGACCGACCGACCTCGCACAACCACCACGCAGCCTACCCACAGGCTGCTGTCTGTGCATGGCAGGAGACCATTGGACGCTACGCTAGAAGCTACTCTTTATGGTTGTCAAGCGGCAGCGCACCGCAGCAGCGTGGCGGCGGGCAGGAGCTCGCACCGCCCGCCATGCCCATCGGTGTGCGCCGATGCCCTTAGAGGCCCGTGCCCGAGGTCCGGGCGGCGGTTGACCGTCGAGCCGGCTGACCCCCGCTACCTGGCCGGTCCGCCCGGACGCACTGCCGAGCTGGGGGGGCATTGGAGTCTCCAGGTAAGCTCTAGAGTAGGTGTGTAGTGCGAAGTGAACTATCGCTAGCATACCACTCATGGAACCACCCACTAGGTGGTTTGGGGATGAAATGATGTATACATGAAGGAGGCCTGTGTGGCCTCCGGCGCACGCTAGATGGCTAGCGTTCCCCGCTCCTTTCCTTTTTACACACACCCAGTACAGACGTGCATAGGGTGTGTGGTGTGTGGGCAGGTTCACCGAAGAGCACGCGTGCGACCGCAATGGCCCAAGCCACGATTGTGTGGCCAAGCGTCATGGTCGCAAAGCGTGGATAGGACGCGCGCGCTGGGGGGTTAAACTGACCCCAGTGTTCTTGCGCGCCGATCGTTCCACGTTCGGCCTTCCCTGGCGCAACGTGGCCGCAGCCAGGCCGAACCAGAGGAGAAACTGGATGGAAGCGTCCTCCAACCACGCAATCTGCTCCTCGCGCGAAGCCAGACCGAAGGCGAGTTTGATGTGAGTCAAATAGAACTCGCACCACGACTTCCACTCCCCCAGGCCGCAGAAACTGCGATGCCCAAAATCTGCCAAAAATCCTCCACCCCCTGGATGCGTGCTGTAGAAGTCGAGGGGGTCGGTGTAAGCCACCGCGTCCTTTTGGTTGCGGCGGCGTGCCACGAGGGCATCGCCGTCGGAAAAGGTCATGGATGAGCTCCTGCTTGACTCGGAGCTCGGACCAGAGCACGACGGAGTTCCCCTCTGCGCGACAAGAAGCACACACGGTGATCACACGACGCGCTTCACTCTCCGAGAGATCGAAGAGCGCGTGGACACGGACATCGCCGAGGGCCGCGTCGTGCGCCGTACGCCGATGGAAGCGCTGGTTCTGGGCCACGCGCTTCTGGGTAGTGGGTTCTGGCGCAAGTTTTGGCCAGCGAGAGGCTCCGCGGACCGCGCGCGCAAGTGATCCCGCTCTACAAGAGCAGTGGGCTTAAGGTTGCATTACTGGTGTTTCAGTGGGGGATTTACAAAAATCGAAGTTTTTTGCATAGACTTTTTACCCCCTTCAACCCAGAGGGACTCTCGGGGGGGGAATCAACTGAATCTCGAGTTTGGGCGAGGTTCTATGCAGTGACCCCGAGAGTGCAAATCAAGCCAAGAGGGGCCGTGTGGTGGGGCACGCACATCTCGCGCGCGGGGGCCAAAAATCAGCGGACGTAACGGCCGGGATGATGGCTAAGCTCGACGGTTCCGAGCGGCCCGGTCCCGGCACGCATCCATAGAACCAAATTTGAGGTCAATCCGTGGGAAGTACTCGAGTACTTTTCCCTGTGGGGGGCGGAGTCCGCCGCTTTCTAGCGAAAAAAACCCGGTCTCAAACCGACCCAACGGCGAATTTCCGAT
>JACLAC010025626.1_pt1 | contig 15071 bp, 7 predicted proteins | sample 8027881 | NCBI WGS metagenome assembly JACLAC01 (sample SAMN15725517, study PRJNA655200) | protist metagenome | isolation source: fluorescence activated cell sorting (FACS) single amplified genomes of... | place: Spain: Blaines Bay Microbial Observatory, Mediterranean Sea | collected 2016-01-19 | reverse complement strand
AGCACCACCACCACCCTCCTTTTCCCCATTATTACAAGATAATAAATCCATCTTTCGTCATAATTTATTTCAACATAAAGTTGCAATAGTAACAGGTGGTGGCACTGGTATTGGTAAACAAATTGCACGTGAATTGTTAGAATTATCGTGCACTGTCGTCATTGCATCTAGAAAAGTAGACAAATTAAACGATGCAGTCATTGAATTAAAATCACTTGTTCCAACAAATCAAAATGTCTCTTATGTACAATGTGATATTAAAAAAGAAGAAGAAATTAAACATTTAATGTCAACCGTACTTGAAAAACACCATCGTATTGATTTTTTAATAAATAATTCTGGTGGTCAATTTCCAAGTAGTGCTGGTCGAATAAAAACAAAAGGATGGGAAAGTGTAATCAGCTTAAATTTAAATGGGACATTTGTTTGTTGTAGAGAAGCATTTACACAATGGATGCGAAATAATGGTGGTGCCATTGTGAATATTGTTGCAGATGTATGGAAAGGTAAGTTTTTTTTTATTTTTTTTTCTCCAATAATATAAAAATGTATTATATGGGAATATAAATATATATATTACTCCGATGTACACATCATCCAGACGTAGACACTAACAAATAATACATCTATAATATTTATATTTACGCACAGGTTTTCCTGGTATGTCACATACAGGTGCTGCTAGAGCTGGTATTATTAATTTAACAAAATCATTATCTGTCGAATGGGCACAAAATGGTGTGCGTGTCAATTCAGTTGCACCTGGAATTATATGGAGTGCAACTGCTGGTGAAAATTATAAAAATGCAAGTGGTGGTGAAATTTTATTATCAAGTCAATGGCTACGTTGTCCAGCAAAACGAATTGGTACAGTGGAAGAAGTATCAGCAGCAGTTTGCTTCTTATTATCGCCTGCATCTGCATTTACAACTGGGGAAACTATTAAAGTTGATGGTGCATCATCATTGAAAAATGAAATGTACATAGCAGATCATAATAATTTACCTGCATATGGACGTACACCACCACCTAAACCACAACGTGATGAAATTGTAAAAGCATTTAGAAGTGTACGTGATGATGCATTTTGGCCTGGTCCAGCAAGTTACAATGATACGAGAAGAAAAAAGCCAAAGCAACCATCGTCCAAGTTGTGAGGAAGTTTGTGGAGCGAGGGGGGGTTAATAGGCGAGGAAGCTGGAGGAGATACAAAATGTTTAATAAAATATACGTCGATCAAAAATATATATGGCATACGCGTATATACATATTTTTCTGTCCGAGAGTAGAGATGATAATATTAAAATGAAATCTAGTAAATTATATGAAGCGCGCGTAACATTATTTATTTTTTACATGAAATGATAGATTTATAAAAAACATTATATTATATTTTTATGATTATATTATCTGGATAGTACATTAAAAATATCTTTTATAAAAAAATATATTTTATTTTAAACTGTTCGTAACAATACTCTCTGACGTACGACGTACGTCGTAATAAAAAACAGCACACACAACACATAGAGGACTTAAAACTCTTCAAAAAAAAAACGTATATATATACCATTTTGTGTGTACAACTATTAATATATATTGATATATTGCAAATATATATATATATATATACATGAGACAATACAACGACACAATCCTTTCATAACTTTGCCTTTTTTTGATCATTCTTCTTCTTTTTTTTTTGCCGTGGCATATTACCACCAACACCATGAAATTTTGGTATCCTATCAACAATAGGTCGTTTTGGTTTTAAATTCCAATAATTATCAATATCAATACCACGACATAGAAAACCAAAACCACGCCTACCATTAACAACAGCACGTACATCTGGTGGATGATAACTTAAGGCTAAACCAATACGTGGTTGATTGCTTTCATTAATACCAGAACCATGTAATAATAAATCAGAATGTAACGATGCTTGCCCAGCTTTTAAACAAACTTTTTTATTATTTGAACCATATTTTTCTGGATCATGGACAGTTAAATTTAAAACATTTCTTTCCTCTTTTTTACTTTTACTGTATGGTATTAATCCTAATTTATGTGTACCATCAACAAATGTCATTGCACCATTTTCTTCATTTACATCTGTAATCGCGAGCCACACTGTGACACATTTTGATGGTGTTATTGGCCAATATGGTGCATCTTGATGAAATGTAACAACACGATCATCTTGCCCTGCTGGTAATTTACAAAAATAATGTGCACGAAATAATACTAAATTAGGTCCAAGTAAATCTTCAACAATATCTAATATTTTTGGGTTATATGCTAAATCATATAATCCAGTACAAATATTATGCCAATTCATAATTGAATATGCATCATGACCTTTTTCCATAGCCTTTTCTGCTAATAGATCAAAATATGATTTATGTTTCTTAATTTCATTTGTTGAAAATATATCAATTGGAAAAACATATCCCATATTATTATATTGTTCAACTTGTTCATTATTTAAATATTTTCGTTTCGTTCCTTCTACATTAAAAAATTGCAATAATCTATCATTATCATTTCCTAATTGTTTCGTATGTGATGGACGTTTATTATTATTACGTATATTTTTGTTGTTTCTACCAGACATATGTTTTGGTTTTTATTGTATTGTTTCTGTATATAATTTTGTAGTATTAGAATATGCAATATATTATATTTGTGAATGGATTCTTGATGAATTGTGCGATTGTGTATTTATGTCTGTTGAATACTGGAATATATATGTATATATATTGTAGTAATGAAATAATAAGTATATATATATTTTCGGTAAGAAGACCAACTATTTCTTAAATAAGAATACTGATGTAAGGTATACCTATTTACCAGGCAGCAGCAGGCAGGAGGGAGAAACTATTTTAATTTAATGCTACTAACTGCTAACTAGCTTTAATAATACCTCATACTTGTTGCAATTTAAATTCCACAATAACTTCCTATACTGGACTACTATATTCTGGTATAATAATAATAATAATAATACTGCTAATAATAATAAACTATAAATCCAACCAACACATCAAATAATTGAATATACACGTAATTACAAATACCTGAACGCATATACCATACCATCGAAACAACAAGAACAACAATCAATCCACAAAATAGAATAACAACGCCATTCCCAGCGATTATAAAACACGATAAATCGTTGTCATTATTATTATGGGTTGTGTTGCATCCTCCTCCTCCTCCTCGTCTAAAGTTTCAAATGCACCACGTGTACCTAATAAGAAATTGTATCAGCGAAAGGAAAATATACGAAAAGCACAGTTAGAAAAAAAAAGTAAACCAGATAATTCATTAAATACATCAAAAATTACCTCTACGGTCTATCGTTTACACCCTGACTCGACACCAACCATTAAAGAGAAAAAGAAACAATTACTATATTTAGCCGATAAAGGAACTTTTTTATCTCCACCAAGTTCGCCAATGAAAATAAAAGAAACTTCTTTATTGTCTGTGAAAAAGGCTGACAGTCTAAGTCATAATAATAATCCTAACAATAATAACAGTCCCAACAATAACAGCAATAGCGATGGAAATGGAAGCCAATCTCCAACATCGCCAGCATTAGTCTTCACACCCAGCAAACCCTTCAGTGTTATTAACCGCTTAGAAAAATTGTATAAAAAATTACGATATCAATTAGGACCAATGAGTGATGATGAAATAACTCACGATGAGGAACGTCACGAAGCCATGATGTTGTATGGGCAACAAGGTGGTGGAAGAGTATTGGAATCAGCCGTTAAACTATTAAATGAAAACGAAGATAATTTGTTTTTACATAAAATTGTATGGCGATCCATTTGTTTGAATTTAATACGTATGATAAAAACAAAAGCTGACATATTTACGTTGATCGATACTATTGTCGCTGCATTTTATGGTAATGATGCAGCATTTTTTGCATTTACAAGTGCACAATCATGTGCAATATATTCATTATTTTTATGTACAACATACCATGGATTAACAATAATGGAGAAGGAAGGGGAGGAAAAACAACAGCAACAGCAGGGTGACAATAATAGCAATAATAACGGCCAACGACAAAAAAGCTTTATTAAATTATGTTATGGATATTTAACTTCCAATGACAAGATGAAAGACAAAAGCGGCTTATCCATTATACGTACATTATTGCATACATATATAGTCAATCGATATATATTTAATATACATTATTCAACTTTATATCGTGATACAAAATACAATGAAAATCATAGTAAAGGTGATATATCGAAAGAGGCAGTCTTGGATCATATATATAATTGGGCTATGCAATGGTTAGCAAATGATAAACAAAATATAGAAACATCAAAAGTATTATCAATACCTCCATCACCAACTAATAAAGATGACGTTAACAATAACAACAACCATGATAAGAAGACGCATGGAAACAACGATGATGATGGTCTGATAGAAAATAATGCTTTAGAAACATATGAAAAGCAAATTAACGCATCGCAAGATTTATACAACCGTTTACGTGCCGATATTAAGCAACAAAAAGCATCTGTTGATGATGATTTTGATGATGAACAGGATAATAATAATGACAACATTCGAGATACTTCATTAAAGAATAATAATAGCGAGAAAGAAGATGGGCAATATGTAATTGATTATGAAATTGTACGTGTATTGGAATTTAATCGATCTGACCCACATATATTTATGCAATTATATACACATTGGCGTAAAGAAAAATATACACCAGAACATTTAGTGGATATGAATGCTTTGACATGTGTCTTAGGAGTTTTGCAACGAGCAAATCCTGAAAATATAATTTATGGCTCTATAGTAGTAGCAGCTACAATGTGTTTATTATATACCATGGAAGGGCCAAATGCATATGAGCGTTTAATACGCAGTGAAACAAAACGTTTGGAAAAAGAGGAGAATATGAAGAAACATATGCAATTGAAAACTGATGTTGAAAATTATTCACATGGAATATCTAAAATTTCATTGACAAACACTACAAATAATAATAAAAATGTACGTGCATTACAAACATTAGCTAATGCAGGTTCAACGATACACGATGCATATATTTGGGCAGATTCTAATTCTGAATTATTTCCAAATACTCGTAAGCGTATTCAAAGTGAAAAAATAGAAAGTATTTTTAGTAATGGATTACCGCAAATTTTTTTTGAGGATTGATCTGTATATCTGTGTATTATTAAAATGTCCCATGTAATTTTTATAACACTCTTTTTTAAAAAAAAATTAAAATATACACCAGGAGGAGATGCTTCACACACAAACAACACCAAACACACTTCTCTCTCTCACTCTCTCTCAATATGCCAACACACGTAAACCATTTAATATTGCACCTAAATCTACAAATTCTTGTAATATTGCATTTACAAATGGAGGTACAATACCAGCAGCAGCTAAACACATTTGTAAAACACTTATAGACATACCGACACGTACGCCATCCCTTGCAACATTAACTGTTTTTCGACATAAATTAATCAGATATGCAACTTTTTGTAATTCTTGACCACCTGTGATAACAATATCAGCACTTGCACTTGATAAATCATTTAAACCAATACAAACACCAACATTTGCCATTGCTAATGCAGCTGCGTCATTTACTCCATCACCAACCATCATTACTGTTTCATTACTACCTTCCATTAATTTCTTTACCATATTTGATTTTTCATGTGGTAAACAAGTATGATATTCCTTGATACCAATTTTCTCTGCAACACTTCTAAGACCATCGCTACTATCACCACTTAATATCATTGTCCTTATACCAATTTTATTTTGTAATTCATCAATTAGTTCCTTCGCTCCTGGCCTAATACTATCAACTAGATCAATAGAGCCATACAATATAAATGTATTCAATGAATTATTGCTTTTGTTCTTATCCTCATCCTTATCATAATACTGTCTAGAAAGTGCAAAGTAAATTGTAAGAACGGGATCATCACCTTCTAAAGGCATGGATGTAGTGCTTGATGTGCTACCGTTGTTAAATGACAAGGACAAGTCTTTTTTTAATTTTGCTATTTTATGATTAACAAATTCTTTTTTCCCAACAACAACATCATATTTAGTGCTATGGTCATATTTGTATCTGTTTTTCCCCCTCCCTTGTTTTGTTGGCGTTTTCATATTGTCACTTAAAAGTATTTCTTGAATTATTGTGCCTTCAACACCTTGTCCTGGGCATATTTTAGCATCATCGCATAGCCAATTACTACTTGTATCGTCAAACAAATCTTGTATCAAAGACATTTCACTAGAATTCTCATAATTTCCAGCTTGAACTAATGCTTTGGCAATTGGATGTACACTGCCACTACTTTCTTCAATCGTCGATAATATGGATAATATTTTAGATTTTGTCCAAGTGTTTTTCAACACACTCTCGGTATTATTATTATTATCATCATCATCATCATCAATTCCTTCTTTGCTAATTACTATCCGATTGTTTTTTAAAGTTGTACACAAGTATTGAATATTTTTCGCATTTAAACGACCAAATGTCAATGTCCCAGTCTTATCAAAAACACACACAGTTGTTTTTGATATTTGTTCAATAGCACTGCCGCTTTTAACTGTTATGTATTTTTTTGCTGCTGATGATGTTCCAGATAAAAACGATACAGGAACGCCAATGCTTAATGGACATGGTGTTGCACCCATCAAGACACCAAGTGCAGCTTCCCATGCAAAATTTCTACCACTTGCTAATTGTTTTGCGAGTCGCCTAGGTCTTCTATTTGCATATGCTTGCCTTTGTAAAAGTGTAAAAACGGATAGACATAATGCGAATGGAGTAAAATAAACTGCGATTGCTGCACAAACATCTTCCATATGAGATGAACGCTCTTGTCCTAGTGCATGTTGCAATTCTTTCTTTAACAATGCAAGTACACTTTCACCAGCTGGTTTAGTAGCTTTTAATAGTAATGGTGGTCCAGGCATAACAATTGAACCTGAATATACTTTTTCACCTTCTGTACAACGTTGCCTACGATAACTTTCCCCAGTCACATTACTTGCATCCACTATTGGAATGCGATTATTATTTTGTTTTTGCGACGATGATGATAATGATGATGGTGGTGGTATGCCATACGTGTTGTTATTATTATTATCGTCGTTATCACCACCACCACCACCAGTTTCGGCTCTTTCCTTTTGTCTCAAAGGACTCGGACTGTTGTTACTATTGTTTATATAATTTTGATATGTATTGTTTTCAATGGACCATAGTGATATTGCTATGCCATCAACTGGTACAATTTCAGATTCTTTTAATAAAATGATATCACCAGGTTCCACCAATTCTGTTGCTAACGTTTCCGTATCAGGATATCTTTGATTAGTAGGTGATCTTCTAAATGGTGGTGTACGTAAAGGAGAAATTGCACCAACTGATGATAAATCAGTACTATCATGATCTTCTTCCAATTGAAACTGTTCTTGTTGATTGTATTTCTCCGTATTTTTAATAATGACTCTACGAACCATTTTTTCCAGTCTTAAATTTTTAATTAATGTTTCCAAATCACGACCGGCACGATATATCGCATATTCCTCCAATGCTTCACCACCGGTAAGCATTAATAAAATCATCGTAGCAGCTAATGAACTATTGTTACCAGGGTATAATGATCCAATTCCCATCGCAAATATTGCACATGTATCTGCCTCCTTTAACGACTCGAATGCATCTAATGCAAAAGAAGGTAGACATAAAAATATTAGTAAACGCGACAAAGATGAGGCTATACCTGCTAACTGCTTTGATGCATGTCCGGCTATTAATGCCACACATAATGCAGATGTTGTCCACGGAGGTGGGCTGAAACTATCTTGTTTCATATAATACCGTTTCCATATATGATACAACGTGGTTAAAAAAGATAATGTACATGATGCTTTTGCTGTTTTGGGTGCTATACGCCATAAACTTTTACTATTGTATAAGAATATAGCTAATGTCCCAGCAGTTAATAAACGTGATAAAAAAGGTGCGTTATCTTCCGCTTCCTCTTTCTTTGATAACTTACTATCTGCCATGATATTTAATACTAATGGTTTCAACTGTATTATTGTTCTATTATATTATATATATATACATACAACTGCCACACATATATAACTATTATATTCTCTTTCAATGCTCCGTCGCTTCTACTTCTCTATGGATATATCTCTGGATACCACACACATATGCACACACACACACACACAATTCAACACACACACACTGCATCATTCATGTACATTGTCATTATTATTCGTTCATGTCAGTGGTTTGTATTTCTTCGTTCAGTCCAACAAGACTGGAAGAGGAGGAGCAAGAGACGGAGGAAATTATTCCTAGGTCCACAGTATTCACCTGCTATTGTATATTTGATAGGATTAGTATAGAATAAAGTATGAAGTGAGTGTAGTGTATACCTCTATAGCAGGTGAATACTGGGAACCACCTTTTTGAACCACATAGTGCACTCCAGGCGCTCCAGCTTTCTGGCCCGCTGGCGGCTTTCCAGCTTGTGCGCTTTCCAGCTTTCCAGCTTTCCAGGCTTTCCTTTCTCCTTTCCTGGCTTTCTCTGGCGGCTTCTGGCTTTTTTCTGAACTGAAATCATCTGAAATGCACTTGCAATAGCACAATAATTAATAAATATAATAATAATAATTTAATCGAACAACATCATAAACAACAAACAAACCTAAACCCGACCATGGATGAAGGAGGGAGAAGAATGAGCGGCCAGGGAAACGCTTACCACTACTTCTTGGATCCATTCGTATAAATACTTCCTGCACTACGTCATATTTTGATTGCAGACGAGAAATAGGCTAAGCAAAATATGCCAATAATGCAGATTTTCATGTACTCATTTATCTTATTTTGCACTGTGTCGGTAGCGGCATCGGTAGCGGCAGTGGAAGCCTCGGGTAGTCAAGGGACATGGAAAACTCTCATCGGAGATCCTGGTATGACAGCAGAATATCCAGCAACCGCTTGGTGTGGCTGGAATTTTTGCAACGGCGCTAAGGGACCGGAAGAGTATGATCATTTAAATTTTCCTTCTCCGCGTCTTGCTGATTGTCTAATTTCTTCGGAAGGTAAAAATGCTGTGAGTGTGGAAGACAATTTACTCCGAGCTGGAGAGTCAATACCTGGGGAGAACGAGACAAAGGACGTCGAAGTATTTGCACGAGAGAAAGAGTTGTTCCTTGGGAGACTTTGTGCTCGCCCATTTGCCACAGACAAGAAGATAAAATTTAGCCATTGGTCTGTAATGTTTAAATCTGGTAATATGGATCTTTCCAAGGGTTTGTGCCCAGAGACTTTAGGAGAGAAAGATAAAAAATCCCACCTTGGTTTTAACAATCTGCCCATGAATCAACCTCTTATGGTGCACCGCTGGACAAAGCAAAGTAATGGATGGTCTGGTGGATTTTTTGCGGGAACTTATGATGTGAATGTTAGCTGGACATCAGATCAATTGGAAGAGGTCCAGTCCGCGTTACTAGCATATACGGACATATCTGTGCAGCAGCGTGTCCGGGAGCGTTGGAGTTCGCATGACAAAGCGCGGACTATCCCTGACCCACCTGAAATTCTTGCCAACTCTTCTATTTTGTTTACTGCATGGTACCGGAATTGCAGTAACTTGTCACATATAGAGGGTTGCAACTGGGTCTATTTTTCTGGATTGAAGCCCTCGAAAAACTACCCATGGTTAATGAATTATCTCCGATCAAACGATATATCTGGTGGGTACGGTGGGTACCCATGGAATGGCAGTGGGATGATGGACGGTCCTGTGTCTGCTACCCGGGAAAAGGGCTTGCATTTGGTAGTGAACTTAAATGTATTAAATAATGGTGTTGGACATAATCAGTTTTATCTTCCAGAAATATCTGGGTGTTGGAAGTTGAATGGGGAGCCCTGCGATGGCGATCTGATGACAGACGTGACAAGATACATTTGCTTCGGCATGGATCCAAAAGAGAATAACGGCTGCACCGCTGAAAATCAGAATGTTTGCCCACCAAGTCACATGAAAATTGATGGAACGTTGGTGTACCGAAACGACACAAAAAAATTTCCTTACGAATGCTATTCGGGATGGTGTCCACCACCAAACCTGCCAGGTACTAGTTTCAGTTGCGACCCCTATAGCAATCCAGCTCCGCAGGAACTTGTGCAAATTTTACCGTGCGATGAATGGGGCGTGCACGGCTTTCCAACTAAAAAAGGGCAGGGTTGGGTTGGTGATGGGCGGACGTGGGATCTTGATGTAGGTGCTCTCGGGGCACGTGTATACTTTTCCGGCCAAAATCCAGATGAAAAACAGGGTGGTTATTCCAGGCAATGGATAAGTTTTGAAGTAGGACCCGAAATGACGTACCAACCAACGGTAGACAAAAAGATACCTATGCAATGGTGGGAAGTTTCCAAGTGGGACGTGCTCCAACAAACGTAGACAACACGAATTGACAGTGAAAAAGAGACGTTGTTAAAAGTACTACTTAAGAGAAAAGGCCACACCTCTGCTGTGTACCTTTTTGTTTTAAGGTAATAAACTTACGAAATATATTCGCCAATTGCCAATTGCACAATTATTATATATTATTAAATAATTACATGTATATAAATATTAAAATATTATATATATATTCTTCTTCCTTCTTCTCTCCGCCATGCGATTTAAAAAATTAAAATAGAGATAATTTTGTTTATTTTAGAAATAGTGCTGGCGCACCTACAAATGGCGCTCAGAACTGCGGTAGTGGCATGCTTTATTCTTTTCCCAATTATCGTAGAACCCACACAGCTGATTGATAGAAAATCAGTCGTGGAACGTCATACGATAAAATTTGAAGGGGTCGTCACGACAAATGAAAAGCAAGGGAGCTCCCCGCTAACACTCGCAGTTGGAAACGGAATGATTGCATTTAACGCAGATATAACTGGTTTTCAGACTCTGAACGAATCGTACCAAGTTTTTCCACTCACAACACTCTCTGATTGGGGATGGCACTCAACACCTCCACCACCAAGTTCAAATAAGTCGACTCCCTTCTCTGCTTACGAGTATAAATATTATAATACTTCATCATCATTTGGAGACAGAAATTGGAGCAAAACCAGAAAAGTTCCATATCCAACCAACATGCCCAAATCTGCTGAAGATGGCGGTTCTTGGTTGCGAGAAAATCCACATCGACTAGATCTTATTCAGGTTGCGTTGCGTCGTCGCAAGAGTACCTTATCACCCCTTCGAATTGATGTTGACATTGATAGCAAGAGTTCTGTACAAGTTTTAGAGCCTTATACGGGATTACTTCGTTCCAACTTCACTTTTCATAATGCCGAAGGGAATCAAGACTCTCATATGGCAGTTCAGACTGTTTGTCATATGGATTTAGATATTATTGCATGGCGGGTAGAGGGTAATTCTATGACAACCCTACAGAACAAGACTCGAAGAACGACAGATTTAGACGTTCTTGTAGCACATATAGCGTTTCCCTATGGCTCTAGCAGTGGGTATGGCGGTGGCTACAATTGGAATCAGCCGGCGAATCCTTTATCGCGGCACACAACAACAATTATTTGGAATGGGTCACTTACGAATAATTCTGTGTTATTTCATCGAAAGCTGGACTGGGATGAATACAACGTTATCTGTAGCTGGCAGGACTCTATGGTGGTTCTAAAGCAAGATGGGCCTCATTCATTTTACCTTGACGGGCTATCATCGACTAAATTGGATCTATCATGCTTACTTGCACCACCGAATGCAAACTATCCCATTAAAGTTACTGCACTATGGCTGAAGAATAAGGTAGCATTGACACGAGACATCTTGGCAGGTATGAAGAAGCTACCACTTTTTGATGAGATAAAGCGCATGATAGCCCAAAGTTGGTCAAATTTTTGGCACAGTGGTGCTTTTGTAGATCTAGCAAATGAGCACACGGGCCATCATTTTGATGCAAGTGCTTTCGAACTAGAGCGTCGAATTATTCTTTCACTATATCTCACGCGTATACATTCTTCAGGTTCTTTACCACCACAAGAAACAGGCTACGTGATAAATAGCTGGTATGGAAAATTCCATCACGAAATGAGATTTTTCCATCATTGCCACTTTGTGCTTTGGCAACGATCACATTTAATGCAAAGATCAGATCACTGGTTTGTTGAAATGATTCCTAATGCAACTGCTTATGCTAAATTTCAAGGATATGATGGAGCCCGATGGCCCAAGATGGCAGCTCCAGCCACGACACCCTGCAAAGCCGCAGCTCAAGACTCGTCATTTCCATGGACTTGCTTCAATGCTCCAAGTGTTGGTAGCACGACCTACTCCAACAATAGCTATCCTCTTTTATACTGGACCGGTCCGAGCGGTACAGGACCACTGCTAATTTGGCAACAGCCACACATTATATGGATGACGGAGCTTCAGCGGCTTTATGCGCCAAATTCAAGTGCAAAAGCTGCAATTGTGCGACGCATGGAGGAAGTTATCGAGTTGACCGCTGACTTCATGGCATCATATCCCACCATAGGAAACACTCCGAATCTAGAAGTTGAGCCACAAAGTAAAGAAACTTTGTGGCTCGGCCCACCTTTGAAAGCAGCCGAAGAAGGGAACCCGGAAAAAGAGACTTGGAACCCAACATTTGAATTGACTTATTGGCGAATCGCGCTGCAGATTGCGAAGGAATGGCGTACGCGTGCAGGACTTCCCAGTAAACCTGCCTGGGAAAATGTCTTGAAGTCGCTTGCAGAAGCTACAATCGCTACTGCACCAAAAGATGGAAAATTTGGGCCATATGCCTATGCCCCAAATGCAAACTGTTGGGGTTTCCCAGACAGAAGTCCAAGTGAAAAAGTAAAGAAAAGCAAACATCAATGTAGTGGAGCATATAAGTCACACCCGATGACCCTTGGTGCTCTGGGAATGATCAACGGTCTTAGTGTAAACAATGCAAATCTGAACACAACAATCATGAACAGTACTTTGTCTTATTCTATTGATGGTTGGGACTATCTCTCAACTTGGGGATGGGACTATCCAATATTTGCATTTGCACAGATGCGCTTGAAATGGTCCTCTGAGAGCGTGGTTGATATGCTCCTAAAGAATACATCAAAAAATACGTATCTTCAAAATGGGCACAATTTTCAAGCAAAGTCACTTCCTGTTTATCTACCTGGTAATGGAGGGCTACTTGCCGCAGTCGCAATGATGGCGGGCGGTTTTGCAGATGCACAAGGTAACAAAGTCGACGTTGGTTTTCCAATTGATTGGGGTGCTCGTAGCGAAGGATTTCTTGTATACCCCTAATTACTGTACGAAAATGGAAAGTGTTACAAATTTACACTACGATACCAAGGCAAAATCGTGCATTTGAAGCTGGAACTTGTAAAAAATCAAGAATTTCAATATCATTTTAGTAGTGTCGATTGATCTAAGTACATAATATTCCTATCAAAATATATCTCAAAAAATATACCCAATATATATAGAAACAGCCCTAAAATTGTGTAAATCATTAACAACATTAGACATGAACACACATACAAAATATATTAAAAATTAATATTTCTCTTCAGGAGTTTTTTTAAACGGTAAGTAAATATGTTTTATTAAACATACTAAAAGTTCAGGGATCATTCGTATCGCGTCTCGGAGGAGATAGACCGCTGATTTTTGATGTACAATCATCCATTACAAATATTTCTTTGTGTATTGTTATACGGAATGGCTTTTCTGTTAAATCCAGCCTATTTACATGAGACTAGTGCTGTGAAACCCTGAAATATAACTCTAAAATTTGGGTTGTAATGCTATGTCTATGCTAACGCATGCGGCATCATCGGCCACATCGGCATCATTTGTACAATTGAGATATTAATAGTTTTTGCTTAGTATGACACAGCATGGAAAATAAAGAGGAGAGGCCAAAATTTTCATTTTTTTAAAATAATAATGATAATAATATATAGCACTATAATATATTAATAGTAGTTATAAAAATAGTTCTAGTATTTTGACTCCTATATTCCACCAAAACCAAACTATTTTTCTAGTAAAAGATAAATTCTAGCAACGATTTTAGCGAAACGAACGATTCTTCTAAATAAAGGGTATTCAACACCACGGCATTTGGAAAACGTAGATTTTGGACCTGGGAGATCTATGGTGTCCAGAGAAACACCCGACTATACTTTGCATTTTATACAATTGATGTTTGGTACATTTTGTTATCATAAAAAAATATTATTACTACTACTAGCATATGTGCTTTTTCTTTTATCAACTAGCTGTACCGGTATAAAAAATGTTTTTCTGTTTGACGATAAAACAATACTTGGCCAAGAAGAAATGAATTTCAAAAAAAATGAAATACCAATATTGCAATCTACCCAAAAGAATGCGAAAAATGGTATACCAGACTTGGATAAAGATATCATCGTGGATGCCTTAGAACAAGGTGAACCTTCGTCTTTAAACGTTATTGCTGGTAGTCTAATGTCCAAAGATCCTAAGGATAACGTAGAAAAGTTTATAAGTCTTAAATCAAAAAGTACGAAGGATACAGGCGCAACAGGGTCAACAGGCAAAACTGGATCCCAAAATCGTTTTCGTCCATCGATAGCAGGTGAGACGGTGCAATATGGCACATTAATTAGTAGAAGAAGTAGTAGTTTTGGTACAAAACCGTCCGCCAAGTCCTACATGGTCCATTGGCGGAAGAGTCAAAAAGTCCTTCGGTTCAGAAGCTTAAAAAATTAAAACAAAAATATGGCATTACCGGTAAATACCACAATTTTTTGACAAAAATCACATCATGAGGGAATGGTCGCACGGGAAATTGACAATTTCCTCTCTCAGCATAATATATCATGTACGGGTAGGACCCCGCGGTGCTGAGTAATGCTAATATCTCTAACCCTAACGTGAATGATCAAAATGCACGATATTTTTAGTAAACATGGT
>JACLAC010019350.1_pt1 | contig 15073 bp, 9 predicted proteins | sample 8027881 | NCBI WGS metagenome assembly JACLAC01 (sample SAMN15725517, study PRJNA655200) | protist metagenome | isolation source: fluorescence activated cell sorting (FACS) single amplified genomes of... | place: Spain: Blaines Bay Microbial Observatory, Mediterranean Sea | collected 2016-01-19 | reverse complement strand
CGGAGTGTCTTGCAACAAGCAAGTCTGCCCGAACAATTGTACTGGGGCCGAATTTGGAACGTGCGCTGTTGTAAGCACCGGTGTAGACAAGCGGCATGCACGCCAATGCGTGTGCAAGATGGGCCACAAAGGTAGAGATTGCTCGCTGGACGATCCATGCGCGCAAGCGCACGGCGGTGCGTGCTCCGGGCATGGAAAGTGCTCGTCAAACTCTGTCAGCGATGGTGGACGACACTGTCTTTGCGAACAGGGATGGGACGGCGAATTTTGCGAAGGCCGCAGCAAGCGCACATGCCCCATTACAAATGACGGCAAGTTCTGTGGTGGAGAAGACCGAGGTTCATGTGTGAACACGACAGTTTTGGAAGAAAACTGCTTGTCCCCACCATGCTGCCAATGCAAGTACGGCTACTTCGGACACGACTGCACTGGTAACGCACCTTGCCCAGGTGAGAATGGGCAGTGCAACAAAAAAGGCCACTGCAAGGGAGGAGTGTGCGAGTGCTTCAATGGATGGACTGGCAATGCCTGCCAGCAGCAAGCCGTTTGCCCGTTTTACGGCAGCAAAGAATGTGCCGGGCACGGAGAGTGCATCATTGGTGTCTGCCAGTGCGAGGAGGGGTGGGTCGGTGCAAGTTGCTCGAAGGCCAAAGGCTGCCCGAACAACTGCACGAGTCCAGATCATGGTCGCTGTGCAGGAACCCACTGCGCGTGCATGCCTGGGTGGTCCGGTGCTGATTGCTCATTCTCCACCAAGGTCAAATGCCCAGAAGGGTGCAATGGCCATGGTATCTGCCAAGTAAGCACTGCCAAGTGTTACTGTGAACCAGGCTTCGAAGGGCCAACCTGCTCTGAAAGCGTTGGTTGCCCTGTCTTCGAGAACAAGACCTGCTCGGGGTGGGGGGTTTGCAAGTACGGTCGCTGCTTCTGTGCCCCTGGTAGAGAACAGTCTCCAGATTGCCGGGCGCCGCAAGAGTGCCCGCGCGACGACAGTGGCAACTTGTGCTCTGGCGCCGGCCTCTGTCTGAATGGTACATGCTTCTGCGCCCCAGGGCATTACGGCGATACGTGCCAGCGTGGTAAACAGTGCAAGAACGATTGCTCCCGCAATGGATTCTGTCACAACGGCAAGTGCCAGTGCGACATCGCCTGGTACGGAGACGATTGCTCGATCCCCGTCCGCTGCAAAGGAGAAGTTAAAGACACGACTGATAACAGCACGATGACTTGTGCTGGCCACGGGCGATGCCTTCGTGGAAGGTGCTACTGTGGCCCCGGGTGGATGGGAGATGACTGCGCGACGTCGATGCCGTGCCCAGCCGGGTGTGGTCCCAACGGACGCTGCGAAGGTAGTGTTTGCATTTGCCAGCCAGGCTGGACCGGTGCAAACTGTACCGAACAGGTCGCTTGCCAGCCTGCGAACTGCAGTGGGAATGGCCAATGCCTATTGGGCCAATGCCAATGCCGTGAAGGCTGGGCGGGCGCAAGTTGCGACCAAGCTGTCCCGTGCCCGAACGACTGCAACAACCACGGAGACTGCGTCAATGGAAAATGCGTATGTAACTTCGACTACTTCGGTGTTGACTGCAGCGAAGGTGGTCGTTTGAAAGTGGAATTGTTCGGCCCACGGTGCCCAAAGAATTGTAGTGGTAACGGCATTTGTGATGCCGGGTCCTGCCTGTGCAACTTAGAATGGACGGGTGCCGATTGCTCCGAACGCCGCTACTGTCCCAACAACTGCTCTGCCCATGGAATGTGCCATAATGGAAACTGCTTCTGTGACCCGGGTTACAATGGGACCAGCTGTTCCATTTACTCGGGCTGCTTGCCGGGCGGAATTGTTCCGGATTGCAATGACCATGGTATGTGCTCGCATGGTAGGTGCTTCTGTCAACCGGGATGGTCCGGAGACGCTTGCGACAAGAACCCCGAAAAAGAGGCATCCGAAAAATGTGTCGAACGAAACGGACTTCCGTGCGCTGGCCATGGAATCTGTGACCACGGTAAATGCATATGCGAAAAGGGCTGGTACGGTGCCGCGTGCGACAGTGTTGTCAAGACTATTGATGCCCAGCAAGCTGTAAGCAAAAAGAAAGTTGATGGTTTGAATGCGTTCAGCTTCCGAGAGCAAAGGGTCTCGTTGGTCACGTCGAACAAAAAGTCGACGTTGAAGGCGATGGGAAAGATTGCTGCAAAAGCGAGTGTCAAAGTTGCAGTAGCGGCCACCTCAAATGCAGAAACCGCCTGCTCAAAGAAGTGCAACAAACAGCGTGGAACTTGTGCCAAACGAGTCAACGCCGCCACTAGTTTGGAGGAGGAATACTGCAAATGTAAAGTAGGATCCTTGTGGGTCAATGGCGAAGATAAAGACTCTTGCGACACGGAAGAGTGCCCAAACCGATGTGGGATGGGCGCAGATGGCGTAGCAAACGGTTTGTGTGTAGACGGCACGTGCAAATGCGACGCTGGTTTCGGCGGCACCGACTGCGCGCACGAGTGCCCCAACAGATGCAGTGGGCATGGACGCTGCATGGGCAATAGAAATGACCAAGCATCCTTCCATTGCTTCTGTGAGTCCCCGTGGACTGGTACCTCTTGCTCGGAAGCAGCGCATGCGAACATGGTTGTTAGTAGTATGGTAGCGGTCGCTATCTTAACTTTTGTAATAGGCTTGTGCTGCATCCCATTGATGAAGGAGTACATGGAGAAGCGTGAAAAAGAGAAGTACCTGAATATAGTACGTGGTGAAGGTGCAATTCCCACTCAACCAATGCGGGTACAATAGAAAAAAAAATTCACGTGTATAGGTTCGAAAACGAAAATTTAAATATTATTTTTAGTTCATAAAATATTTTTTAGCATATATTATCATTTTTTTTTATGTTACAGAATCAAGTTAGGATTAGGGTACGAGGAAGCTAAATTTAATTACTTAAATTAAAAGCCAATTTTCTTGTTTTAATGTCAATAGAGTACTTCGTCACATTTTAGCTTGAGCTTAAAAATTCTTTTCAAGAACTTACACCGTCCCCCGTGCGCATTTCTTAAAAAAATTTCGACAGCGCAAATAATTATAAATCATCATCGGAATCTTCACGATTGGTCCCCGCGCAACATCCGAGACCAAACCATCCGGTAGACTCTTGGGGGGTCGGAGAATTTCTAATTTTGTACTTTACTTCGTTCTTGATTTTTTCCAGCATATCCACTTCTATTTTGGTTTTTTGCGCGTTGCTCAAAATGTCCGGACCGTTGTCGCTCAGACCGGGCACGCTCGCCGACTTCTCTGGCTTCTGTTCAGATGATACTGGTGCCGCGCCATCATCGCTGGCACTGACAGACGCTAACGTTTTCTTCAGTTCTTCGATTTCCCTCTTTTGCGCAGCAATAGAATCGTGGGTGATAGACGACCCACTATCGCCTTTGCTATCCTTGCGCTGTTTTGACCCTTGCTCCCGTTTCCTTCCACGGCCACGCCCTTCCTTTTCCATGGTCTGGGGCAACCGTCGATCGGTGGTCTGCCTCAATCTCGACGTCTTTTTCGTTTTCTTTTCCTTCCTTCCGGGGGATGTTTGCGACTCTTTTTTTCTGTTTGACGGGGTTCCTCTGGATCCCCATTTCAGTTGTGCCTGGTACGACATACGGCGGGCCCTTTCTTTCCCTATGGCTACGTCCTCTTGGTGGTTCTCTAGCATTTTCTGCTCTACACGATTTTCAATCATCACTCTTAAGTTTTCATCGGATACGTTCACGTCTTCTCCAGACAAAAACTCTCCGTCGTCTATTTCATCTTCTATGTCGTGCAAATGAGATAGTTTGTCTAAGTTCCCAGTCTCGTCGGCGAGGGACGCTAGCTCGTCAATTAGTGTTTCCACTATACGCGCACTGCGAGCCTTCACTTGGTCGTGGTGCGAGTAAGAAGCGTAGGAGGCCATTGTGGCTTTGGGTCACTCGCTATACGCGCAAAGAGTGTCCTGCAGCTGCTGCACTAACCTAGATTCTTCAAAAAAAAACGCATGCCCTGCATGCGATGTGGTGTGGTGAGTTTCAGCTGCTTCATTCCATAATACTACAACTTGTAAAATTATTGCACTGTCGCTTAGCAACCAGTTCAAAACATGATAATAAAAAAATAATAATAATAAATTATTATTATTTTTTATTATATCATAATATTATAAATAATAATAAAACACTATGATAAAAAATTCTACTATACTATTATTATACTGGTACCGTAGTATTAATACTGACTGCTTCTACTGCTTCTACTGCTACTACCGGAGATGTATTGTTTCTCTCTGTTCCTATTGATCCCTTTGTTACCTGGTATATTTATATATGTTTTTAAATATAATTTCAGAGGGGAGGAGGACTCGCGTTCTTCAACAATATATCAAATAAAAAAAATAAGTATGTAAATGAGTAAAACTCTGTTCCTATGATATGTAATATCACGCACTGCACAAGCACATTTTGAACTAACTCCTTGGGGATCGAAGTTATCCATTAACAAAACAATTCGACATCGAAAAATGGGTGAGAAAAAAACGGTGCGATGAGCGCGTTAAGTTAATTTAAGTTAGAGAGGCGATTTTGAAAGCTTTGCCCACCCACCTATTGTCTCCGTCGACAAGATAACTCCTCTTCGATCCAAATTATTTTTTCTTCATGGTCTTTGCGCTCTCCCCAAGCTCTGTGTAGCTCTCTTTTGCCATTCCCAGGATGAAAACCGTCCCAATGAGGCCGAGACCGCTTAGCATATGAAATAATGCATTCCACCCATACATTTTCTTTACCAATATTGGCAAATACCCTGATGCAATAGCTCCTACCGATCCCATTCCATTGACTATTCCCGTTGCCGTCGTAATGTCGAGGGGCCTGTTGTTCTTTTCGCAGACTTCGGCGCATGCGGAACTCCCCAGAACGCAGTCTGGGCCGGCAATCATGATCCCTATGACGGCCATGACCACCACGTTGTAGGTCTTCCCGTACGAAGCCACCTCGGGGTAGATAAATGCTGCACAGCTACATACGACGCACATGGGCAGTATTGCGAGTATGCTTTTCCCACCAAATACTTTGTCCGCCACAAACCCGGAGCCAATGCTCCCCAACGCCCCGGCCAGGTCCAACATGGTCGCGTACAGCACCGCCTCCGCGGCACTGTACTGGAGCACTTCTTGGAGGTAAAACCCGAGCCAGTTCAGGAAGATGTACCGCACGAGCTTGATGCAAAAATACGCACCGCCGACGTTCAAAACGTTTTTCATGAGCAAAACTTCAGTAAAAGATTGTTTGCGCTTGGTGCCCTTCGAACTTGACGCCGATTTGCTGGCGTCTGCGGAAGCCACGCTCCCGGCGCCCGGGGTGGGCGCTAAGAACAAGACGCACACTGCGCTGAGTGCAAACGCTGTGTACGCGGGGAAAATGAACAGGTGGTGCCACGTAAGCGCTTCGCTTTGAAGAACGTACGCGCCGAAGAGGCTGCTCAAAGTGCCCGCAACTTGTGGACTAGTGCCCCACATCCCTAATGCCCTACCCCTGGTCGCGGGGGGGAACCAAGCGCTCAAGACGCTCATGCTGAACGGGTAGAAAAGGGCTTGAAACACTCCGTTGGCAACCCACGCGGCCCACCGCAAATCTTTTGAACCCGTAGTCCCAAACAGCAAGCATGCACAGCCCGAGCCGATGAAACATGCTGCCATCCCGTACTTAGCGCCAAGGTATGACTCGACGGTCCCTGCGGTGAACTGGCCAATGGCGTAAGAGATGAGAAACCCCGTGTCGATCCCGCCTAGTTCAGACTCGGTATGGACAAAAGTAGCTTTCAAAGTGGCCTTGGAGTTCGTAAACGGCTTCCTGGTGAAGTAGACGCCTATGTAAGCGACGTAAGTTAGCAGAAAAGCAGCCACCTGTCCCCTTGACAAAGGCGCCGTAGCACTTGCCGATGCAGCTGCAGCTTTCGACTTGCTCCCAGATTTCGTAGCAGCCCCCCCCCCCGCCGTTTTGTCGCCCCCGCGGGGTGTGCCCCCGAGGAGACCGCCGCCGCCGTGTGGGAGTTTTCGTCTCCTGCTGCTTTTTCGGCATGGTTGTCCAACAAAAATAAACTCAATCAATTGTATGTATGTATATATATGTGTGTATAAGTTATCAAAACATTCTTGTACCTACCTACCTACCTACCTACCTTCTTCTTCTCTCTCTCTCTCTCTCTGTCCCTTCTGTGTGTATGTGTGAGTCTCTACCATTTAAAATTATTGATTACGAAGTATTGAAGTAAGTACAATAAAACTCGTTGAGCTTGTGTTTGTTGTTTTGTTGTTGTTGTAGTAATTTTGTTATATAATTAATATTAATAAAATAATAAAAAAATAATAATAATAAATATAACAATAATTTTTTTTTATTATATTATTAATACTACACTAAATACAACAGTATAATAGCATTATTATATCTAATAAATAATAATATTAAATTTTTTTATTTGTGAAGAATAAAATAAAATACAGGTTGAACACCTCGGGTGGTATTAATTATTATTATTACCCAAGCTTCTATCAAAATATTATAAGAAAAGAAGAAGAAGAAAAGAAAGAAGAGGAAGAAAGAAAAGAAAGAAGAAAAAAAATAGAAGAGAAGAAGAGCTATTAATACTGTACCGGGTATTAATACCAAGTACAGAAAGAAGAAAAAAAGAATTATTATTATAATATAAAATAATAAATTTAAATTGTCATTCTTCTTTCTCTCCTCTCCTCGTAGTATTACTGTATATATAAATGACTTAAACGCCTATCAGTTGAACTTTTAACTTTTTTTCTCTCCTCCATACTACGTACTTCTTCTCCTATCTTCATTCTTCTATCATCACAAGGGACGGAATCTGTATAAGTTACTCAGCTTTTTCCTACTACTTCGTACTACACCTAGTAGTTAGTGAATTCTAAATAAAATAAATTATTATATTTATTCAGTAGTAAACATACAGTATTTTTCATTTTTATATTTATTTTTTAATAATTAATTCTTCCAAAAAAAGAAGAGTGATTGTGGAAATGGAAATGGAAATAGGATTGAAAAGAATAAGAGAAAGTTTTATAGGGATATTTTTTTGAAATGAACGAACGTTGAATAACTATTCATATTGTTGTACTTTTGGTATACAAATCCTGGACGGTATATATATATATAATAACAACTATGGCGGACAATGAAGAAGAGTTAGTGGCCCCGCGGCACAAAGGCTGGTTGCAGAAACTGGGCGGTGCGGAAGGTGGTCGCCAGAATTGGAAGAAGAGGTTTTTTGTGCTTAAGAATGATTTGTCGTATTATGATAGCGACAAACAGTACGAAAAAGGGAAAGATCCAAAAGGTGTCGTTGCCCTGGACTGCCACTACACGTGTCCAGTAGAAGGCTCCGAGCTTGAGTTTGCCGTACATGCGTACCCTCGGACTCTTATGTGCAAAGCGGCCAACGTCGAAGAAATGCAAGAATGGATTGGGATACTAAAGCGAACGAGCGATGAGGATGAAAATTAGATCGGGGGGGGAGAGGGGGTAGTTGCCCTTGCCTTCCAATTCATATTCCCTCGGCGCGTTGTAAAAATAAAAATAAAACATTCGTTGCTGATGCATATAAGAGAACAGTGGGAAGGGGTAGTGTAGACCGCTAAAGTGAAAAGTAATTTCTTGTAAAACACAAAAACATTTCTCTTCTGTAAATTATTTTTAAAAACCAAAATTCCAATCACATTCTCTGTACGATGTCGTAGACTAGACTAGTAAAGAATCTTACCCTTATTTTTACTCTTTCTTAGATTTTAGGTCGTACGAAATACATGAATCCGCGCACACTACCCTAGTCCCCCTTAATCTCCCATTGCCATGTACCGTTTGCCCGCCCCGTCTGCAAGACTGTCCCCTCGTGGCAGAAAGTTTTCCCATTTCTTGACAAGCCTGTAGCTGGCAATGCTCACCCCAAGCCATCCTAAACCGAACGAGCCATAGTACAAAATTTTGTTCCATGGTGCTACATCTATTGTCTTGATCAAAAAGGATATGTAGTTGTAACTCACGAGCAGCTGCGGGAGAGGGAACCAAACGTGGGTGAAACGCGGGAGCGGCGCGCTAGTTTCCATGTTCGGGATACAGCGTATGAAAAATGCTATGCAGGACACCCCAACGGTGAAAAACGTGACTACCCCATAATCGAACCTATCGATCGAAATGATCCCCCCATTATGTACATAGTCCATTATGTTGTGCAGGGCCCACAGCCAGTACGCAATGGACACTAGAAACAGGCACCCCACGTACCGTTTCATAAACTTAACGACCTCATCCGTCTTCGCAAAGTTTACGCTGAGCATAGGTAGCGCCGAATACCTCGTCGCCCCGGTTGGTTCCATGGTCGGCTTCGTTTCCTTTCGTTGCTTTCTTTCCTTCCGTACCCTCCACAAACCAATCAATCTATTATGGTAGTTTTACCTTAATCCAAACTAAATTGTTGAGGAATTACTTGTCAAGTCATTGATCATTTTAACAAATTTTTAACCTGCCTCGTTCGTTTATCACTCCTCTAAAAGATAAGTTTAAAAAAACAAGTAATACTACTCGTATCACATAATAATAATAGTCGTGTATAAGTAAGAAGAAGAAGCACAAGAAGAAGAAGAAGAAAGACCATTCTTCTTCTCTTCTTCTATCTTCTTTTTTTTTTTATATAAGAAGAAGTGTCTTTTTAATCTGATAGGTAATATGTACTTTAATTAATTACATAATTTAAATACATATTCTATAATGGTCTCTTCTACAAAAAAGGAAAGAGTGAAGAAAGAAGAAGAAGAAGGAAGGTCAAATCAAAGAAATTAAAAAGAAATTAAAGAAATGGGGGGGGAGTAGTATAAGTACTATTAAGTATACATATAATATAATAGGAGATATATACAATAGAATAACTTAATAAATAGGGATGAACAAGATAATCCATAATTAAGGATATAACTATATAGAATCCCTTTTTATATGATAAGACTATATATATCTAAAGGGATTTAGATTAAATCATTTCTCAATATTAATTATAACTAAATAGAATTTAAAAAAGTGATAAAATATACCTCTTTTACATACATACAGCATATATAATCATTATTGAAATATCTCCTTAAATGTTGCTTATTTTGTCTTGGTCTAATAGAATATATATTTAAATAGAGTATAATTTATACTTATTATAGCATAAGTATACAAACATAAAATTAATATGGTTCTATCTATAGAAAGAAGAAGAGATGAAGGTAGATTTATTATTAATAAGAAACTACTTAGAAGTGTAGTGACGTAAACTGAATGAAAGAAGTACAAGAGAAAAGGAAATGAAGAAGAAAGGTTTGGTTTCTATGTTTTGGTTAACGGTTGAAACGTTTCTTGTCATTCCATTCGTTAGTATTCTTTACCTTTCATACTTTAGTTAGTATTATAGTCGTGTGTTTGGTACATATATACACACACACACACACAATGGTCAAGTCAACGGCGAACGGTCGTCTGGTGTGCGTGTTGCTGGTCCTGCTCGTGGTGGGGCAGTCGTTAGGGGTTCGCTTGAGGGCCAAGTCAGGGGCCATGGTGGAGGAAGCCCCTACTGTTCCCGGCGAAAAAGACCCGGGGGCGGCAGTTGTTAGTACCCCAGTAGAGCCGAAGTCGACGGCCCTGAAGGTTAGCCCGGAAGACCTCGTCAAGGCCTCCCTGCCGTGGGAAGGCATGGACAAGCCGGCCATGATGTCCCGTGGCGCCTTCCCGCGCACCGAGCCGTGGGACACGGCCACGGACAGCACGCAGCACGTTCCGTTCGGTAACTACCACACCATGCCGGCGCACCCGCCCCCGTTCATCCCTGGGGACGTCGACCACGCGGCGGAGCACAAAGCGGCCGCGAAGCGTGTCGACGACTGGGTCAAGCAGGTGCACACCCCGTCCATGCCAGCGATCGGGCCGGCGTTCTACGGCCACCAGCTGAAGCCGACCGGGTACTACCCGAACCCCCTGACGAGGTACGCCCCGAACCTGGTAGCCGGCACGTCGTTCCTTCAAGTGGGCGCCGCCGTGATGGCGCCAGGGGCGGCGCGCCCCCGCCATCCGAAGGCCAGCGCGTACGAGGCGAAGCGCAACGTGGCGTCGGCCTACAAAGCGAAAAGGGTGGGGGCCACCTCCTTTTTAGAACTTGCCAGCGAAAGCACGGGCCTTGTAGGACACCAGTACGGGCCGTACAGCGGGGTGTCGAGCATGCGGACAGTTCAGAACCAGTACTACGACGGGGTCCATGCTGGGGGTGCCCCCGCCGGGAGCTCCACGTACGGGGTCGGCGTTCCATCCCCGGGGCTTAGAATCGGCACCCCAAACAATGCCATCACGCACGTCGGAGGCTTCTCCGTGAAAGGGGTCATCCAAGCCAACCCGACCTTCGTGACCCCGCTGATCAACCAGCCCGCGGTCACCTACGTGTACCACTCGACCAAATTAGTCGGCCAACCAGCCAATGCCCCGTACGGGCGCCCAGTACAGATGTACGGCCCTCGCGAGCCTACGTTTGGTATGCAAATGTGGCAGCCCCCCGCGCCGGGCACCTCGAGCAATTTAGACGTTAGTAGAATGCCGCCCCGCTTTCAGGCAGTAGGAGCCAAGCTGGTCGCTGCGGCGCACCTGGGGCACACTTCGAAGGCGAAGGGCGGGCCCAGTATGGGACCGTGGTTTGCCCCGCCCGTTTTAGACATGGGGACCCAAAATCCAGGCGTTGCCGTCATTGGCACCGACCAGTCCTGGCTCGCGGCGCCGTCCAGGCAGCAGTTTACGGGAGATTTCCACCCAGGGAACAAGCCTTTGCCTGTCCGGGCCTACGCGGACGATCACCCCTCCCCGTACAATGCCGCCCCAACGTGGCCCCCGGCGCCGCCGGAGCCTCTCTTTCCGCTGCACGCCGAGCATAACCTGCCGAGTCCGACACCAGCGCTTTCCAGCTCTGCGCGCCTGTGAGCGGTGCCCGACAAATCGAGTGTGTAGTTGTACGAACCGTATTTAATTTTTGACTCTGGGGCCGCGAGTGCCCCGACTGGTTCGTCCGGGCGGAGGGGAGTGGGAGTTTATGTGCTCCTTTTTTGACATGATCGGGGGAGACAGGGAAGATGAAGTGGTAAAGAAGTAAAGAAGTAAAGAAATAATTTTCTTTTGTGTACATTTTTTTATGTAGCTCGAAAACTTTCAATCAAAGTTAAATTGAGGAAGTTGATTACGGTTCATGTGCAAGCATTGCTAATCCAGCTATCATACCGATTCGGATCGTTCATGGAGTCCATTCTAGATTTCAGTTTTCAGTTTTCAGTTCGCAGTACATTAAATAGTATGAAAAAAAAAAAAAATTATATGGTATGTTTTCAAAACAAGAAAAATTGGCTGTTATTTTATAGTAATTAAAATTAAAGAAAAAAGAAGGTGTCAGTTCAAGAACAATATCTCCTCTACAGACGACTAGTTTAATAGTGAAAAAAGCTGTCAAGAAGATGATTTAATACGAGGATAAAAGAAGAAAGAACGAATATCGTGACTTTTTTCATTATTCTTCTACGTAGAACTTTCTTCTTTTTTTATTACTACTAGTCTACTGTAATAAATAATAATAAAAAAAAAAGATATTATTTTTTCTTCTTTCCATTATTATTTCGAACACACTAATGATTTACCCGGTATTTGTGAAAATATTAAACAAAAGATTATATACTGGCAGGTTCGTTTACAATCAACCGATCGTCTCAATTTAAACAAGTGTGCCAACCGCCTTTCGGTTTATCTCTATCAAGATGGAAGATACCGAAGCGAAAAGGATGAAATGTTTGGAAGTTGATGTGTCTCCTACGTTGAGGCAGAACCCTATGGCGGCTCACGACGTTGGGATTGATAGCGATAGTAGTTGTTATAGTAGTGATGACGAAAGGGCAGGGAGCCAGGATCCACTCGACCCGAGCGTTGAGTTTATGAAACGTGCAACGTGCTGTAGAGTATTTGGTAGCTGTGGCCCTTTTTATCTATTTCTAATGCTTGTGGCGGCAGGGTTGCATTTTACAATCTTTTACTTTGTTACCCACAATGGCCTTCGACCGTTTGCAAATGCGGACAGAGACTATGCCTGGGTGTTCTTGCTGTTCGCGTCCCTATTTGCTCTTATATTTATTCGAGGAACACTGCCTTGTTACCGGCGAAAGTTCGTTCGCCGCACGTATAAAAAAGGCCAGCGAAGAATGATGCGCAATCCTTTTAAATCAAAAAATACAGTTGTCAAGATTTACGTTAAATACAAGAGCAGTATGGGTTTGAACGGGACGTTCTACCTGTGGCGGCTGCACATCTTCGAATTCATGGAGAACTACGTGTCCGTGTATAACATGAGAGTCATATACTTGTGCTCACTACCACACTTTGTGTGCATTATCTTTATGTTCGTGTTGGTCCTGGAGTCCTCATACCGGGCCTACAGTATGGCGGGGTACTTGTGGAGAGGGGTGCACGTTTCGAAAGGAAAAAGAGACTTGCAAATTACTATTGACATTCTTGTCGATATGATATTTTTGGTTTTCCCCTTCGCTGTCTCTTCGCTGGTGTATAATGTAGGGTTTACGATAAGAGAAATCTTGCTAATTGTTCTATTGCCGTCCATTTCGTTGTTGGGCAAACTCCGAAAGATGCTGCAGGAGAATATTGAGGAGAATATTGACAAAATCGCTTCTCGCGTCGAAGCAGAACTTTCTTTTAAGCGAAACCACCGACGGAAAAGTTTATTCGGAGAATCCCGGGCAGAGCATGTGGAAGCAATGCAAAACCGATATTTTCCTCGATGGGCTAAGCTGGGCGTATTTTCGCTCAGTATTATTTATGTCGTTACACTTGTTTTCATTGGAGCGGTGCAGCTTGCGGTAGTGTCGCAGGTGGAAAACAAGTGCGAGTGTTTTGTCTCTCCTGCGTGTGAACAGAATAGGAGTCTGAGTGGCTCGGAGAAAGCTCCAACGAATCTCTATTCTACAGGGTGCCGCATAAAGGCCCCGTTCTGCTCGAACCTTTTAGTCCCCAAATGTAACTGTGCTGTTTTTGAACTAGAAGGTCATACTATGGAGGTTTTGTCGGAGACATTTGTCGAGCTGACAGCGCTACGAAGAATAGAATTGACGCGTGGTCCATTGAGGGAGTTGCCAAAGCATATGGAGAGGTTGGGCGAAATCACACGCTTTGATGTATCGTTTAATCGGTTGGAAAAGTTTGATGTTGATGTGGAGAAATGGGGTCTATTAGTATGGCTAGCGCTGCAGTTTAACAACATCACAACTGTTCATGAGAGTGTGTGGAAGCACGAGACTATGGTGACCCTTCAGGCGAACAGTAACAAAGGCCTGCAATTGCCGAATGGTGAGGGCAGAATATTTATGCCCAGTTTGTGCGTATTGGATTTGACTAACAATAGTGGTCTGCTGCCCGACACTCTTGGGCCAGATGAGTTGCCCCAAATTGGTATAATTGATATAAACGCAAATCTCCTCCGCCATGGTAGATTTCCAAATAGCTTTGAAAAACTGTCAAATTCCGTCTATAGCCTGGGTATTGCTCAGCTTGGACTGCGGTACTTGCCAAACTTTCTTCCGTCATTTAATATGTTGAGCTATTTGGATGCTAGGAACAACAGCGTCTCAAACGTCTCCAAGGCTATGAGTACTTACTTTGAGTCGCAGGGACGATCCGCAGTTGGGTTTGCTCTGTACCTGTCAGGTAATCCTGGCTGCACTGGGACTTTGCCTGTTTCCGCGTGTACACCGTTGTGCAGTGAGTATTGCCAATCCGAATCGTTCTTGAATGATGGAGTATGCGATGCTGGCTGCAACTCACAAGATTGCCGCTTTGATGGGGGCGACTGCGAACATGAGTAGACAAACTGGAAAATATCGTATGATACACTCATATAAATTTTTAAGAGAAAAACCAGAAAATTATTTTTATGATAAGACAAGAGTATACTCTTACTAGGACGTACTAATTTTTGAATGTTGTTTCTAAGTATGACCTTTGCCACCTTGAAGAAGCCTGCGGCGGTTGTACCCACTGTTAACATTGACCGATGATGTCTGGGACGAGAACAAGATATCACCATACGTCGGATTCTTTTGGTTTCCCATATTACCGATGGAAAGTTTTGCCCCGGGAGCACTTACCATGAAATCTTGTCCATTTACGCACTTCATCCGACATAATGACCCTTGTGGACTGCAACAGTTGCAATTAAATGTGATAGAGAAGCTGCCACTTCCTCCAGAGACATGTGAACGTATCCAGCCACCTTTTTGGAACACAAGGTCAGCTTTTGTGAGGCTTTGGTTTTTGGTACGGAATCTAGCAACCTTGGTAAAACTTGGATAGTTGCAGGTGACAGTTGCACTGTCCCGAACGTCGATCCCCGCCACGTCTTCGGCGGACAAGAGTGCAGTGGCAACAATCGCTAACAAGGCAGTCTTCATGGTGTTAGTGAAATTGTATAGTAGATAGGATGCAAGTGTCTAAATATAAACTTTCGTTTTTCGGTCGTTTCTCTCTTTCTTTCGTGTCAATTATAAGTTCAATTGTATTTCCAACTTGCTTAGGTTCACACTTGTACCATCAGAAAAACATTCCTTTAGCAAGGGGTTTGCAGGTTGGTATCTATCTGTACTACTCGTGCCTCTGGGTACCAGGTATCTGTTTTTGTACCCCGGTATAGGTTATACATAGTCACAATGAAGAAATATAAAATGGACATTAAATTTAACTACAGCGTTGTATAACACTGTAATGTTAATATAGAAATACAAAGGCAAATATAGTAAAGATGGGCTAGAAGATAATGATGCCTGCTTCTTCTTTTTTCTCTTCTTCTCTTGGTGGTGGTTGTGGTGGTGGTGGTAATATATTATTAATAAATACCGGTAGTCGTCTAATTCAGTAATAAAAATAATTTTTCTTGTTTTTAAGATGCTGGCCCCAACTTATTGAAGTC
>JACLAC010005612.1_pt1 | contig 15073 bp, 11 predicted proteins | sample 8027881 | NCBI WGS metagenome assembly JACLAC01 (sample SAMN15725517, study PRJNA655200) | protist metagenome | isolation source: fluorescence activated cell sorting (FACS) single amplified genomes of... | place: Spain: Blaines Bay Microbial Observatory, Mediterranean Sea | collected 2016-01-19 | reverse complement strand
CAACACCGAACTTGAGCAGCGAGTAGTTGAACGCACGTCAGAATTACAGGATAACGTTGAGAAATTGCAACAGACCCTTGATAGCACAATCTTAGCTATGGCCAAAATAGTTGAAATCCGCGACCCCTACACTGCCGGACATCAACAGCGTGTGGCTCAGTTAGCACAAGCCATTGCCCAAGATATGGGGCTCGACAAATATTATATCAATAGCTGTTATATGACGGGTCTGATCCACGATATTGGCAAGATTTATGTGCCGGCCGAAATCCTTTCTAAACCTGGACGTCTGACGGAGAACGAGTTTGGTTTGCTCAAAGCCCATACGACGATCGGCGCCGAGATCGTTACCATGATCGATTTTCCTTGGCCGGTCAAGCAAACTATTTTACAGCACCATGAACGTTTGGATGGTTCGGGCTATCCGTATGGCTTGAAAGACGAAGAGATTTTGCTTGAAGCACGTTTGATCGGTGTCGCTGATGTTGTTGAGGCGATGTCATCACACCGGCCTTATCGGGCGACCTTAGGCATAGAACGCGCATTAGAGGAAATAGAAAATAATATGGGCAAACATTACGATGTCAAAGCAGTACATTCGTGTTTACGTTTGTTTCGCGAACAGGATTTCCAATTTGATAGTGCTTTTTAAGCGTTAATCGCGCTGGATAACTAGATCATCAAAGAACGTAGCTACTGCCTCGCCCGTCTGATCGGTGTCGCTGGCAATCGCGAATGCTGCTACTGAGCCGGGCTCTTCCTTCGGGAAGGCGTGCTTGAAATCACGATAAACATTGCGCTTTTCAGTAGCCCATTGGCCGGCCGGAGTTGTTTTGTTGCGCAAGACTACCAGTTTAACGCGACCAGTCCCCCACATGCTATCCATTATCGTGCCCCGTGGTTGTTGGTTATCCCACACGTAGATTAAGACGCGCATATCTCGTGGTCGCCATGAGCGTTTCTTGAAAACGACGAAGAACCGCGCGGCAAAATCATCCTTTTGTTTAAGGCGCGCATCGGCGTTGTCTAATATCCGTGATACTTTCCAGCGCCATTTAAAGACAGAGTATTCCTGTACCATCAAAGGTCGCTCGAAAAACGCCTGATTTACCCCGGCAATAGCAAAGGAGGCATTGCTTAGGCCTTGCAAGCAATGGTTGCCGTCGGCTTCTTTAATCCACGTAAAATCTCTTGCTGGCATACGGCTCAATGGATCTTGAGTCCAATGGGAAGGCAGGCCAGTTTCAAAATCATCTTGTAAAAAGTTGGGTTGTGCTTGTAAGGGTAATAGTAGTACATAGCATAGTACATAACTACTCCAAGGTAACCATTGCTTATGCATTAAAGCTTATTCGCCTCGGTGCATAACCGTTCCCTGCGGATTTTCAAACGCATCTAGCCATAGTTGACACCATGTATCATAATCGTCCATAACATGGGTAGTGTTGGCGGAACGCACCACGAAAGCAGGATGTCCAGTACGGCCCGTATGATGGCCGGTGGTCTGATAGCGCAAATCCATGGACCAGCGACATTTATCGCTCAGGTTGGGTGTAGAGCGATGTGGCGTAAAGCGGTTAATAAAGATCACGTCGCCGCGATAACATTCCAATGGTTTAGGTATTACGTCGGGCATTGCTTCGGGCTTAATGGTGGTACCCCCTGCTTTTTGGTGTCTTCGATAGCCTTCTTTAACCAAGCCTGGTAGCACCTCCAGACAGCCCATTTCTACGGTGGAATCCCCTAAGGGCAACCAACAAGTGACGACATTGGAATCTTCGGCTTCGGGCATCATTACCCCAGCATCTTGATGCCAGGGTACCACGTGGAACGATGGACCATTGCGATGCCCGTGTTGGGTAGGAGGTTTGGCGCGTAAATGTTGAATAGGACTACAGGTAATCTCGGGGCCAACCAAGCTTTCTACGGCGTCGAGTAAGTTTTGGTTTAGGAGAAAATCAAAAGTAGCTCGACCACGGTGGTGCATGATATCAAGCCCATTGCCTATCTCTGGACATTGGTCTAGCAATAAACAATAACGTGTCTCAAAAGGTGCATTCTCAAATAGGTTTGCTATTTTTCCTGCGGCGTGTAATTGGTGTGCGGTTTGGTCGATACAGGCACTGATTTCATCAATGACGGGCTGTAAGTCGGTATCAGTAAGGATCTGAGGTGCAATGAGCACGCCATGGGTATTATATTCGTTAATTTGATCAGATGTTAAGTGCATGTATAAAAGCGCGCTTGTTCCTAGCGCGCTATCTCCTTTCGACAGTGGTTAAAGTTTCCATAATGCCGCGATGTATAAAATTATTGTCGATAAAAAGCACTAAAAGAGCTGTAGGAAGTCCACATATTGACAAAAAATAGGGCTTATCTACAAGATCCGTCAAACCTATTTTCCAGAAGCCAACATGGAGATTTTATGGCTGGTAAATGACGGATTTAATCTACTGTAACCTGGCTACCCCACCAATCTGCATTGGGCTGCCAGTCGGATTCAAGGTACTCGGCATGTTGTCTTTCTAGGGTTGGCATCATCTCGTGTTCAATTTCGGACAGGCGTTTTTGTTCTTGTGCGGCGTCGTATTGTGGATCTGGTGTAGGTAATTGGGCCTTTATATCTACTAGCCAAATATCTAACCGCTCACGTAGTTGAGTCGTTGTGGCTGTGTGCGCTTTGTGCACATCGTTATGTTCACCAGGATCTGTGTCTAGGTTATAGAGTTCGTCCCGTCCATCTTCATAATAATGGATTAATTTCCATGCTCCGTGACGGATAATAGACGAGGGTTCACCGCCCTGGTTACCATAATGTGGGTAATGCCAAAATAGATCTCGGGTGGCAATAGCAGGATCAGAACGACCTTCTAACAGAGGTACTAAACTCATGCCGTCAAGTTGTTGCTCTGCAGGTAGTGGTACCCCAGCTAGTTCGAGAAAAGTTGGATAATAGTCGATTCCTGAGACGGGAATGTCACACCTTGTACCGGCTTTGATGCGACTAGGCATTTTTATGTAGAATGGCTCACGAATACCTCCTTCCCATTGGCGTCCCTTGCCGCCACGCAGTGGTAAATTAGATGTTGCAAAGGCGTCACCTGATGATACGCCACCATTATCAGAAGTAAAGCAAACAATAGTATTATCTGCTAAGTTAAGCTGTTCTAGAGTATCGAGTACCATACCAACAGCGGTATCCATGGCTTCGATCATACCGCCGTAAATGGGACAATCCTGTACTTGGCGTACAGGCAAGTAGCGATCCATAATAAAACGCTTTTCGGGCAGTATATTTTGAGCTAGGGCTTTTTCTCGGTACTTGGCCCAACGGTCTAAGCTGGTTTGGATTGGACCATGGACGGAGTAAAAAGATAAATAGGCTAAAAAAGGCTTGTCTTGATGCTCCTCAATAAAGTGTGATGTTTCTGCACCAAGTCGTAATGGCAAGGATTCCCCATCAGGGCCATCTGCTAATTTCGGGTTTTTATACGGGGAAAAATAACCTCCCGTTGGACTGCCAACGTGCCACCCTCCTTTATTGATTTCAAAACCGAAGTCTTCCGGATATGAACCCTCTTTTCCCAGGTGCCATTTGCCGGCAAAAAATGTCCGATAGCCCTGACGTCGCAAAATCTCTGCAAAAGTGAGTTCATCGGCTCGTAATCCATGTTGGTATTCGGGAGGTAATAGTTTATTTAAACGGCCATGTTCGCGCCATGCAGTACCTGACTTGGCGCCAATCCAATCTGTTATGCCATGACGTGGTGTGTACTTACCAGTAAGGATACTGGCTCGGGAAGGGCTGCAGACCTGGCAGGCAGCATAGCCTTGAGTAAAACGCATTCCGGTTGCCGCGATTCGATCAATATGTGGGCTTTCGTATAAGCTGCTCTCCTCAATACTTAAATCGTGCCATCCCAGGTCATCGGCCAATATAAAAACAATATTTGGTTGTTGCATAGAGACCCCCTTATAACTGCAATCGTGTGCTAATACATATATCATTGCTTGAATCTATAAAAATTGCGCAATAAAGTTAAGCCATATATTAAACCTGGCGTATTATATTTTAGTTGGTAATATCCATTTATCATATTTTTCGGCATGGAAAGGGAAGCTATGAATCCTCAACCTCTCAAAGATAAAACCGCAATTGTTACCGGTGCAGCCCAGGGCATAGGCCGTGCCATTGCCCAACGTCTTGCTACTGAAGGAGCTCGACTAGCGATTATCGACGTAGATGCTGATGGGGCTAAGCAGGCGGCTGCTGAGATTGGCCAGACGGCCATTGGTATCGCTGCTGATGTGTCCCAGGCCAGCCAGGTAGAACGAGCTTTTGCAACGGTTATGGATCATTTTGGTAGTCTAGATATTCTGGTTAATAATGCTGGGGTTGTAGGTACCGATACACCGGTAAAGGATCTTGAAGAAGAAGATTGGAACCGCGTCTTAAATATTAATCTTAAGGGTGTGTTTCTATGCTCACAGGCGGCAGTGCGTCGTATGATAGAAAAAAAGTCAGGGGTTATTGTTTCTATGGCGTCAATCTCAGGCAAAGAAGGTAACGCCAATATGGCGCCCTATTCGGTATCTAAAGCAGGGGTCATATGTTTTACTAAGGCACTGGCCAAGGAAGTCTTAGCCGTCGGTATACGCGTCAATTGTGTGGCACCGGCTTTAATCGATTCTCCGCTGCTACAGGGTATGGAACAGGAACGTGTTGACGTGCTAACCTCAAAGATTCCCCTTGGTAGGTTGGGGCGGCCTGAAGAAGTAGCAGCAACGATTCTTTTTTTGGTATCGGACGAGTCAACTTTTACTACTGGACAATGTTTTGATGTTAGCGGTGGCCGAGCAACGTATTGAAAAAAGCCATTAAAAAGGTTTATACATTGCTGTTTAAACCTTTAACTAGTAATTTCATGCCTGTTCTCTCGGTATAAATTTTGTATTTGAACAAAGAAAAAGAATCAACATCAACAACTGGGTAGATTCTTGCCCGAATATGTCTTAGCCGCTACTTCGGGTTAGACTTGCCAAGGACTATTCTTATGTCTGTAATACAAGAACAAACCTACAGCCAAGTTGAAAAAAAGGCCCTAATAGATTCTACCTTTGATGGACTTTACCCGCCAACCGAAAAAATCAGTACTATCGTAGTAACCAATTTTCCAACCCTAGGTAAATTGGCGGCTATGCGTTTTATTGAATGGGTACAGCAAAATCCTAATGGTGTGATATCACTGCCTACGGGTAAAACGCCCGAGCATTTTATTACTTGGGTGACCCATATATTGTCGAGTTGGGAACAGGCCAGTGTTCGTGCAGAATTGGCAGAGAGCGGCATTGATCCAGAGTTGCGACCGGCTATGCGTGGCTTGCATTTTGTTCAGATCGATGAATTTTATCCGATTAACTCGGCGCAGCAAAATAGCTTTTTCTCCTATGTAAACCGCTTCTATATTGACGGTTTTGGTCTTGATCCGGATAAGGCCCTGCTGATTGACAGTTCGGGTATCGGTCTGGAAGCTGACCAGACGATTGATACTGTGTGGCCTGATGGAGAGGTGGATTTGAGTTTACGCTTCCGGGCTGCAACTAGTGCACTGGAGCAGACTCAACAGCAGGTACTGCAACGACTTGATCAGTGGTGCCAGGAATATGAGAACCGCATCCGCTCTTTGGGGGGTATTGGTTTTTTTCTGGGAGGCATTGGTCCTGATGGTCATATCGGTTTTAATGTACGTGGATCGGATCATCGTTCGATAACACGTTTGAGTCCCGTCAATTACGAAACTCAGGCCGCAGCGGCTGGTGATCTGGGTGGTATTGAAGTATCGCGCAAACGTCTAGTGATTACCATTGGCTTGGGAACAATATGCTTTAACCCCAATGCTGTTGCCTTAGTTATGGCTGCTGGTGAAGCTAAAGCCGGCATTGTTGCCGCTGCTGTCCAGGAGCAAGCACATATTAATTTTCCTAGCACCGCGCTACACAGTTTACCGAGAGCCCGTTTTTATATCACTATGGGTGCTGCCAAACAGCTATACCACCGTCAGCTTCAATTGTTAACAGATACTGTTGTTCCCAATGCCGAACAGGTGGATAAGATACTTATTGATTTGGCTACTAAACAGAATAAGCGCCTTGTTGATCTGACTCCGGCAGATTTGGCAAGTGATCCCTTTGCTGCTCAAATTCTGGCAAAGTGTTCCTCAACAGCGTCCCAATTGGCTAGCGATGTACGGGATCGAATCATTGCAAAATTAGAACGCGGGGCGAATACTTTGCATTCTACCCGTTTTCTGCATACCGAACCGCATCATGACGATTTAATGTTGGGTTATTTACCCTATATTATTCGCCATATTCGTGATCCTGGCAATACACATTTCTTTGTTTGCCTGACAGGTGGTTTTACCGCTGTGACGAATCAATTTATTGTTGATAATGTGAAACGCCTGCGTCACTTTATGGTAAGGCCTGAGTGTTGCCAGCTTTTAGCGGAAGGCTACTTTGCACCAGATAATCTTATTGGGCGTAACCGCGATATATGGCAGTACCTTGATGGTATTGCGGCTAAAGATAAGGAGATGTGTGACGAAGGTGTGGCCCGAAGGTTTTTGCGTAATTTAATAGAGCTTTACGGTGACCTTGATCTAGAAGCGATCAAAGCTCAATGCATGGTGTTGGAAAGCTACTTTGCTAGTCAGTTTGCCGGCCAAAAAGATGTGGCGGATATACAGTTGCTCAAAGGTATGTGCCGTGAGTGGGAAGCCGAGTGTCTCTGGGGTTATTTAGGGTGGAATTGTACCAATGTTAAACACCTGAGATTGGCATTTTATACCGGAGATATTTTTACGCAAGAGCCAACCGTAGAAGGGGATGTGCTACCCATCCTAAACTTAATTGATGAGGTTCAACCCGATGTGATCGGTGTTGCTCTTGACCCCGAAGCTAGTGGTCCTGATACCCATTACAAGGTGTTACAGGCCATTACGGAAGCATTACGTCGTCACCAGCAGGGGAATGGCCGCTCAGACCTCAAGATCTGGGGATATCGCAATGTTTGGTTCCGTTTCCATCCCAGTGAGGCAAATATCTTTGTACCGGTATCGCTGAATAGCCTTAGCACTATGCACAGTGCTTTTATGAATACTTTCATTTCACAAAAGGATGCCTCTTTTCCGAGCTATGAACACAACGGTCCCTTTTCAGAGTTGGCCCAGCGTCTTCAGGTGGAGCAATATCAGAAAATAAAGATTTGTTTGGGACGTGAATGGTTTCAGGAGCATACTAGCCCGTTGATCCGTGCAACGCGTGGTTTAGTTTATCTTAACGAGATGGATTTAGATGCATTTTACCAGCTTAGCCGTGAACTAAAACAAGCTGCTGAAGATCAATAAAAGAATTGATTTTTTATGTTAGTTTGTGCTAGGCTCTAACGAAGGTCTTAAACTCTAATTGTTGCTAAGCTGATCCCCTAAAGACGCATTATGAATGCCCCATTGACCCTGACGGATTTAACTCCAACTGATCTAATTTCCTGCGGCTTGACGGCAGACCAGGCTGATGTTGTTCTTGAACGTCTTGAGCCAGTGTGCTTTTCATCCGATGCTGAGGTGTGTTGGAACCACATCAGCCGTTATGTGCTAACGCCTGATTTACCACTAGCATTGCATCGTCTACTACACACATTAGCTTTTGCCACTTGGGATCTCGCTAAAGGTCCGCTACCGGTCTGGTTTCCAGATCCCCAAAAGCTTACCCATATCGATGAATTGCAGCAGGTATTGGGCTTGGATTCTTATGGAGCTTTGCACGCTTGGTCCGTACAAGAACTAACTGCATTCTGGGAATGCATGATTCACCGACTGGGCATCTGCTTTAAAACACCATATAGCCAAGTAATAGATATAAAAAATGGACTAGAACGACCGGAGTGGTTTGTCGGTGGCCAGCTCAATATCGCGGAAAGCTGTTTTAATGCGCCAGTAGACGCACCGGCTATTATCTTCCAACCCGAAGGCTATCCGCTTGAAACTTGGTCCTACGGTGATTTACGGGCTTTAAGCAATCGCGTTGCTAACGGCCTGTATGCAATGGGCATTAGCCCCGGTGATGCCGTAGCGGTAGCTCTACCAATGACTGCTGAAGCAGTGGCAATCTACCTAGGTATTATTCTGGCTGGGGGTGTGGTGGTAGGTATTGCGGATAGCTTTGCACCAGATGAAATTGCCATACGCCTACGGATTGGCCAGGCAAAAATTGTTTTCACGCAGGATAATATTTTACGGGGCGATCGACGTCTGCCGCTATATGAGCGGATTGTAGCGGCTGGGGCACCACCGGCTATTGTATTAGCTGCTGGCGCTAAGATGACAGTCGCTCTACGACCTGATGATAAACCATGGAAAGATTTTCTTAGCAAGAATACAATATTTGAAGCCGTTATACGGCAACCGACAGATTATACTAATATCTTATTTTCATCTGGCACTACCGGAGATCCTAAGGCCATTCCTTGGAATCATATTACGCCGATTAAAGGCGCTAGTGACGCGCATTTACACCATGATATTCATCCGGGTGAAGTGGTAGCTTGGCCCACCAATCTAGGGTGGATGATGGGCCCGTGGCTGATCTATGCTGGGCTGGTAAATTGCGGCACGCTGGCGTTGTATTACGGGGCTCCTACGGACAGCGGTTTTGGTCGTTTTGTCCAAGATGCACAAGTAAATATGCTGGGGGTTATTCCCAGTTTGGTGCGTACCTGGTATGCTAGTGGTTGTATGGCAGGTCTAGATTGGAGCGCAATTAAAGCGTTTAGCTCCACAGGTGAGTCTGCCAATCCAGAAGATATGTATTATTTGTCAGCATTGGCGGGCTACAAACCCATAATCGAATACTGTGGTGGCACAGAAATCGCCGGTGGTTATGTGGCTGGCAGCCTGGTACAAGCGATGGTCCCGGCTTGCTTTAGTACCCCAACATTGGGTTTGGATTTTGTGTTACTAGACGAAGCAGGAAAGCCCACGGAGGAGGGCGAGGCATTTTTATTGCCGCCATCAATAGGTTTTTCATCCGAGTTGCTCAACCGTGACCACCACCAAGCCTATTATGCCGATACTCCACCATACCCTAATACTATTTTGCGACGGCATGGTGATCGGCTGGCGCGTTTGCCAGGAGGCTACTATCGTGTTCAGGGCCGTATGGACGATACTATGAATATAGGCGGTATTAAGGTTGGTTCAAGCGAAATAGAACGCTTGCTCAATGCATTGAAAGAAGTACGTGAAACGGCGGCTATTGCGGTATCGCCACCTGATGGTGGTCCAAGCCTATTAATCGTTTATGCGGTGTTAAACCCTCCAACGGCGGCTACTCTTCCACCCTTATTAAAAACTATGCAAAAGGTACTACGCCACCGACTCAATCCACTCTTTAAAATTAGTGATCTGGTTATAACAGACATTTTGCCTCGAACGGCCTCTAACAAAATTATGCGTCGAATTTTGCGTGACCGCTACAGTCAGCGCTAGATAAAGTTCATAATGAATAGCATTGATTTATTAAGTATCCTTCCGGATCATGTTGCGGTACCTTATTTTTTTCTTGTGGGATAAGCGGTCATTGGCCATTTTAAGTCTCCATCTTTCTTAAATACGATGGAATGAACGGATACGGTTAATATGGTAGCCCGTGATTTTTTTACAACGCTTATCAAAAACCCCAAAGTTTAACGCCCCTCTAGGAGTTTATCAATAATGATTAAAGGTCCTCCCCAACTTAAAGTACGGCGCAATGTCCCTCGTCCCAGTACTACTGCGCTGCGTGCTTTGCACCATATTCCGACCGGTTTTCTAGTGGACTGCATGGATGGTCGTGGTGCCCTTGATTATCAGATCAAGCCACTCGATACCGATGTAGCTAAATTTGTTGGTCCCGTTGTTACCTGCCATCCTGGTCCCAATGACAACTTAGCTGTTTTTGGTGCGCTTGAGATAGCCCAACCAGGAGACGTACTGATGATTGCTACGGATAGCTTTCGGGCTACTTGCGTAGCCGGCGACATGATGATTGGTATGGCGCGCAATGGTGGTATCGCTGCTTTTGTTACGGATGGTTTGGTGCGCGATGTTGAAGGTATTCTACCATCAAAAGTGCCGACGTTTTGCGCCGGGGTAACGCCCAATTCCTGTGTTTGTAACGGTCCCGGTACCGTTGGTCTACCGGTAGTTGTTGGGGGAATTAGTGTTCAGGCTGGTGATATTGCGGTGGGAGATCGTGACGGGGTAGTGATTGTACCGCAAGACCAACTAGCCCAGGTGCAAGAGCGTCTTAAGGATGTTCAGGCCGCCGAGGATGATCTGGGTCGTAAGGTCCGCCTGGGGCTGAAAAATATCGAAGCGGTACAGAAGTTGATGAATTCTGATCGAACCGAATACCTGGATTAATAGGATGTTTTTAGCGGTGAACGAGTATGCCTTCTATGAAGTTATAGCTTCTCATGTTAAGCATTTCACCCCAAGCACTTTAATGCAATAAAGCAAGGTACGGAACGGCTGTCGCAGGACGTGTTTAGCCATAACGTTGACGCAAACACTGCGCCGCCGCGGCCTCGTTTTTCAATTTTTGGTACACTTCATCAATATCGACCTGTGCTGCTGAGCCAGGTGCAAAGCCGCAATCGGGATTGAGTACTACCCGTTCTGGTGCTAAGTACTCCAACGCTTGTTCAACTCGCGCGACAATGGTTGCGGGAGTATCAACTTCTCCAGGATGTACACTAACGCAACCCAGGCCGATTTCTAAATCGGGTCGTAGTTGCTTGAAGATCTCGGCATCACCGGCTCCTGGCGAAGTAAATTCCATGGTTAAGTGATGTACTTGTAAGCGGTTCAGATAATCGATAATAGGCTCGTAGCCGCCGGTATGGCAGGCTTCGCCCCGGACCCGGGCCCCGGCGCGGCGGCAGAGATGTACAGCGATACGAACCCCTTTAATTCCTTCGACCATTTGATTAATCATAGTTACCGAAAAATCGGCTTCATCATCTGGGTCTGGATAGCTACTCCGTACCTGCGGATCTACTAAAAGGCATAAGTGCGGATCGTCGATTTGTATCAGATCGGTACCTGCATCGCGTAAGCATTCAATCTCATGACGCAAAAAAGGGATACAAGCGCGGACAAAATCACGCCGTTCCGGATAAGCCGCAATTGAATGTTCGGCGTCCCACAGACGTTCGCCCAATAATGCAGGTGCCGGTAATGTTACTTTTGTACGCGTTTTAGATACCTGGGTTAGAAATTGGGCCTCTTGGGCGATAAATCCGGGTGTCTTGGGGGTTAATTTATCTACTACTACAGTCCAAGGACGGCCGTCTGCTGGGTTGAGGCCAACTTCAAAACCGTGGGCTAATTCGGCAATTACACCGATGTACGAAGCGCGACGCCATTCGCCGTCACTTACCATATCCAGCCCAGCATGTTCCTGCAGGGCTACTATGTAGGCAACGGCTGCATCTAATGCCGCATTTTGGTCTGTACTAGCTGTGGTATTAGCTAGTACCAACTCGCGGACAAAATCGGGCCGTGGCATTGAACCAACCACGCCGGCTGGAAATAGAGTACCATACTGTTCTAAAGTAGACATAAGCCGATCTCAAGGGGTAAAAATTTGTGGCCAGTGGGCATTGGCCAAGGCAAAATCCTCTTCGGTATCGATTTCCATGTACTCACCGTCGGTAGTGACCATATGTAAAGGTATGCCCTGGCGGCACATAGTTTCAAATAAATGAACTAAATAGGCTTTTTCGAATACCGTGTTATCATGCCATACGCGACCGCTAAATGTGCTGCGGACCTGATGGTAACACTGACGCAACAAAATAGCGCCTTGGGGGCTTAGACGCGCCACACCTATGTATTCGCCGCTGGCCTGGTCGGCTGGGATGGAGCGGTCAATACGCAGTAGCTTATCGCCTTGAGCGATTACCTTTTCGGCATCGTCTTCGGGATGCTGGCTACGGTCTCTATAGCGTTGTCGCCACTGTGTGTCAATACATAAAACGATATCGCCAGGATGTGCTAGTGCTCGGCGTACAACGCTTGATCGGTATAGGATATCAGCGTAAGAACAAACAAAGCCATCGGTCATGTAGGCTTCGGCGTAAAATAACGAAGCTAGAATATTATTGTGTGGCCAGGCGGTATTATGGACAAATTCCAAATCTGGATACTCTGCCCGTAGCAGCTCGATTTGATAACCACCGATAAATACCGGATTTTCCAATCCGGCTTGGGCTAATGCTTCTAGTGACCAATCGAGAATGCGGCGCGTACCAATGGGAGCGAAGCATTTAGGTTGATGATCGGTAAGCGCATTTAAACGACTGCCACGGCCAGCACCAATGATAATGGGGCGCATAAAAATATGAGACTTGGTTCATCGTTTCCTAGAATAGAAAGACCATGAACCTTATGGGTTGTATTAGGCAATATGATATATTATGGCACATGAGATACCGAATATATCCGTTTTCTAATCTACTTGCACCGCTTAAAGATTATCTTGTAACCAACGGTAACATTTTTCGTAACCTACTCCTCCTTCAGCTTCTGGACCTTCGTACTCAGCGGTCCAGGCACCGTTGTAGCCGCTAGCGGTTAAGCACTTGAGGGCATGGTCCAAGTGGATTTCTCCTTCGCCCAATGCCGCACCTCGATAATTTTGACGCGAGCCGGTGCCGTCTTTCATGTGAGTATGGAAAACGTGTGGTGTCAAAATTTCATAGAAGTGATCAATCTTATCTAGTTCGTGACCAAACCAGCGATAATTCATGGTGTCCAGGTTTACCCCCAGGCGGCTAGAGCCAACACGCTCAATCAAGCTGAGTTGCCAGTCTCCGTCGTTTGTTGATACACCGTGGTTGTCCAAGGCAATACGGACGTTATATGATTCTAAAAAATCGGCACAACGCTTAAAAGCTTCCAACATCATGCCATCCCATTGATCCTCTGGTACTTGGTCTCCTCGGTTCCAACCACCATCTGAACGGACGATATCGGTACCGACATGAGGGATAATTTTACAGACATAACGATAGCGTTCTATCTGAGCTTCTAGAGCAGTAGGGTCGGCTTGTAGAAAATCATTACCTGCTGCAACTGCGGATGCTTGCATACCGTATTTCTCTAATAAGCGCCGCGTTTTTTCGGCACTTGCTTCGCCATTTTTTGACTGACCATCCCAGATATCATCAATCTGTAGTTCGCAATATTTATAACCAATTTCGCTAGCACGTGCTGCAAAACCTTCTAGGTCATAACCAGGCCAGTTATAATGAATAACGCCAAGTTTCTTTTCAGCCATAAGTATTCCCAATTTATCGATTCTTGAGTTCGTTAAGTATTATTGCTCAGTTTGTCTATTCGATGCCCAGTAACTCGACTTGAAAAATCAGTACTGCACCAGGTGGAATAGGTGGTTTACCACCCATGCCATAACCTAAATCGGGTGGAATAACAAGTTTGGCTTTACCACCAACTTGCATCATCTGCAAACCTTCTTGCCAGCCTTTAATTACCTGACCCAGTCCAAATGAAATAGGTTCTCCCCGTTCTATGGAAGAATCAAATACGGTACCGTCTACCAAGGCTCCTTCATAGTGAACTTTTACCTGACTGGATGGTTCAGGTTTAGCACCTGTACCGGCTTCTAATTCCTTATACAACAAACCAGATTCGGTACGTACCATACCATCTTCGCTGGCTGCTTTTTCCAGAAAAATAGAATTTTTTGCAAGCGCCTCTTGTTGAGTTTTTTCCATACGTACTTTAAAAAGATCGTTAATCTTTGGCCCATACTCCTCCAAGTTTACCAAAGCTTCTGCACCCGTAACAGCATCAGCAAAACCACGACTGATAACCTCTAGCTCGTTGGCATTGAGCGTACTCTTAATCGGGCCGATACCGTTTTGGGTCAGGGCCATCCCTAGCGCATAAATAATTTTTTCTGCCTCAGACTCTGCTGTAACAGCACCGCTGTATGCCGGTTTGGGTGAGGTAGCTGGATCTGCTGCTTGACCCATTTCCGTCGCTTTTTTTTGATAGTCATTATATACGGGTTGAATTTTTGGGCCAAATTCTTGTAAGTCAACCAATGTTTCCTGGTTGGTCGCCATGTCTCTAAAACCACGACCGATAAGCGCTATTTCTTTGGGACTCAGCGCTTGTTTAATAGGCGTTACGGGACTTTGTAGGGCTAAGCCTAAAGCATATAGCGTTTTTTCTACTTCGGTTTCTATCGTTACCTCGATGGGCGCTTGTTCTTGAGCACCGCAACTGGCCAATGCAGCCAGCAAGCAGACTGTCACAGTAAGGCGTGAAATTTTCATTTATTTCTCCACTGATTGATTAAAAAGTCGTTATAGATCACATGCCTTGTAATAGAAATACAGTTTTTTCTACGTACAGGCCTTAACTAAACGTGATTTACCTCTTATTAACTACGGGCTGACCAAACTTAGGAAGCGCAGCTTCCACCAAATACCAAAGCGGAGTATTAATTGCAACACTTTGGTTAAAATGTACATGGTGTTGAAAGTACCGCCAAGGTCCTATTGAAGCAAGCGGCAGGTTGTAATATACGTATCTTTGTTGAATGCATGGGGTTAAATATGGTTGCCTTACCGAAGCGGTTAAGCAGTTTTCTATTCCTGTATCACATTAGTTATTGGTTGTATGCAGAAAGCTTGGAGGCGATTGTTTTAAATTTCGGGTTAATCTAGTTTCTAAGATGAAGTGGCATTTTTCAGTTAGTAAGTTGACTATTTTCTTTGAATAGGATGCCAAATAATATAACTACTACTGTTGCCATTAAAGCCGGTACATACCATATTTGCGACCAGAGATGACCGCCTCCTTCCAGCGTATAATATTCAACGATCCAGCCGGAAAATTTACCACCAATCAATGTTCCTATTCCTAGCGTGATCAGGGCGATAAGTCCTTGGGCGTTGGCGCGGATTTCTGGCGGTGCTTTGGTGTCAACGTAAATTTGC
>JACLAC010003644.1_pt1 | contig 15079 bp, 14 predicted proteins | sample 8027881 | NCBI WGS metagenome assembly JACLAC01 (sample SAMN15725517, study PRJNA655200) | protist metagenome | isolation source: fluorescence activated cell sorting (FACS) single amplified genomes of... | place: Spain: Blaines Bay Microbial Observatory, Mediterranean Sea | collected 2016-01-19 | reverse complement strand
CCAAGTTTTGGTGGCCAAGCTGACCTTGTTCAAGCTCTTCAAGTAATGCCTGGATTTGTGTCTACAGGTGACCAAGGTGGGCAGCTTTATATCAGAGGTGGATCACCTATTCAAAACAAAGTTTTATTAGACGGAATGATTATTTATAATGCATTCCACAGCATTGGTCTTTTTAGCGTTTTTGATTCAGATGCTCTTGCTAATGCAGATATCTATACAGGTGCGTTCTCAGCAAAATATGGAGGCAGGATTTCGTCTGTAATGGATATCAGAACTAGAAATGGAAATATGATGGAGACTAACGTCAAAGTAGGAGCGAGTCCATTTGGCGCAAAGGTGTTGTTAGAAGGGCCTCTTAAGAAGATGAGTAACGGTGTAGGAGGAATTAGTTACTTAGTTTCTATGAAGCACAGTTATTTAGAGCAGACGTCAGAGATTTTGTATCCTTATATCGACGGGGGTAGAATTCCATTTGGGTTTACTGATACTTATGGCAAAATCACGTTTGGTGGCGGAGGTTCAAAGCTTAGCTTGTTTGGATTTAATTTCAACGACAGAGCTAGTGTTTTAAATGATTCTACAGGTCTTTCTTTTGCTGATTACCTATGGAACAGTTCAGGTTTTGGCGGACAGTTTACAATTGTGCCTCCTGGGTCGTCTGTGCTTATGAATGGCCACTTCGCTACTAGTAAATACACTATTGGATTGTATGAGGATTTTGATAATGATGGAGTCATTTATGAGGATATTGATAATGATCAAATCCCGGACACTACCACAGGCAGAAGCAGTGATGTTAATGGATTTAATTTTGGCCTAGATTTTAAATATGTAGCAGGTGAGGATAATATAGAATATGGGCTAGAGGTAATAGGTCTTCAGACTGATTTTGAGACTTATAATTCATTGGATGTGCCTGTAAATCACAAAGAGACTACTACGGAATTTGGTTGTTATTTCGATTACACAATGAATAGGGGTAATCTCATAATTCAGCCAAGTATTAGGCTTCAATACTATAGTTCACTTGCGAAGCTTAGGCCAGAGCCCAGGTTTGGTATGAAACTCAAAGCAACTGAACGATTGAGACTCAAGCTTGCTGGAGGTATGTATTCTCAGAACATCATAAGTGCAAATTCAGATAGAGATGTTGTGAATCTATTTTATGGTTTCCTAACAGGACCTTCAAATCTTCAAGAGCAGTTTGTAAACCCTGATGGAAGCACGGATGAAATAAGGCACACTCTTCAAACAGCAAATCACCTTGTTGGTGGTTTTGAGTATGATTTGACTGAAAATTTGAACTTGAATGTTGAAGGGTATATCAAGCATTTCACTCAGTTAACTAACATGAATAGGAATAAACTATTCGAATCAGATGCTGACGTTGCAGAAATATATAGACTTGATTATATAGTTGAGAAAGGATTTGCTAAGGGAGTCGATGTAGTTCTAGAATACGAGGAGAAAGGAACATATCTCTGGTTAGTGTATGGCTATGGAGATGTTGATAGATGGGATGGTTACATGTGGTACGACCCTGTTTTTGACAGAAGGCACAATGTGAATTTTGTTGCCTCTCAGGAGTTTGGGTCAGAGGGTCAGTGGACATTTAGTTCGCGTTGGGCACTTGGTTCTGGACTTCCTTTTACTCAAAGCCAAGGTTATTACCAAAGCCCCAGCATGGGAGGGGGGATTTACTCAGATTATCTGACTTATAATCCTGACCAAATCTCAATTACATATGCAGGTTTAAATGAGGGTCGTCTCCCGGCGTATCACAGGTTAGACGTGAATATTAGTAGATCTGTCAAGTCAGCTTCTGGAGAACTCGATCTTACCGCAGGAATTACAAATGTCTACAGTAGAGACAACGTGTTCTACATCAATAGGCTCACTGGAGAGAGAAAGAATCAACTTCCCTTCCTTCCATCTATAACTATTGATTGGAAGTTCTAAGGACTTTAGCTTGAGCTCTAGCTTCTTCTGTAACTATACTTCCGCTTAACATTCTAGCTATTGCTTCTGTGCAATCTTCACCTGAGAGAAATTGAGCATTTGTTGATGTTGAATTACCCTCGGTATACTTAGTTACTTCCAAATGAGAATCTCCACTTGCTGCAACTTGTGCTAAATGAGTTACTGAAAACACCTGCTGTCCTGCTGACATTTTCTTCATAGACGAGGCCATTCTAGATGCCACATCTCCACTAACGCCCGTGTCAATTTCGTCTAGAACTATAGTTGGAACGGTACTCTTAGTTGCAATGGCAGCTTTGAATGCAAGCATGATTCTTGATCTTTCACCTCCAGATGCTATCTGGGTTATCGGGTGCTGGGGAGAGCCCACATTTGCTGAGAACAAAAGCTCAACATCCTCTATGCCCTGTAAGTCAGGAATGGCTAATTCGCTTAATGACCAATCGATTTGAACGTCCGGCAATTTCAATGGCTTGAGTTCAGAATAAACTTGCTTAAGTAATTCCTCGCCACACTTCTCTCTGGCATTTCTCAATGCTTCTCCCGCAATAAATAATTGAGCTTTTGAGTTCAATACACCTTCTTTAGCCCTTTCTATTGCTTGTTCTAAATCCGAAGCATTTTCAATCTGAAGTTCGATTTGTTTCTGAAATTTCAAAAGCTCTTCAGCTGAATTTAATCTATGCTTGTGAAGAGCTCTTTTTAACCCATCTAGTTTGTCCTCAACTAAACTGAGTCTGTCAGGGTTGAACTGAACGCTTTCAGCCAGCTTGCTTGCTTCTTGTGCAAGGTCTTCAAGCTCAATTCTTGAGCTATTAAAACGGGCTAGTAGCTCCTCAGCCTCCTTGCTATATGAGCTTATGCTTTCTAATACCCTAGTTATGGAGCTAAGTTCTAGCTGGTCTATAGCTTCGTATGCTGCATTGTATCCAGAGGCCAAATCAGTAGAATTACTCATCGTAGAGAGCTCTTCCTCAAGATCCACCCAGTTTGTTGATTCAAGATGTAACTCCTGCAGCTCATCGAATTGAAATTGTAGATAGTCAACATCTGACTGAGGTTTTGCAGCAATAGCTTCAAGGTCGCTTAATTTTTGAGTAGCACTCCTCCATCCTGAATAAGAAGCCCTGTAAGAATCCCGAATTTCAAAATGACCGCCAAATGCATCAAGCAATTCTAGCCTTGTGCTTCTTTCCATCAAAGCTCTCGTCTCGTCTTGTCCGTGTAAATCAACTAGTAAAGCTCCGATTTCCTTCAGGGAACCCACACTTGTTTGGCTGTCATTCACAAAGGCCTTAGATCGTCCTGTGGCAGTTAATTCTCTTCTAATTTGGATTTCACCGCTCTCGTGAGCCTCTAATTCCCATCCATCTAACACTTTGCTTACATCAGGCGCTCTGAAAGTTGCTTCTATGATGCATTGAGTAGAGCCATGTCTTACAGAAGATGTTGTAGCCCTTTCTCCTAAGGCCAAACCCAGCGCACCTAGTAATATTGACTTTCCAGATCCTGTTTCGCCAGTGACAACAGTCAGACCGCTATTAAATTCAAGATGCATCTCTTTGATAAGAGCGTAGTTCTTGATATGTATAGTTTTCAGCATTTACTTATAGAAGAGCCCCGTCGTACTTAGCGATGTTACCTGGGTCCATTTGCTTTATTACAGGAAGAAGACGAACTCTTTCTGGTTCTGTTGCAGGTTCGAAAATTTTGATGATTTCGTCACTTTTTGCAAGGAAGAAAATCTGAAGATTATAAGACGAAGGTCGAATTCTATTTGTTGATCTCATTTCAATAATTGCGTCCCCAATATTCAGCCTAGCAGTCTCAACATCACTGTAAAGCAAATCCATGCCTCTTCTGTGATAGTTGTATAAGCAGTAACGTAGAGGTCTGAAGGTTTGGCTTAGCATATTCTCTACCAACCAGTACCTGTTTTGCTTTCCTTGGCTAGCCCTCCAACCTGTGCCAGATGCATTCTGAGCATTTGCTACAATTTGTTGAGCTTTTAGGTAGTAGTCAGTTCCAGCTTCCATGCCAAAACTATCGTAGTCCATTCCTAATATCATGTATGCGTAGTATGCTAAAATTGACGATAGATTGTCTCTGTACATACCCACATTGAAGTTGATGGCCGTTCCATTAACCCAGTCGATTTCGAAATCGCCGTCATTCACGAAAAGAATAGGGGACTTGTAGTCTGCTCCATATACAGGTCTGTTGCTTTGAACTTGGATTGAACCACTAAATCGTGTAGCGCTTAGCGCTTCAGAAATATTGATTTGCATTGTGCATTCAATCCTTTCTTCAAAATTAAAGTTGTCGTTAGTCCAACGTCTGCCATTCATAAATTCCCTAACTCCATCTTCCAATGATTCGAACACGCTAGCCTCTACATTAGCAATACGTGGGGCCATCACGTATACTGAGCAGTTGAGCTCTTGCCCTGAAGCCTGAGTGGTGGTTAAAACCGATAAAAGAGTAGCAATCACAAGTGTTGCAGAAGCTGTAAATCTTTTTTTAAAGTTCATTGTTGATCTGAAAAAGCATGTCTACGAGGTCTCTAGCAACCTCTGTCTTAGTCTTTAACTCAAAACTACGCATTTCAGTATCTACACCCACTCTTTTTATGACTGTAACTTTATTTGTGTCGTGGCTGAATCCAGCGCCGTCGTCTGCTAATGTATTGAGGACCACAAAATCGAGGTTTTTGCGCTCTAGCTTACCCATGGCACTATCAACTCCATTGTCAGTTTCTAAGGCGAACCCCATCAACAATTGCCTCTCAATCTTGCTTTCTCCCATTGCCGCTAATGTGTCTAGAGTCTTCTCCAGTTCAACAGCATCTGGGAATTCCCCCTTGTGCATTTTCTTGTTCGCTGCATCCTTGGGCTTTAAGTCTACAACGGCTGCACATGCTATTCCGGCGTTCATTTTAGGCCAAACCGCCATAGTCGCTTCGTACAATTCTTCAGCGGTACTAATGTCGATTCTGGTTTGGACCCTAGGAGGAGTAGGAAGTGAAACAGGGCCTGCAATCAAAGTTACATCAGCCCCTAAGTCAGCCAATCTGCCAGCTAATGCAAACCCCATCTTTCCTGAGCTACGATTTCCAATGTATCTAACAGCATCAATTGGTTCTTGAGTAGGGCCAGCAGTGATGACTACGTTCTTCCCTTTAAGTGGAAGAGAGGAGTCAAAAAACGATTCAACTCTTTGAGCAATTACTTCTGGTTCTTCGAGACGGCCTTTGCCATCAAGACCACTAGCAAGAGGGCCAGATGCCGGTTCAATTATTTCAACTCCTCTTTCGCGAAGAGTGTGCAATGATTGCTGAGTAGCAGCATTCGTAAACATGTCTAAATCCATCGCTGGCGCAATCATCACAGGACAACGTGCGCTGAGATAGACGGCTTGAAGAAGGTTTTCGCAAGCGCCAGTTACCATTGCAGACATGGTTTGGGCTGTGCAAGGAGCAATGAGAAAAAGATCGCCCCAAAGTCCCAATTCAACATGGTTAGTCCAAGTACCTTTCTCCTTACTCTCAGTAAAATCAGAATGAACAGGGTTATCTACAAGGGTTGCAAGAGTGAGTGGAGTTATAAACTCGGTAGCAGAAGGAGTCATAACGACTCTAACCTCAGCTCCTCTACGTGTAAGTTCTCTGGCGAGGAAGGCGCTTTTGTACGCAGCTATGCTTCCAGTAATACCTAGCACAATTCGACGACCCAGAAGACTTTGCGTTTCGTTCTGTAGTTCCGGTGTGCCGGTCATAAGTAAAAGGGGTTTCTAGCTTGGCTAGAGTTTATTAGTCCTCGAAAGTCTCTTCTTCCTCAGGCTTGCGAACGTAGATGTTATCTTCTTCTAGTTCTTTAATTGAAATAGCTTGGGGCTTTGCAAGACGCTCGTAAAATTTAGAAATCTCGATCTGTTCGCGGTTCTCGAAAACCTCTTCTAAAGTGTCGTTAGGAATAACGAATTCTTCCATTTTAGAATTAAGCTCTTTCTTAAGATCTTGAGAAAGCTGGTCGCAACGACGAGAAAGAACTACGATAGTTTCGAAAATATTACCAGTTCCTTTTACTTCTATATCCTTAGTGTTACGAGTAATCGTGTTACGTTCTGCTTTTACATTCTTAAAGTTCATCTTACTATTATTGAGCTATTGTTGCGATTCTAGTGTTTCCACGGACTTCACGCAGTGTTCATAGATATTCTGAGCGTCAGAATAGAATGAGCTTTCGGGAAACCGGGTTGCAAAGGTATGAAAAGCTTCGGTAGCATCGTTAAAACGTTCTACTTTCCTTCTATCTGTACTTTTAAGTGCGTATTGATAGTGGCTATCAATGATTAGAAAGTACATCTCTTCCCTGTACTGAGAGTCAGGGAAGTCCTTTAATGCGTTAGTTAAAGCGATTGTCGCGCTTTTGTATTGGCCTATCTTATGGTAGATGGCAGACGACTCATATGATTTGCGTTCAAGTTTGCTTCTTAAATGATCAACCATTGTTTGAGATGAGTCTCTCAATGATGATGCTGGATATTTATCCATGAATAGTTGAAGTTCCTGAATGGCAGATTTTGTCTCAGTTTGGTCTAAAGACCAGTTAGGAGAAAGATAGTAGCTGCAAATTGCGCTTTTAAATTCAACTTCTTCGACTAAAATACTATTAGGAAAAGTTTTAGCATATGTGTGGTAGTAATATCTAGCTAAATAGAAGTCGTTAACACAGAAATGAGCTTCTGCATACTTGTATTGAACCTGTTCAGCTCTCTGAGTTCCTCTTGTTAAGCCTACCAACTCTTCAAGTAGAGGCAGGGATTTGAGGCATTCATTGCTGTCTAATGATTCTAGGACAAAGGCCCACTTTTCCTCTGTGTCTGTACTCTTTAGAACCTTGTTGTAATCAGTGCAACTATTGAGCGCTCCAACCACAATGGTTGTAACTAAAAAATAAATGTGTAAAGAGGATTTGTGCATTGCGGGTAAAGTTAAGGTTGGATTTGGTAGTTTTGCGCATTGAATTAAAACCCATTTGATGGATATTTTTGATAGAATACGTAACGAGAGAGGGCCATTAGGTCAACACGCTCGCGAAAGCCACGGATACTTTACATTCCCAAAGCTTGAGGGCGATATCTCAAACAAGATGACCTTTAGAGGAAAGGAGGTTTTAGTGTGGTCGATTAACAATTATTTGGGACTTAGCAACCACCCTGAAGTGAGAAAAGCTGATGCTGATGCAGCAGCTGAATGGGGAATGGGCTACCCAATGGGAGCAAGAATGATGTCTGGCCAAACTTCAGAGCACGAAGCTCTAGAAGCTGAGCTCTCAGATTTCATGCAGAAGGAGGATTCATTCCTTCTAAACTTTGGATACCAGGGCTGTCAATCAGCTATTGAGGCGTTAGTTACTCGTCACGACGTAATTGTATACGACAGTGAATCTCACGCTTGTATGGTTGACGGAGTGAGATTACACCAAGGGAAGAGATTTGTGTACAAGCACAATGAAATGGAAAGCTTCGTTAAGCAATTAGACAGAGCAAAGACAATTACAGACCAAACTAGAGGCGGAATCTTGGTTGTGACTGAGGGAGTTTTTGGAATGGCTGGTGACCAAGGCAAGCTGAAGGAGATCTGTGAATACAAAGAGAAATACGGCTTCCGTTTATTCATCGATGATGCTCACGGGTTTGGCACAGTAGGAGAGAAGGGAATTGGAACTGGTGAAGCTCAAGGAGTTCAAGACCAAATCGATGTTTACTTCGGAACTTTTGCAAAATCAATGGCAACAATTGGAGCCTTTGTTTCTGGTGATGAGGATGTAATTGAATTCCTTCGCTACAATATGCGTTCTCAAACATTCGCAAAGTCTCTTCCTATGCCCATAGTTGTTGGAGCAAGAAAGCGTCTGCAAATGCTTAGAGAATCTAAAGAGCATAAGGATAAGCTTTGGGAAATTGCTACTTCTCTACAGACTGGATTGAAGGCTGCAGGATTTAATATTGGAGCGACTAATTCATGTGTGACTCCGGTATTCTTACAGGGTGGACTTGGTGAGGCGACGAACCTAACTGTTGACCTTAGAGAGAATCACGGAATTTTCTGCTCAATTGTTGTTTACCCAGTAGTTCCTAAGGACACTATCATGCTTCGTTTGATTCCTACTGCTGTTCACACTCTTGAGGACGTTGAATACACAATTAAGACTTTCTCTAGTGTTCAGGCCAAACTTGACGCAGGAGAATACAAGAGCGACAAAATCGCTTCTTGGGATTAATCCTTATGCGCCATGCGCGTTTTCATTGAGCTAGCCTACGACGGCACGAACTATCACGGTTGGCAACGCCAACCAGTTTCCGTTACGGTACAACAAGCAATTGAAGAGGCTCTAGAAAAACTTTGCTCTGAAAAATGCCACGTCCTTGGATGTGGTAGAACTGATGCTGGCGTGCATGCCTCATACTTTGTTGCTCATGCAAATTTGTCGGATAACCCATTAAGCAGATTCGATTCCTTAGAGCAGCTTGCCTTTAAACTCAACGGAGTCCTAGACTCAGATATAGCAATTTTCTCTATCACTGAGGTAGGAGAGAAGGCACATGCTCGTTATGACGCCAGAGAGAGATCTTACACTTACTGTCTTCATACTGAGAAGGACCCGTTTTTAGAAGGTCATTCGGCTCGAGTTTTTGGCGATTTAGATGTACAGGCGATGAGAGATGCTGCTGAAAAGCTTGTTTTTAAAGGAGATTTTGCTGCATTCTGCAAAACTGGCACCGACGTTAAAACCACCATTTGTGACGTTCGGAAGGTTGAAATAGAACAACAAGGACACAGAATACAAATTGTAATCGAGGCCGATAGATTCTTGAGAAATATGGTGCGTGCGATTGTAGGGACGCTCACAATGGTTGGAAAGGGAAAGCTCACTCAGGAAGAATTCCAAACCATAATAGATTCTTGTGACAGAACAAATGCAGGAAAGTCTGCTCCAGCTTGCGGTCTTTATTTAGCGCGAGTTGATTACCCAAGTGAAGTATTTTTGCCTAAAGCGCTTTAAAGATGAGCTCAGGCAAGAAAACATTAAAACTAATTATTTCCCAGGTAGAGCCTTACAAGCGAAGGTTCACAATCACTGGGCTTTTAATAGTTTTCTTAGCTTCTTTAGTTTGGATTAGGCCTGCTTTATTGAGAAGAGCGATAGATGTAGAAATTGCAAATGGAGATTACTACGGACTTTTAGAGGTTTTCGCCATAATTATATTCTTCTTGATTCTTGAATCATTGCTTAGGTACAGGACTGTGTATTTAGCTAATTGGGTAGCCCAAAGCGTATCACTAGATCTCAGATCAAAGCTCTTCAAGCACATTATGAGTTTCAGGCTTAGATTCTTCGACAAAACTCCTGTTGGGAAACTAGTGACACGCCTAGTCAGCGACATAGACGGCATTGCGAATGTTTTCTCTAACGGACTTCTAAACGCCATTGGCGATATCCTTACCCTTGCTGTTGTCCTTGTAACGATGTTTATCATTGACGCTAAGCTCACGTTTATAGTCATCCTCCCAATACCGGTACTTCTATTCGCTTCCAGAATATTCCAGCAACACATCAAGAAGGCCTTTTCTGATGTGAGAAATCAGGTAAGCAAAATGAACGAGTTCGTTCAAGAGCATGTCACTGGAATGCATATAGTCCAAGCATTCGGACGCGAAAAAGTAGAAAGCGAAAAATTCGCTGGAATCAATGACCTACATCGAAAGGCAAACATCGATTCAATAATGGCCTTCAGTATTTTCTTCCCAGTTGTCGAAATGCTCAGCGCCACAAGCGTTGCCCTTCTGTTATGGCTGGGTATTGGCGGTGTGGTTGAAGGTTCGCTGACGTTGGGGGTTATGCTGCAGTTTATTCTCTACGTTTTCATGCTTTATAGGCCCATAAGGCAGCTTGCCGATAGATTCAACGTTCTTCAGATGGGTGTGGTAAATGCTGATAGAGTTTTCGAGCTTCTGCATACTGATGAGAGAATATCTGATGAAGGGATAGTGAAGCTTGATAAGATTAAAGGTTTTATAGAGTTTGAAAATGTTTGGTTTTCTTACGACGATGAAGAGAATTGGGTTTTGAAGAATCTAAGTCTTAGGATTGAGCCAGGAACAACTGTGGGTTTTGTAGGATCTACTGGTGCTGGAAAAAGCACGATTATCAATCTTTTGTCGAGGTTTTACGAGTTCCAAAAGGGGTCCATTAAAATTGATGGCGTTGATATTCGTGAGATTCCGCTTGACGATTTGCGCAATAGCGTTGGGGTGGTGCAACAGGAGGTGTTTTTGATGTCTGATTCCCTGAGATCCAATGTGACTCTCCACGACGAAGGAGTGAGTGATGAGGAGATTTGGTCTGCAGCAGAAGCAGTAGGAGCGGCGGATTTTATAAAGAAATTCGATGAGCAATTAGATCTTCAGGTTAGAGAAAGAGGTGCGATGTTGAGTGTAGGCCAAAGGCAGCTTATCGCTTTCATGAGAGCTTACGTAGCCTCGCCATCTATTCTAATCTTAGACGAAGCCACATCTTCAATAGATTCAGAGTCTGAGAAGCTCATTCAAGAAGCCACAAAGCGCATCACAGAAGGCCGAACCTCGCTTGTAGTTGCCCACAGATTAAGCACAATCAAAAGCGCAGATAAAATCTTTGTAATTGAAGAAGGTAAGGTTGTAGAAGAGGGTGCTCACAATGAGCTTGTAGAGCTGGGCGGTTATTACTCTGAGCTTACCACTGCTCGCTCTTCCGATAGCCTGTAGCCTGCAGATCAGCGACTTTCACGCCTTCTTGGTTGAATACGCTTGCGTCAACATTCACAATCTTGTGCTTCAGGTTTGTAACCTCAGCCTCAGCAGTTAGAGTGTCGTCTACAAAAACAGGATGAAGATGTCTAATTGATGTGCTTAGGCTAACGGCGTGTCGTCCGTGTGCATTTGCTGCAAAGGCAATTGCGCTATCCGCTAAAGAAAAGGCTATCCCGCCATGAGCGATTTTAAAACCGTTAACCATCTCAGCCCTCACTACCATTTGGAGTTTACAATAGCCTTCTTTGCTTTCGAGAACTTCAGCATTAAGCCAACGAGTCATCTCGTCAGTCTCAAGCATCTTCTGAACTACAGGATGTATCTTACTCATATCAAATGCACTTAAAGTGTTCAAAGGGTTCTGCGCAATCTAGGCAAGTAAACGAAGCTTTACAAGCAGTCGACCCAAACGCACTCACCATCTTCGTTTGTGAGCTCTTACATAGCGGACAGGGTACAACCTTTCCATCACCAGTAAGAAAAGCTCTATCATGGCTTCCTCCAATTGGCGGAGCAATACCGTTTGCTTCCATTTTGTCTCTTGTAGCCTCTGAAATCCAGTCCGTCGTCCAAGCTGGACTCATCGAAATTTTAATCTCAGCCTGCGGATCAACCACCCTTGCGGCAATTAACGAGTCCTCTGAAATAACATCGGTAGCCGGGCAACCTGAATAGGTCGGCGTTAGCACAATTACGGTATGGCCATCAGAGAAATAAACATCTCTGAGCATGCCCATTTCGCCAATAGAAAGAAAAGGAAGTTCTGGGTCCATTACATCTTGTAGCTGTCTCTTAACAGCTTCAACGAGTTTATGGCTCTCAGAATTAAACATTTTACCAAGTTGTCCCCGGGTAGGTTCGCGGAAGAATCTGCATTTCTTCTAGCATTTCTGCAAGATGAGTTGTGTGCTGTCCTTTGCGACCGCCACTAGCCATATCAACATTAGCAGGCAGCTCTAGCCCAGCCTCGTTTATGGTTGCCATCACATTGTCCATCCACTGGCTTTTCAAGCTAGCAAAATCTGGGAACAACCCTGATTCACACGCAATAGAATCGCATTCGTCAGTAGCGAACATTTCACCAGTAAACTTCCATAAATCATTCAGTGATCCTTGAATCTTTTCATGGCTTTCAGAAGTTCCGCCTCCCAGTCTCAGCATCCACTTAGAACTGTGGTCTACGTGGTATCTGATTTCCTTTATAGCTTTTGCTGCTATTCCAGCAACCTCAGCATTCACAGTTTGATTAGCTAGATGCCTAACAAGCAATAATGAGTAATGATCAAATAGGAACTGTCGGCAAATTGTGTCGCCAAAGTGTCCGTTAGGCTGTTCAACGAGCAGCAAGTTTCTGAACTGTTCAGGGTCTCTGTGAAATGCCAAATCGTCATCGCTCTTTACCGGCTCACAAAGCCCTCCAGCAAGTTTTAAGTAGTTCTGTGCACGACCTAATAGGTCTAATGAAATGTTAGTTAGAGCTATGTCTTCTTCTAAAATAGGAGCGTGTCCACACCATTCCCCAAGTCTTTGAGCTAGTACCAGTGAATCATCACCAAGTCTGAGAAGTACTTCTTTTAGTTGAGAATTGTTCAATTCGCAGGCTTTACATGTGGTTTACTTCGTCCGGAAGATCGTAAAACGTTGGGTGTCTGTACACCTTGTCGTTCGCTGGATCGTATAGTGCTTCAGCATCATCAGGTGAGCTAGCTGAAATCTGGTCAGCAGGCACAACCCAAATGCTAACACCCTCTTGTCTACGCGTGTAAACATCACGAGCATTACCAATAGCCATGTCCGCGTCAGCAGCGTGCAATGAGCCAACGTGCTTATGTCCCAGCCCTTGGCGACTTCTCACAAACACCTCCCAAAGGGGCCAATTATTTTTATTATCACTCATCCTTTATGCTCTTTGTGCTTTTTGTTTCTCAGCGTAAGCCATTGCAGCTTCACGCACCCATGCTCCATCGTTTTGGGCTTTATTCCTAACCTCTAATCTCTCCTTATTACAAGGGCCATTACCCGCAATAACCTCATAGAATTCCTCCCACTTAATTTCTCCAAAATCATATCCACCCTTTTCCTCATTCCACTTCAAATCCTTATCTGGCATCTTTAGCCCAATCAACTCAGCCTGAGGAACAGTCATATCAACCATTCTCTGACGCAGTTCATCATTTGTAAATCTTTTAATCTTCCACCTCATGCTTTGTGCACTGTGTTTGCTGTCTTTATCACTAGGGCCAAACATCATCAGCGACGGCCACCACCATCTATTCAAGGCATCCTGCGCCATAGCCTTCTGCTCATCCGTTCCATTCATGAGCTCCATCATAATGGTATAGCCCTGTCTTTGGTGAAAGCTCTCTTCCTTACAAACTCTAACCATAGCTCTAGCGTAAGGTCCGTAAGAGCATCTGCAAAGAGGGACCTGATTCATGATTGCCGCTCCATCTACTAGCCATCCGACAGCTCCTATGTCTGCCCAAGTAAGAGTGGGGTAGTTGAAGATTGAAGAGTATTTGGCCTTGCCTGAAAGAAGATCATTTACAAGATCCTGCCTTTCAACGCCTAAAGTCTCGCAAGCAGAGTACAGGTAGAGTCCGTGTCCAGCCTCATCTTGAACCTTTGCAAGCAAAATCGCCTTCTTTTTAAGGCTTGGTGCGCGAGTTATCCAATTCCCTTCAGGAAGCATTCCCACAATCTCGCTATGTGCATGCTGACTGATCTGTCTAACCAAAGTCTTTCGATACGCGTCTGGCATCCAGTCTTTTGGCTCGATTTTTTTGTCTGCAGCAACATAGGCTTCAAACTGCTCGTTTAATTGCTCTTCTGTTACTTCCATCTGAATTGTTGAGATTTAGACTCCAAAGATAACGCTGGGTGTTTTTATTTCTTCCTCTCAAACCTAACTTCGCACCATGGCAAAATTTCATCCCTTAAAAGTTGTTGAGGTAATAAAGGAAACTGAGGATTGTGTAAGCTTGGTCCTAGAACCTGAATCTGGTGGCGATTTCTCATTCGTGGCAGGCCAGTATCTCACTTTAAAAGCTGAAATAAATGGGGAAGAGGTGCGCAGGAGCTATTCTTTAAGTGCTTCACCTTCTGATGGAGTTTTGAGAGTTGCCGTGAAAGAAGTTCCTGGCGGACTTTTCAGCACCTTCGCAAATAATGTTCTTAAAGCCGGTGATACTTTAGAATCTCTTTCGCCTGATGGAAGATTTAAGGTTGATGAAAATTCTAAAAACCACCTAGGCTTTGCTGCAGGTTCTGGAATTACTCCTGTTTTAAGCCAAATCAAGCACGTTCTTGAATCTAGCAACGACAGCAAATTCGCACTTTTATATGTAAACAAAGAAACAGCCAGCATCATTTACAGGGACGAAATAGCTGAGCTTAAGGATAAGTATATGGAGCGCTTTCAGCTTTTCCACCTACTAACTCGTGAGCCCATAGATGCTGAACTATTCGCAGGACGTTTAGATAAGGAGAGATGCACTCGTCTTTTTAAAGAGATAATTGATCCAAGTTCATTTGACGTTGCCTACATCTGTGGACCGGAAGCAATGATTATGGATTGCAAGGATGCTCTTGTAGAATCTGGCATGCCGGAATCTCAAGTAAAATTCGAACTCTTTACATCATCAACTAAAGCAGAAGTAGGGAAGGCAGCAACAGACGTTGAGTCTGGAGACGCAGATGAGGTGGATGTGCACATTGTATTAGATGGAGTAACGACCAAGGTTAAAGTGAAAAAGTCTGGAAAATCCATTCTTGATGCTGCTTTAGACTCTGGATTAGACGCTCCGTTCTCTTGCCAAGGTGGAGTTTGCTGTACGTGTAGATGCAAAATGGATAAAGGGACTGCTGATATGGATATCAATTTTGCCCTTGAGGAGGACGAGGTTGATAAAGGCTTTATTCTGTCTTGCCAAGCTCACCCAACTGGTGATGGGCCTTGGGTTGTAGATTACGATCAGCAGTAATTACTCAGCTCTTTCAGCTAGTTCAAGCCAACGCATTTCAGCTTCATCTAGCTGAGCTGCTACAACACCCAGTTCTTCGCCAACTTTAATTAGTTCTTCGTGAGAAGGGTTGCTTTCTAATACAGCGGATAATGCATCGCGTTTAGACTCAAGCTTTTCTATCTGTGGCCCCAGTTGCTCAAATTCAAATTTCTCCTTGTATGATAATCGTTCAGAGTAATCTCCTTTAACTGCTGTGGGTTTGGCTTTAGCTTTAGAAGCT
>JACLAC010011315.1_pt1 | contig 15084 bp, 20 predicted proteins | sample 8027881 | NCBI WGS metagenome assembly JACLAC01 (sample SAMN15725517, study PRJNA655200) | protist metagenome | isolation source: fluorescence activated cell sorting (FACS) single amplified genomes of... | place: Spain: Blaines Bay Microbial Observatory, Mediterranean Sea | collected 2016-01-19 | reverse complement strand
TCTCAAAAATCTATTTATTAAGAAGTATAAAAAGGGTCTCAAGTTAGAAACAGAATCCAGTAATAGTCTTTGGGGAGAACCTTATGTAGAATTGGGAGACAAATTGATGTATTGGAATACATCCATGGACTGTTGGTTTTGTTCAACTACATGTGAAAATGATCTATTACAAGCTGGAGCAAAGTGGTTTTCACAAAAGAAAGTTAAACCTACAAGAAGGACAAAGAAGAAATCAAATAAAAAAGTTAAATTTTCCACCCCAAAACAACTCTTCAAAGATATGAAATTGGAAAAATATGGTAAAGGATATCTATTGATTCCTAAGAAGTCTCATCCTGATTGGGGAGAAAAATATTATCACGAAGGTTGGTGGATGAATAGTCAAGAAGCGTGGTTCTTTAAAAAAGAATGGCATAATTACTTAATGGTAAATGGTGCGGTATCAATGGATGATAATGAATCAACTCTTTCTGATTATAGTGATGATTATCAAGAATTAGACAAGAGTCTATTTAAGGGTACCGTTCTTAAAAATTATAAAAATGGACTTATTCTTAAACCAAAGAAATCGCACCCGGATTGGGGAGAGAAATATTATCACAATGGATTTTGGAATGGTTCTCTTAAATCATGGGTATTTAAACCTGATGCTAAAACTTTCCTCTTGAATCATGGTGCTAAACTCACTAAGTAAATAATTTAAAATTAAATAAATAAATTTTACACTTTTTTTTCTTATACTATTCTAAATGTTATTTAAATTAAAACGAGATATATTTAAACCTCTTCAATTTTATATTGACCAAATTTCGGGACATCAAAAAAAATGTAATAACAAATGCTCAATTATTCCACCTTCTGAAATAAAATTTAAACCAGGACAAGAAACACGTATAGTTGTCATTGGGGATATTCATGGTGATTTTAATGCTCTTTTATATGCCCTTTATAAATCTAAAGTAATTGATGTTAAGGGTAATTGGATAGGTGGTAATACTATTGTTGTTCAACTTGGAGACCAAATAGATAAAGGTGGTAGAGGATCTTATTCCGTTGATTACACACATGATCAATTAGAAGAACTAAAAGTTATGGAATTTATGCATCATTTGTATAATTTAGCAAGAGAAGTAAATGGTGCAGTATATAATTTGATAGGTAATCATGAACTAATGAATGTGATGGGGGACTTCAGATATGCTACAGATGAACATATCCATGGTTTCGGAGGTAATAAATTAAGAAAATTACTATTTCAACCCGGTGGTCCTATTGCTAAAAAATTAGCCTGTAACACTAATGGTGTAATGAGAATAGGTAGTTGGCTATTCGTTCATGCTGGATTATTACCAGAACACGTAGATAATTTTACAGTCCCTGAAATTAATAGCATAGTAAGAAATATTTTATTAGGTAATACTAATATGAATAATATGTCAAACAAAGTTGAAAATCTAGTATTTGGAAGTAGTGGTATACTATGGAATAGGGCATATTCTACTCATCAAGATCAAAATTGTCATATTTTAGAGAAAACACTAAATGTGCTTAAAGTAGGTAAAAAAGGAGGTATGGTTGTTGGACATACACCTAAAAATAAAATAACACCCAGTTGTAATAACAAATTATGGATGGCCGATGTTGGTATGTCTAGCGCATTTGGAGGAGATGGGAGTCAAAAAAATGTAGAAATACTTGAAATTATAAATGATGGAGAATCAATCAATATTATCAGATAATTTTATTATATTATTATATAAGAATGATGGATTTTATAAAAACTTATATTGTATCACTTATAGTTATTGGTATTATTGACGTTCCAGTTATATCCCAGGTGATGTCGCCAATGTGGAAAAAAATGATAGAAGATATTCAAGTAACACCTTTTACAGTTAAAACTTATGCGGCTTTTGTTGCTTATTTATTGCTAGCACTTGGATTATCGATGTTCTCGCTCCCTAAAATTAGAAAAGAACATATATTCAGAGACAGTGTAGTATATGGAGGATTACTCGGTATAATTATATATGGGGTATTTGATTTTACTAATTTAGCTATTATTCAAAAATATAATCTTAAAATAGCTTTAATTGACATGGTATGGGGTGGTATACTATTTACCTTATCTAGTTATCTTGCTAAAAAAATTTTAGTTAAGTTACAAGATATAGTGTAAAAATTTGATAAATACTCAATTAACAATTAAAAAGTTATCACCCATGAATTACAACCATGATATGTGGTTGTTTGAGAAAAAAACTGGACGAATTACCTGAACTAATATTTCCCTTAGCTGTGTTAATAGTAAGTGTAATATTATTAGTTATTGGTATAGCAATTAATACTATAGTAAGCCATTATCACAATTTAGGAGATGCTTTAATTATTGTAGGGGGAATATTTAGCTTCTTTACAGGAACATGTTTATGTTCTGTATGGAATGGAAAGTATAGAATAAAAAAAAAAAGCATACGTGTATTTCCAATTAATCAAATAAATGTTCAAACAGTTAAACATTACACTCAATCACCTCATTCCAATTCAAGACAAATTATCATTATAGAGAACTTGTCTTAAAAAATTTGAATACATTTTAAGGTAAAATTTTTTTATGTAAATACACAAATGTCTACTATATTCCAACGTCCCAATCAACCTTATATTTTGTTTACCACTAATGTTGGTCCGGATAATAAACCCTCATTAGGTATTGGATCAGGTATAAATATGGAGGCTTGTTATCAAAATTGTATCGGCGTTATTCCTCCAGAAGAACTACTTATCAATTTTACTAAAAATGGTATAATAGATAATAGATATGAAACCCCTAGAGAATATGATCATGAAATATTAGATATTAGAAAGAGGGATAAAGATATCTATTTAGTTAACTATGAAAAAGATAAAACAGAGCCTAATATAATATGGCATTTACCGGAATATGTTAGAACATTTGTTTTCCCTGAAGTAATGGGAATTACTTTTATAGATGATAATTTATATATTGTTAAAACCTCTGGAGACATACTCGCATGGAAAACTCCAGTAACTATACTAGATGAAAAATTTGGACCTAGACAAAAAGTAACCTTTCATAGAGATAATGAACTCGAAAAATCATATTTTACAAAAAATGGTGGGAAATACCTTTTTCATAAATGTATAATAAGAAATAGAGAAGGTAAATTAGTTATTTCATCCAAACTTATGGATGCCAATGGAGAATTAGAATGTGAAAATTTAGAAAGTGTGCTTGGCTTTGCTCCTCTTCCTGATAATTATGACTAAATGAGTCTAAATAAAAAAATTTATTTAAATTTTTATTCCTCTTCTAAAAACATATATTCAGCCAATTCGGGCTCTTTTTTTTTCTTTTTTTTTTTTCTACAATCTTTTTTTGGAAATTTATCCAACTGTTTTAGCATTGATTCCACACTTATATTTGGATTATCATTGATCTCATAAATCTTTATATTGTATTTCATTTTACGATAATATGCTCTCCTTTTAATATATTGTCTAGGAAATATTGAAAAGTTGTCTACAATATCCCAAGCAATTGGTGGAGTGTCGTGTTTTTTTCTAAGTATACGACCAATTGATTGGATAATATCTGATTTAGGAGAAGCAAAAATGATAGCATCTAAATCTGGTATATCCATACCTTCACTACTCATTGAATAGGTTCCTAAAATGATAGATTTTTCTTCGGATAGTTTCAAATCTTTTTGTTTCATTCCACCTACATAATAACCTATATCTGATATTTCACGTTCAGTGACCGCTGTAAATATATTAGTTAAATGAGCGCGACGATCACTAAGAACTAATATTTTTTTACCACGATCAAGTAATTTTTGTATGATTTGAATAACTAATTCTAAGCGTCGATAATAACTGGTAACATTATTAATCATTCTGGGTGTGCATATCTGTGCTTTGAACCCAGCAACTTCTTCTTTACAATAATTTTCATCATTACAATTATATTCTGCTATATTAACTTCTACTGGAAAATCATCTCTTTTATCGATTTGATAAATCATTGGTCCTAAAAACCAATAGAATACTTTAGATAGGCCATCTTTTCGCTTAGGTGTTGCTGACAAACCTAAGCTGTATTGACTATTTATTTTAGGAAGAGACCTTGAAAATACTTCTGCTGATATATGGTGACATTCATCTACAATAGTTAGACCAAAACTGTCAAAGGTATCCTGTGGGTATTCTTTCATTGATAAACTTTGTAACATACCGATAACTATATCTTTATTATCTATATCTATAGTTTTCGCTTGTATGGTTCCTATCCTAGCATCAGGTAAAAATTGAGCTATACGTTCCTTCCATTGATTGATTAAAAATTCTTTATGGACAATGACTAGAGTTTTTTTAGCAAGTTTAGAGGAGATATATAATGCACAAATAGTATTATGAGTAACAGTATAATCTCCTAGTAAAAATCGTCTATTACCGTCAATTTCAAATCCATAATAATTGTCAATCTCTAATTTTTCCAATCGTATTCTGGTAGTTAATACATCTTTAATTTGTTGACGAGGCGATGCTTTTTTTCTTATACATTTAACTGGTATTTCTTCCAATCCCTTTCCATGTATATTTGTTCTATAATATGTTCCAGTTTTTTTATCACCTTTATACATACATGATTTTTCACATATAGATTTGTAAGCAGCAAATCCAAGAGATCTAGCAACATATATAATATCATCTATTAAATTTTCTCTTTTTTGTATTATATCGTAACCACCTTTGTAATAATGTCCATCTGAATCAATAATACCTGCCAGTAATTCTAATTGAATTTCTCTCTTATTACATTTATAATTATGTGGAATATGCTTATTCTGTATTAAATTATTATTTTTTAACATATTTAAAAATTTATTTTTACCAGTTGACCTAATACCCCTAAAGTTTTTACCACTTGAAAGTCTATAAGATATAGATTTTTTATCTATTCTATTATCTCTAATCTTTATAAATTTGAGACCTAGTTTTTCCGAATAATTTTTAAAATATTCAATAACAGGTTCTTCTATAGTAGTAATAGATGGTTTTCTTGAATCACCATCTCCTAACCAATATCCTAATGCATAGGGTTCCATATCAATAGATTTTTCCGAAAATTTTGCGGGAACACGATATCCTAATAAAGGTCCAGCTCTTCCATGATATGAACTTGGAAGGGATAAATATTCTTTTACTGACAAATCAACTTTAGCTCCTTTGGGATATCTACTTTTTTTACATGAACATTTAAGAGAAAGAATATGTGATTCATTTACAATATATGGATCACCTTTTGTAGGTATTACTTTATACATTTGTTCTCTACCCCTTGCTAAACTTAGTACATTTCTAGGTTTTGAATCATCACCCATGATTTTATCACCCACCTTTATATCCTGCACCATCGTAATAGAACCATCATACATCAAAATAGGAGTATTTATACCTAAACATTTTCCATAGCCACATGGTAGTGAAATGATCCCTCCCCTACTATATTTTACATAGCTTCCTTTTTTACATGATTCTAAAAATGCTTTTACTGGTGCTAATTGCTTTTGTCTCAATTCTCCCTTAAATTCTAAATCAATATCAAATCCCTTTTTAGCTTTAACATGATCAGGTTCACCAAATGTATCCAGTCCATAATGCTTTGGTAAATACAATTTCTTATTGCTTTCTAAATATATAGGGAATGGATTACTTTGAGCTGAATAATTATTATTAACGAATGGACTTACTGTTAGTTCTTTTTTACATCTATTAATATCTTTAAAACCAAATTCTGTTTTAGTGAGAGCATATCCTCGTTGTGTCAATGATGTTTTTATTGTTTTTTTCTTTTTTTTAAGATTTAATTTTTTCTTAGGTGTATTTTTTTTCTTATCGGACATTATATATATAATTTGAAATATGTTTAATTATTATCAAATTTTTATTTAGCTTTAAATGGAATAGATATAGTTACACTTTTATATTAAAAATAACGACATGACCCTCTAATTTTAAGCTATATTTGAAACCACTGTTTTCAAGAAATTCATATAGTCCTAAATATGTATCATCATTATTATTAAAAATACCTAATTTATTAAGCCAAAATAATTCTAATTCAGCTAACATATTTTTATCTGAAGGATCCCTAATCACCGATGCACCATATATGTTATAATTATTGAAAGGAATATTTTGTATTAAGTTATCCAAATTATTTTCTATTTTACCAGGAATACAATGTAATACATAAGTTATTCCTATTGAATTACATTTAGATAATTGAGGCAGTGAAGATGTAAATATATCATGTTTATAGGTCTTTATTTGAGAACAATTATCTCTTAAATTTTGTGAAGCATTCGTGAGTATTTCATTATTAATGTCTATCAACTGTAATGTATTAAATGACTTATCTTTTAAGAAATATCCAGTTCCAGGCCCTATTTCCATATGTCTATCGGTAATATTACTATAATTACTTAGGATATTCTGTTGGTTACATTTCCAGACAAAACTACAATTAATATTATTAACTAAATAATCGTAAAAAAAAAGATTTGTTGAAACTATATTTGATTTATTCCAAAATTTTTTAAACATTAGTATATTCTTAGATTAATATCTTACACATAATTTTTTCGTAACACTTTGAGAAGATGTTTCGTAACCAGTATGTTCTCTTAAATCAATACATTGTATACCACCATAATCATCTGTATGACAACATTTTGTAAAACCCATATTTAATAATTCTTTACAACAATTACTACAAGGTGCTGATTCTTTAAATTTACCCAGTCTTTGTTCTTCTACATCATTTGGTATTCTAAAAACCCATATTACATATTGTCTTAATTTATATTTGGGAGGATGATTAGGCTTCTTCCTAATGCTAAAAACGCGACTTTTTCTTTTTAGATCTCAGATAGCACTGCTCAAATCTTCTAATTGCATCCATTTCAGCATGAACACAACAAGCTATTTTATTTCTAGATTTAGTTCTTTGGTTACAGTTATGTCCGGATAATAGAATTTTCGAATAACCCTTTGTAATAATAGCACTATGTTTATGAAAGCATGGTGATTTCAATGCTTCGCGGTAAGCTATATTCCTCATAGTTGGTTTCATTTTGTTGTAACCAGTGTTTAGCATATTCATTTATTCATAATTAAATTTATATTGTATTTCTCAATCAAATTTAATTATCAACTAATTAAAAAAAACATTAAGGTATTTAGATAATATTTGTTTGCCTATTTTACCATAAATGGATACTCTTCTTCCAGTCTTTGGATTTATGATAAAATTATATTTTCCCCCTGTTTGATTAAAGTCTGGATCAAGTGGTAGTGATTGACAAGGTGTGATATATTTACTTACATCTACTGCTTGCTGACATGTTTCACCTCCGGTTTGATTAAAGTCTGGATCAAGTGGTAGTGATTGACAAGGTGTGATATATTTACTTACATCTACTGCTTGCTGGCATTTATTATTTACTAATAAATTGTTTGAATATTGACTTCCGCCTCTCATATATTGTTGTTGAAATTTATATTTTCTTGGCATTATAACATATAATTAGAATAAAATTTATATATTGTAATAAATAAAATTTATATACATTTAGGTTCCCATTGAGGCTGACGACAACCAAACTCTCTATTATTCATATTTGTATCAAATACTGATTCAGCACCAGTAAAAGCTGTATCCAAACTTCTCATACCTCCCGTTTGTTGTAAGTAATTAAGTAAAACTTTTTTACCAACTTTACCATTAATGTTTACTTTTCTTCCAGTTAATGGATTAGTAATATATTGATAGATTATTGTTCCAGCTTTTTGAACCTTATTAAATCCTGGTTTAACAGGTTGAGAAGCATTTTTAGGAGCATGAGTGGGTTTATGACAATCAAAGTAAGGAACCACTTCAGGTAATCCTCCAACTCTATTATTTTCTACACCAATATAATATCCACCTGCTTCTTGTTCACCTGTACATCCACAATCAGATTCGCCTCCTGTTGATTCCATTGAACAACAATCGCAACTTGAATCACAACTCGAGGGGTCGCAATCACACTCACAATCACAATTATCACAATTTTGACCTCCCCCAACAGCACTTTTACCCATAGTATATCTTGTATTAAAAGATACCTCTGATAAACTAGGCACTGTTGTATTATTTGTTCCTAATTGTACAATAGGGTTTCCTAAACAATCATTTCCACTATAATTACAATTTTTATTCATATATATATTATATAAATATAATATTAATCAATTTATAAAATATTTAAAAATAAGAAAATATTTAAAAATATAAATTATGAATAATTCCGAAACAAGTCAACAAAGTCAAATACCTCAACCTCAACATCAACCTAATTTAGGTCCTGAGTTATCCCAAACTGACGCCATTAAAGTTTTAATAAGAGCAGCACAAGTAGCACAGGAAAAAGGCGCGTATTCTTTACAAGAAGCTTCCTTGATTCACCAAGCAGTATCTACATTTATGGTAAATCCTAATCAACAAACTGAAATGGATGAAAATAGCAACGATACTGCTGTAAACAATATATCTGAAATTAACGATCAATAATTATCTACCTTTTATATAACTTTTTATTTCATAATAATCTACCATATTTTTATTATGTGATATATTTTCAGGAATCCATTTTTTGAATTTATCATTGTATTTACATTCCATATAGTATTCTAATTTATTTTCAAATATTTTTTTCATAAATTCTGAACATTCTAAAGTATCAATTCTAGCAATAGAATTCTTATGAACTCTATTTTTTTTAGTATCATATAGATAATATATGTTAGGTAATTGTAAATCTTTTTTAACTAAAAATGTAAATAATTTTTCTTCAAGAATTATCTTTTGTGTATCTGATTCTAGAAATTCTAAAACATTTAAATCATCTTCATCTATATCAGCACTTCTTGACTCTATAAGTTCTTTTTCTTTCTTAATTTCTTTCAATAATTTATCTTCTAATACGTTGGCGTTCTCTAATGAATCCTTATTCTTAATAAATTCTAAATTTGCGCTATTATAAAATTCTTGGGGTATAGCATTATTATTGAAATATAGAGCTATATTTTTCCTATTAAAAGTAACCGTGTGAAATATAATTCCTAAAACTTTATAATTGCTTTTAGGAATAAATTTATCTATGAGATAATTTAATTCTGTATACACAAAATATCTCCTTACATTGAGTTTACATAATTGAATATTTCTGTCATCGTAATATTTGTTTTTTAGAATATCATATATTTTAGATATATTATCCAATAAATTTAAATTAAGTCGTTTATTATCATAAACTATAATGGAATCTATAAATAACACCCATTTTTTGTATTGATCTTTTACCAATTCACATTCGAATATTGTTTCATTAAAACATTCATCGGAAAATCTAAAATTTGTGACTAACATTTTGGGGTATTTGTGAGAATGAGATAATTTTCTGTCTATTAAAATGCTGTATTTTTCATTATTAATTGTAGTTAAATATAGTAAATACTTATTACCATTAGTTAAAGTCGATATATAGTGACTATATTTTGATAGATTTTGTATATCTTTTTGATCATATATTTTATTATTATTTGAAATAATTTTAATTTGAAATATTTCAGTTAATTTTTTTAAAATATCCGATTTGATTCTGTTATTTTTAATATTATACGCATATTTATTACAGAATTCTATTTTATTAGTGTCCATGATTAATAAATAATATAAATGTTATTCTTTTAATATCAAATTTAAATTTGATCAAATAATTATATATTATTTAAACGTATATAATTATTAAATCTATGAAAAAGGAAATGAACGACTTTGATATCTCAAATTTACCATTAATTAAATCCGAAATATCAGATTATATGCCTATAGAAGAATATGAAAAAGATAAAACAATTAGATCAAGGAAATATCCTTATGTTACCCATATAAAAGTGGAAAAATATTTTTATAAAAAACCCGATGGTAAAAGTGTAACAAAAACAATTACTAGTAAAAAATTACATGGAAAAAAATCTATGATTGATCGAAGATATAAAATAAAGCCTTTCGGACAAGCATTAAGCGGTAATGATGGAGTTACTACCATAGGAGCTGAAGTATTTATTGAAAAACCAGGTATTGTTAGTAACAAAAATAATTTTCTTGCTAAATCTAACAGAAAGAATGTTCCTAGTTATTCTAGTGTAATGAAAACGTTTCGTCCAAGTTCAATAAATCTTGATAAATTTAAAAACTTCAAAGAATTTCAAGGAAATACTTCTTCAGAAATAGGATTTACTAAAAACTCTTTTATACCGAGTAAACTTAAAAGTAAACTAGCTGAAAATCTAGGTTTAGAGAAATTTTCAATTATTATTAAAAATATCCCTATGGGAACCGAAGTCAGAGACATGGAACATCAATTACGAAGAATGTTTAAATCCTATGGTGATATCGAAAGACTAAAGGTTTTATCCGACAAAAATGATAGAAATATGTGCAGAGATATTGCTTTTCTCGATTTCGTATATCCCAGTGACGCGAACAATTTATTAAATTCAGGAGAAAGATTCGTTATTCAACACTTTATCTTGAATCTTGAAAAATCAAGCAAATGAGGCATATGATGTGTCTAAATCATCATAGGCTAACACTTTATCTTCATCACTATTTAAATTAACTTTATGTTTAAAATGTTTTGATAAATCTGTTTTTTCACTTTTAAAATCACTTTGTTGATATTTTTTTAATTCATCATAAGTGTTATTCCCATTTTTTTTTTTTAAAATTTCTTTTTTAAGCTCTTCTGATTCAAGTTTTTCAATATCTAAATATTTTAGTAATTCATGTTTAATATCATCTGAATCTTCTTGTGAAATATTTTGAATTTTATCATTTTTAGTTCTCTCTACAGTTTCTTGCTTGAGATTATCAAGTGTATCTAAATCTAAAATTAACTCATTATCTGAATAATCTGTTTCATATTCAGATTCTTCGTAATTATTGTAATCTTTTGATAGATGGTAATTATTATTCTTTAAAATAATATGAATAATTACTATACTAAAAAAATAAACTATGGCAACAGTAAAAGTATGAAAATTCATTATATATAATAGGGATAATTTTTTTTTTGTTTTAACCTTATTATATCATATTAATTATTGATAATATCTTATTATATATTTTTTTATAATTGTTTGGTTTCTTAATTTCAATTTTGACAGAAAACCATTCTTCTTCATTACACTTACTATTTGTTACAATAACATTAAATAAGTTATTGATATCTATATTGTATTCTTCTAAATTTTCTATATAATGAAATTTGTATAGTGATGGAACACATTCATCTTGATATAATTTTTTGATGACATTTAATTTAAAATCTTGTTCATTTTCGCTAATAGTTTTTGATTCAGTTACAATATATGAATAATTATCGTAGTTATTATTGTCTACCTCAGTTATTGTATTTTTATGTTTATATATTTTTTTATTTGTATCTACTCTAAATTTTTTAATATGCGGATATCTACTGTATAATTTACTTATAAAATTATCTACAACTTGTGTATCTAATTTTGTATTAAATACAGCTTGAGATTTTGTACCAATTGTAATAACTAAAATATTATTTTTATTGATTATTGATATATGTTCTTGTATAAATTTTTCCATTACGATAATTATTTATATTAAATTTTAAATAATCATTAAATCAAATTTAATATATATATTATTTAACCAAATGTATTCTCACCGGTATATTTAATATAAAGGAATTGATCGTCGTCTTTAAACTTATCATATACATTTGACATTAAATCACATGATGGAACTAAAACGGTGTCATCTACAAATAAATATATTGATTTATAAGCATCTAGTTTTAATCTTTTTCTAATAACATACATGAATTGCCCCATTGATAAATCGGAAGGGACTAAAAATTTATTTCTATCTATTATAGGTACGTTATTACTATTACTAGCTCTTTCAACAATTATAGGAATTCTATTACTATATTTACTTAAAATTCTGGATGATTCTTTAAGCCTATCTTGGAAATTAGTTCTTTTTTTGAATAAAATCATTCTATAATATATAAAACACTTTTATTTTATAAATAATATTTAAATTTGACATCATTATATAAAGATTTGTGATAAATATACATAAAAATGAAAATAAAATGCATTTTACTTAGAACTTCTGGATCAATTATTGAAAAAACAATAGATTCTTCTCTAGATATAAATAATATCTCAATTGATCCAATTAAAAGTTTATTCAAAAAAACAGGAAAAAATAATCTTGAAAGGCATTGTGATTATGATATGGGAGAATATGTGATATCAATATTTGGATGGAAATATGGTAAATCCGGAACGGAAAATAAAACAGAATTACCTCCACCTGAAGATTTAGACTTATATTTTGGGGATATATTAGTTATAAAATCGATTAATGTCAACGATGACTATAATTATCGTAAAATAGTATCACTTTCTGTCCAAGAATACAAAGATTTTATTGAAAAAGCATTTGGTGGATTTGAATCATTAGGTGAGGAAGACACCGATACTGATCATGATAAAGAAGATAAATATGATTCAGATGATAGTTTTATAGTTAATTCGGAAGATATTGAAGAAATTGATAGATCTAGTTACGATGAAGAAGAATTTAAAAGTGAAGACGAAACCTCGGAGGATGAAGATGTGATGTCTTTACATAGTGATACAGATGACTCATCGGAATTGAATTCTCCTAAAGATAGTAATGATTCTTCGGTAGATAGTAATTCTTCTAAAAATAAATCAGAGACATCTGAAGATAATAAATTATCTAGTGATGATAAAACCTCTGGTGATGATTAATAGGTATTTTTAAAAATTTATTTTTATTTAATAAATTTTGATTTAAAAGCAAATTATAAATAAATTATAATTCAATGAATAATAGAGAAAAAGTTATAGAAAAGTTTGAATTACTTATCAAAAATGATAATAATCATGATTCTAAAAATATAGCAAAAGAAATTGAAAAAGGTATATATAATTCATCTTTAAAATACGCTGACAGCAAAGGTATTATAAAGAGATGGGATAATAAATTATTCAAAAAAATTTATTTAGCAAAATCAAGATCGGTTTATTCAAATTTAGATGGTAATTCATATATTAAAAACAAAAGATTGATAAACAGGTTACAATCAAAAGAATTTAAGCCTTACCAAATAGCTGATATGGAACCTATTCGATTATTTCCAGAAAATTGGAAAAAATTATTGGATGAAAAAAGCAAAAGAGATAAATTACTTTATGAAACAAGAAAAGAAATGGCTACAGATATTTTTAAATGTGGTAGATGTAAAAAAAATGAATGCACCTATTACCAGCTTCAAACTAGATCAGCAGATGAACCAATGACGACTTTTATAACATGTCTTAATTGTGGCAAAAGATGGAAACAATAAAATTAATTATATTTACATATAAATTTTTTTTACTATTTATTTAAAGATACATAATAGTATATTTATTTAAATATATGGAAGTTTTTGAGATAAATTTTAATGATACAGATATATCACAACAAATACCTGTAAATATCTTTTCAACGATAGGAATAAATGAAAATGGTGAAATAATAAAAATGATTAATATTGAGTCTCTTAATAGTAAAGAAATGACTATTGAAATATTTGGTAATGGTAATTTTTACAATAAGGCTATTATCGAAGAACGGATAAATTCACCTAATATTCTATCATTTCAATGTTCGGATGAAGTAACATATTTTATTAAAATTTTAACGTATGAAATAAGAGAAATTGAACTAGATAATGAACATGATAATGAATTTAAAATAAGTTTGTTATTTTTTGGTAATTACAAGTTTTATGCAAATATACTTAATTTTATTGATAAAAAAAAGTTAAAATAGTTATTTATTTAAGAACCATATCCTCTAATCTCCAATCTTCATAATTACCATCTGGTAAAAAACGCCTAATTAGTAAAGGTATTTTATCTTCTTTAAACTCTAAAAGAGCAATATCATATGTTGATGTAATATGACTAGGAACATTAACCATTGATGGACTCCCAGTAGCTATCATCTGGGCTCTAACACCTAAAATTTTAGCCTTTTCATATTTAGTTAAATAAGGACTAGTTTTTTTTGTATTTTGATAGTAATTATTATAAGTATTTGTATTAGATATTATTTCGTATCTTCTATGTAAATTAACATTTGTTATCTTATCATTTATGGATGCTAATTCTGATATTACATCAGTTGACTCGTCATCACTGACGTATTCAGATTTTTCACCAAAAGTTTGAGTATCCAAAGAAAATGTCTCGGATGCCGAATTATCGTGATCTATAGAATCAGTCATTGTAATATATAATAATTATATATTTAAATATATATTTTATCAAATTTTTAATAAAATAAAGTTTTAATATTAATCATTCTTCCATGTTGTTTTACATGTTGAACAGATATAAAGATATTTTAAATTTATAGGATCGTATTTCATAAATATAATTTCTCTTTTGGGTTTTACAAATTTGGTAATTTTTTCAGAATATGTTATCATAGTAGAATCAAATTCATCTTGTTCGCCTTCACCTAAAAATATTAATATTTCTTGTTGATTTAATTTTTTGACATCATTGAATTTTAATTCTATATCTGATAATTCATCGTCTGTTAAATTTTTACAATGATATACGTTGTCTCCTTCTACTTGTAAATTAGTTAAACAATTAGTATTGACACATTTAATATTACTTATTCTTGGAAGAGTTGGGTCATTAATCGTATGTTGACTTAGAAGAGATTTTTCCGTCAAAAACTCATTTGTGTAATTTTTCTTATAAACTACTATTTTATCTCCTGAAATATTATTATAATCACCTTCCCAAGAACAATTTTTACAATAATTCTTTAATATATACTTTTCTGAGTCAGTCGAATCATCTTTAACTCTTTTA
>JACLAC010022500.1_pt1 | contig 15085 bp, 5 predicted proteins | sample 8027881 | NCBI WGS metagenome assembly JACLAC01 (sample SAMN15725517, study PRJNA655200) | protist metagenome | isolation source: fluorescence activated cell sorting (FACS) single amplified genomes of... | place: Spain: Blaines Bay Microbial Observatory, Mediterranean Sea | collected 2016-01-19 | reverse complement strand
GGGGTGGGAATTCTTGCAGTGCACAGCGGGTGATACGAATATTTTTGAGAGCGGTTAAGGCGGAGAGGTCGGGTAGTGTTGTGATGCCGCAAGAGGAAATGTGAAGTTCTTTGAGATGGTGCAGCTGAGAGATGCTTGGTGGTAGTGTTGTGATGCCGCTAGAGGAGATGTGCAGCGCTTCGAGATTGTGGAGTTTCGAGATGCTTTGTGGAAGTTCTTGGAGCGAATAGGACGAGGATATCTGTAGTCTTTTGAGGTTTGTGAGATCTCCCAATTGCGAAGGAAGCTGATATCCATCATAGGACTCGAGGTGCAGTGTTTCTAGCGAGGAGAGTGTACAGATCGAAGAAGGCAATTCTCCGGCTTCTTTGATGTGCAAAGAAGTAAGGGCATTCATTCCTGTAAAAACATCATCGATCATCCGATGAAATTGGCCATAGTTGTAGTTTTTCCATTCGAAGGAAAGGGTCTTGAGATTTTTCATGTTCCCCATGGTTTCGGGTAGTCGAAGCACCCGACCTTTTATGGACAATGATTGTAGTGTTTCTATCTTGTATAGCCATGTGGGAATGGTAAAATCAGATCTGTAGCCAGGATTGATACGAAGGTTGGTGAGATTGGGAAAGGCAAGGAGCTGTTCTTCGATAAGAGTCGCGTTGTCATTTTTTTCGATTGTAATCAGTAGCGTACTCTCTTGTTTTTTGTGCATGAGATATTCGATATCGTGTGAAACAACCGGTTTTGCGAGCATTGATGGGAAGTTTTTTACAGTAAGTGTTGTTGGAATATCGTATTGTGCGTATCTACAGTTGGTGTCCGACAGAACGAGGTTCGTGAGGGAAGGCAAAGAAAACAATGGAGAGGGATCGGGAAAGAAACGATCGCGGATTTCCAATGTTTGTAGGTTGACAAGTGACGCAACCCCATTGAGTGAAAGGATGGTGCTATGATGACTACTGGTTCCCGATATTTTTAATGAGGTTAGGGTGTGGAGATGTTGAATGTGCGAGAATTTGAAAATGTTACAGGTACTTCGATTTCGTAAGCGCAAGACTTGTAGGGAGGGGAGGGGTGAATCTTGTAGTTGTGTTGTATCCAATTGTTCAAGTTCAATATCGAGAAGCGAGAGTTCTGGACATTGTGAGAGTGCAAGTAAGTTGCTCTGAGGGCTATTGAAAAATGAGAGGATCAGTGTTTCGAGATTGGGCTGACACAATGTGGTTATATCAACAGGATTTTTGTGAGATCCATCGAGATCGATTTTTTTCACAGAGGCAGGAATATTTCCAATTTTTCTTAGACCATTGAGCTTGGATAGGGTGAGAATGCGTAATTTGGGAAGATTGGAGAAGGATAATTCGCGAAGCATTTCAAGATGATCGAAATTGATGACCTCTATTTTCGGATGTCCATCGATCGATTTTAAGGACGAAAATGCACCATGTTGTGAGTAGATATGGGTGAGATTGGGACATTTGTGAACAAATGACAGATCGCTGAGATGTTTGCTGCCTCGAATGCTGACACTGCGGAGTTTTTCAAGTCCAGCCAGTGGTGAGAGATCGCTGATATACAGTGTTGTGCGAATCTCTCGAAGCCATATATGGAGATTTATGGAGATGATCTCATCCAGATCACCTCGTTTTCGAAAGAGGGAGAGCAAAATAAAGAGAGCATGTGGAGACTTTAGAATAAGATTCTCTTTGGTAATGTTGAACTCATGTCGTATGGGGAACAGTTGAGACTTTGCTTTCTTGGGAACAAGCTCCACATTGAAGAGGATCAGTTCTTGTTCCCATTCTTGGATGTTTTCCAAAGCGCTGCGAACTTTCTCAATATCGAAGTGGAAGAGGTCTGGATTTGGATGTTGGCGATCTTGGGTCATGATGTGCCTCAATAATTTGGAGTGAGATGATTAGTTTGTGGGACAGATCCATCGAAAACCGATATTTTTCTGTCGAAGAGAAGCAAAAGAAGCATGTCGATTGGATGTTCGAAGTGTATCTTTTCCATCGCAATAGCTTCCTCCACGAAGGATTCGATAGGGCTTTGTATTTTGTAGAAGGGGATCGCTTCTGTCTGCATATGTGTATACGTCGGCTTGATAACCATCTTCGGTCCATTCCCATACATTTCCGAGAACATCGTATAGGCCAAGAGCATTGCCTTTCTTTTGCCCGACAAATTGTACAGATCGGGTGTTTTTACTATACCAAGCCCAATCCGTCATGGGCTCTGTGGGAATCACATCTGTCCATCCAAAAGCCGCGGCATATTCCCATTGGGCCTCTGTGGGAAGACGATATCCATTGGCTGCAAGGTTGTGCTTGATCTGTGGTAGAAAAGCATGAGAGCTGTTTTGAAAGCCATCTTTGTGAAGAGTTTCTTGTTCCAACTCGGGTGGAATACGGTAGAATTTTTGCTTGTCATGTCGCGTGCTCAGACGATTGCAAAAGCGTATGGCATCAATCCATGACACTTGTCTAATGGGTAGGAGTGCACCCTCTGAATTGTTGCTCTCCATGACATCCTCGAAAAGTCCTTGTGTGCACGCGTATGCACATATATCAAACGCGTTGGATATATGTACGTTGTGCTGTGGTTTTTCTGCTTTGTATCCACCTCGTGCCCTGGTTTGTTCCGATATCCCCATGGCAAAAGAACCAGCCGGGACGGTCTTCATTGTCATCGACAGATGAATGAGGCGGTTTTGCATGGATGGCGAGAGCGAAGCCCACGATTTTTGGGATAGGTATCGCATTTCCATAGAATAAAAGCCTTTTTGCTCAAAAAAAGGAAACCAGATGCTTTGTGGGGTTGAGACGATATTGATGATTTGTTCATCCCAAATCGAGAGGTTCTTATGAGTATATGCTTTTGGAATGACAAATTCTTGGTTTTGCAAGTCGAAGATCTCGGCGATTCCTTCTTCACCAAATGACTGTAGGAGTAGAATCACATTGGCGATGTTTTCTTTTGACGAATCTTCCAACAGAGGTCTGAGTTTTTGAGAGAGGAGCAGCTCTATCCCTAAGGCTTTTTTTGTTGCTTTCCACTGTCCAAGAATCTCTTTCATCTATCCTCCACAATCGCATAATGATGATTATCATTCATTGAACCAAATCGCGAGGGTTTCGATGATAATATCCATTCCTCTAGGATTATGATGTTTTTTCGGGTTGTTTTTGTCGCCGGATAATCATTAGGAAGAGCAGACTTTCCTTGGCAGAAGAGATTTGAACCGATTTTTGGCTTGGAAATATACAGAGGTCACCGAGCTGTAAGGGAATGGTGAGTGAAGCCTGCGAGATGTGAATATCAGAGATGGATCCAGACACCAAAATGCTCGCTATCAAATGGTTTGGAGTGTGTGGTAGAGAGAGTTGCTGATGGGGAACACATCGAAGAAAGTAGATGTCTGCCAGAGATGGTTTGGGGAACGCAAAATCTTTCTTAACAATCGGGACAAGGCATTTTTTCCACAATCGCTGCTGCAGTCGAAGCCATTTTTTGTAGATGGAGAGGTTTTTGTTGGGGACTATCAGTGTGGAAATACGAGGGTCCTCTGGCTCATGAGAAAGGCAGAGTGGCTGTACGAGCTGTTGCATGTGAGTGCATTCTGTTTGCGGGATGATGTGGTAGCATCGAATTGAGTATGGGGTGGTCTCAAATACCGAACGCCATGTCTGATATGAATCAAAACGACAGGGTTTTTCGGGTATCTTTTGGGATTGGGTTGTGGAGAGGAACCATTGGATATACTCCTCTTGGGTTGGAATAATGAGAGCCGCAAAGTCCCAGCCCACTTGTCCAGAACGCTGGAAGTCAAAGTGAAGCTCGCGCTGTCGATATTGAAACAATCCCTCCACAATCCACTGCATAATGGCAGCACTTCCGAGCTCACAAGGAAGCTTTTGGCCTACAACCTGTAGGAGTTTGGCCAATTCTCTTCGCAGATGTTGGGGAGAAGCTTCGATGATGTTTTGCCACATTTGATTGTAGATCATCCAATCGCCTTCATTGGCATGTATTCGTTGTTGATGTTTTGGGGTTTGGTGAAAGCGCAATTCCAGTGGGGTATAAAATATCTCGACATCTCCCATATCAAAATTGGCTGGCAGTGCTTCTTGCGGGATCACGATTTTGACGGTTTGTTGATGATACGGGAGGGAAAGATTGGAAATGGGTGAAAAAAAAGTAATGACAATGGCAAGATGGCCATGTTCTGAATCGCAGATCTCTGGATCGAGAAATAAGGTTTCTTTTTCTCGATGAACGCCGGTACCCAGTTTTTCGTGATCAATGCTGTATCCCAGTTTGGATATGTGCTGCTCTTTTTGGTCTTTGTCTAACGATTCTTGGCCAGTAATGTGGTTCCAGCGGTTGGCCAATCGCTGTACCGCGAGCATAATGGTGGGTGCCTGTGATTGCCAAAGCTGATCGGGTTTGTTGTGATAAAAAGATTCGCTTGCCACATGATTGAGAGTGACCGAGCCATTTTCTGTTCGGATCACATCGCGGAAAAAACCATATTTCTGCGCGTGTTTGGTTTTTGATTCGAGTGCTGCTTCTTGACGAAGATTGGCCAATTGGGTATAGATACGTCGAAGCGAGTGCTTTGTTGATATACCTGCTCGTACCATCTGATGCGCTTGTTGAGAGAACTGCAGCCATCGCTCTTGTTTTCTTGTGAAGCGTTTTTGATTGTCTTTGGTGGTTAAACCCATTTGTTATTCTCCAAAAATCCTGATCGAGGACTTTTCGTCAATATACTGTAGATACATACAATTGAAAAGATCGGATGTGTGAGGTTTGCAAAGGAAGGCTTTGATTCCCTTCATCACGTATATGTTGTCCTTTTCTTTGTCGTCTATGATTTGAGATGGCATGTCTTTTCCAGTTTGGAAGATAAAAAAAGAAGATGCTATGAAAGATACAACCACATCTACACATATTATTTCTTCCGAGCGCAATTGGTTGGAAGGAGATGCCATTCAGCAATTGGAACGTTCGGCTGCATTGCCCGGTATGCAGCGTGTGGTTGGTATGCCCGATCTTCACCCTGGCAAGGGTTTTCCGATTGGTGCTGGTTTTATCTGTAAGGATTGTGTCTATCCACATCTTGTGGGATCGGATATTGGATGTGGAATCGCTTTACGGCAGAGCGACTTGAAGTACCGTAAGATCAAGCGTGACAAATTGTATTCTCGTATCCAAGATATGGAAGGCGAATGGGATGGTGATTATCGTTCGCTGATGGCTGAAGAAGGCGTGACAGAAACCCCTTTTGATCAGAGTTTGGGTACAATTGGGGCTGGCAATCATTTCGCCGAGCTGCAGCGTGTTGAATGGATTGAAGATCAAACGCTTTTTGATGCGTTGGGACTGCACAAAGATCGGATTTTTTTGGCGATCCACAGTGGCTCTCGTGGACTTGGTAATTCGATCTTGCAAGAGCATCTAACAGCGCATAGCATCAATTCTCTATCCGTTGCCAGCGAAGAGGGTCAATCCTATTTACAACAGCATAACAATGCAATGGGTTGGGCAAAGATCAATCGCAGAATCATTGCCCAGCGCTTGTTGGATCAGATTCGCACAGTCTCTGTCCCGATTTTGGATCTCTTTCACAATACTGTGGAACCGATAGAACATGAAGGACAACGCTTGTGGCTGCATCGCAAAGGCGCTGCTCCTGCGGATCAAGGCCCTGCTCTCATTCCAGGAACGCGCGGGACATGGAGTTATCTTGTTCAGCCCATCGATCCTCGCTGGGAAACCGCTTTTTCGTTGGCGCATGGTGCCGGTCGGAAATGGAAACGTAGCGAAGCCAAAGGAAAACTCAAAAAACGTTATCGCTCCAAAGATTTGGAAATTACCTCATTGGGCAGTCGTGTCATCTGCACTGACAAGGAATTGCTGTACCAAGAAGCACCTGAAGCCTACAAAGATGTGGAAGTGGTTGTTCAAGATATGGTAGAGGCCAATATGGTCTCGGTGATTGCAGTTTTACGACCAATTCTCACCTACAAGGTAAGAAAGTAGTGTGGAGATATGTGGGACCTTATGCATAAAATGAAGGTTATATGGACAATCGTCGAGAAATATTTTTTCGATAGATCGATACGCAAAGCCAGTATAGTGTAATAGATTGTACAAGCGGAGTGTGCCTTATCCGCCGGAGGTCTGTATGCGTGTATATGCTTTTCTTTTGTTTTCGATTGGTTGTGCGAGTGGAAAACCCAGCATCGACACAAGCAGTACTGCAGCGGTGTTGCAAGATGCAGATGGTGATGGTTTTTACGATGATGAAGATTGCGATGATAGCAATCCACAGATCTATCCATCAGCGGAAGAGCTGTGCGATGGGTTGGACAACAACTGCAGTGGAGAGATCGACGAAGACGTTTTGCGTCTCTCTTATGCCGACTCAGATGGCGATGGCTTTGGGAATCCCGATATTTTTACCGAAGCCTGTGAGATACCCAGTGGCTTTGTTGCCACCGGCAGTGATTGCGATGATACCAATGATGATTCCTACCCAGGTGCGACAGAGATCTGTGATGAGGAAGACAATGACTGCGATGACGTGATAGACAATGGGATTGGTGAAGCGTATTTCCTCGATCTCGATGGCGATGGTTTCGGTGATGAGAGCCAGGTGGTAGAAGCGTGTGATCTTCGTGCAGGCATCTCGAGTCTCGGTGGTGATTGTGATGACGAAAATGTTTTTATCAACCCACTGGCAGCAGAGATTTGTGATGAAATGGACAACAACTGCGATGGTGCCATCGATGAAAACCAGACCACAACCTTTTACGTGGATTTTGATTCCGATGGGTATGGAGCGCTTGCCGATCCCATTGAGGCCTGCACCCTTCCGGAAGGATATGTCGAAAACAGTGATGACTGTGACGATCTCGACTCTGTGATTCATCCAGAGAGTGTCGAAATATGCGACACCGTTGACAACAATTGTGACGGTGTAATCGATGAGGAATCGGCAGTGGATGCCCCTCTTTGGTATGATGATGGAGATTCCGATAATTATGGTGATCCCAATGACAGTTTGTATAGCTGCAGTGCACCGAGTGGATATGTTACCGACAATACGGATTGTAATGATAACGATGAAAACATCCATCCCACTTCAGCAGAGGAATGTGATGGTGTCGACAATGATTGCGATGGTGATATCGATGAGGAAGGTGCCATTGATGCTGATACATGGTATTTTGATGGTGATTCAGATGGTTTTGGAGAGCCTACGAATGCGATATTGTATTGCTCTCAGCCGATTGGATATGTTGCAGACGGCACTGATTGCGATGACAATGATGATGATGTCAATCCACAAGGAACAGAAGAATGCAATGGAGAAGATGACAATTGTGATGGCGTAATTGATGAGGATTCGGCGCTCGATGCTCCCATGTGGTATGCCGATACAGATGAGGATGGTTTTGGTGATGTCGCCACTTCAATGACAGCCTGCACACAACCGAGCAATTTTGTTTCGAATGCTACCGATTGTGATGATACGCTCGAATTGGTATTTCCCAATGCTTCCGAATTATGCAATGGCTTTGATGATGATTGCGATGGTGATACCGATGAATATGATGCCATCGATCAGGTAACATGGTATGCGGATGCCGATTCCGATGGCTATGGGTCGATCAATTATACAACAGAAGCTTGTCAGCAGCCGAGTGGATATGTGTCGGATGATCGCGATTGCAACGATCTTGATGATGCGATTAATCCACTGGCGCAAGAGACGTGTGATGGTATCGACAATGATTGTGATGACGATATCGATGATGCAGATGCAGATCTTGAGACATCCAATATTTGGTATGCCGATACCGATGCCGATGGGCAGGGAGATCCGAATGTCACGACAAATGAGTGTCTACAGCCAATCGGGTATGTGGACAATGGTGACGATTGTGATGATAGTAGCGCTTCTGATATCGATGGTGACGGGACCCAAGATTGTGCCGATGATGACAGTGATGGAGATCAGCTTCCCAATGATATGGACATCGATCCACTGGATCCGAGCATCGTTCGGACTCCAAAAGGCGGCACCGGATATGATGGAGATTTCAGTGTGTCAGGCTCTGGCACTCAAGCGGATTGGACACTGTTGGATGGTGGTGAAACGGCTGGCAACAGTACCATTACTGTGCTGGACAGCAGTGCTTTTCAATATCTTGACGAGCTCCTTATTTTGAGCCAGCAAGGGGCTGATGCAGGGATCTATGAGATGGTGTTTGTGACCTCCATTAACGGAAATTCTCTTGGCATTACCCCTCCATTGAATGAGGATTACGACACATCGAGTACGGTCCTTGTGCAGCGAATTCCACACTACCAAAACGTTGATATCAGCGGAGTTCTTAGCCCTTCTTTATGGGGTGGCATGGGAGGTGGGGTTGTCATCTTTCGGGCAGCTGGAACGGTTGCGATCGATGGTTCGATCGAGGCGTCTGGATTTGGTTATCAAGGTGGAGCTGGTGTGTATGGCAACGGCTATGACCCCATACAAGGAGAATCCTATCAATCATTGGGACAGAGTGGAAATACCAGTGCCAACGATGGTGGTGGTGGTGCCTATCCACGCAGAAGTGATAATTCCGATGGTGGTGGTGGTGGGAGCTATGGTTCAGCCGGAACCGCTGGTGTCAATTATTTTGGAGCAGGAGTCACATCTCCCGGCGACACATATGGTTCCGCTGATCTGAATGAATGGTTCTTGGGATCTGGTGGTGGCGGAGGTTCTCCAGATACCGAAGGTGATGGTGTCTCGACAGCCAATTACTCCGGTGATGGAGGGAGTGGTGGTGGTTCGATCATAATCTTTTCATCCACCTCAATTGCGATCAATGGTTCGATTGTGGCCGATGGTGACAATGGAGATGATTCCATTTCTGGATCCGGTGAATGTGGTGGTGGAGGTGGTGGTTCTGGCGGACAGATCTACCTCGGAGCACCCGAGATAGAAATCAATGGGATGGTGCGCACAATCGGTGGCATTGGTGGCATTGGCTATGGAAACAGTGGGCAATATGGCTCAGCACAAGGTGGTTCTGGCGGAGAAGGTAGAATTCGCTTGGACTATAACAATCTGAGTGGAACAGCAGGTAGTTCTGTTGGATATACCACAGGCTATGTCGAATAGTTGTTGTCGCAATGATGGGCACCGATATGATATGGCACAAAACATCACGGAATAGGACATCTTTGGATAACGGTATTGGATATTTTTTCGAGCAATGCGGAAATGTTGTCGGTTTTTTCCACAATCGATTCGGTGTGTATGTATTTTTGGTTGTATACAAGATTTAGCTGTACCGATAGATCTTTTTCTTGCGCATAGCTTCCAAAAACTTCGCAGGAATTGGGGGCTTTGGTAACATCGGAAAAAATGATGTGTCCCTTGTCCATCTCCGCGCGAAATGTTTCTGAAAGTTGATCATTGAGTCCCAATCGATCTCTATATTGCTTGGCGTCGACAAAGCTCGGTCGAATGATACGGGGTTTTACACTCTCCAGCGGAATCTGCTTCTGGACCTCTTCGTTGACTTGCCCAATCGCAAAGGCCTGTCCATCAGGGGCGGCGTATCGTGGTTCTTGTACTCCACCAATGTCCCTCGCCAATCCTGTGACTCGGTCTTGGGCATAGGAAAAGAGAGCATCGACACCGACCATCTTGTCCTTTCTTACACCACTGCCCATTTTCATACCTTCCAACAGAGAGTAGGTGAGCAGCCCTTGTCCATACTGACTGGCTTCATAGCTAACGGCATCGGCGGCACTTCCCATCAGAAGATGCAACCCGGAAGAGCGCTGTAGCTTGTCGATGGCGCGAATCTGGTCGGCTGTGAGATCTCGTTTGCTCATCAATTCTTTGATCATAGCGCCAGCAGCACAGGTATCCAAAATCATCACCTGCTTGTTGGCAGGGATGCTTTGCATAATTTCTTTGATTTCCCGGCTTGAGAGGGTGGCGGTTTTCTGGTTGTCCTTGTCTCGGATTTGTGCCATGGAGCTGGCGTGCATCGTGACGTACAAATATCCTTCTTCCGCAGAGAGTCCTTTGACCCCATGCCCCGCCAAGAAAACGATAACCACATCATTGGGTTTGCTCTCTTTCAGCTTCGCAAAAGCGGATCGGATGTTGTTTTTGGTGGGGAGATTGTTGGTTCCGGTTGCCAGAACTTGGATATCGCTTTTGGGGAAGAGTTCTCTGTTTGCAATTAAGCGCATGGCTTTGGCGAAATCCTGCGCGTCTTTGGCGGCAAAACGAAGATCCAAATCATCACCGACGTAATCCGATGTACCAATGGAGAGAACATAAAGATTGGGTTTTTGGGTATTCTTTTTTCCAGAAGCTTTGTATTTGCGTCGTATTCCCCGTGATGCCACACTTCCGTCTTGGTTAAATACCACCACCTCGATTTCGTTTTCCTCTCCAGCCAGAAGCTTCACCTGCTGGGAAAGATCGATTGCCAGTTCTTGCGAAATTGATTCTTTGGAGATGCTATGCCCACGTGTGTCTTGGGTGGAAATTACTGCGCCATTGAGCTTGATTTGTATCTTCCCAATTCCCCCTCTTTGGTTTTGTATATCGATTGTTAGCTGGTTGGAGGAATCGATATTGGCACTGACCTTGGGCGGGATCTTGACCCGAAACTTGTCTTGGTTGATCGTTGGAAGAGGCTCATTGGGTCTTTTTCCGGTGAGACGCTCGAGCAAATAGGGTTGATAGAACTTGTCACGAAGCTGCTCGAAGGCGATGACATGACGATTGTCGGCAACGAAATGCGCGCCCTTGAAGTTTTTGGAACCATCGAACCAGCCTTCGGGTGAGAACACTGCCCATTGTCCTTCTTTGGTGATGAGAGAGGTGGCGATGAGTGCACCCGTATCGAAATTCCAGTGTTTGAAGGTTCCATCTTCGCCATAGGAAAGCAGATGGGTCTTGGTGGGAAAGGCAATCCCTGATATTCTTCCAATATGTCCTTTTAGGGTGCGTATATTTTCTCCGGTCTTGGTATCCCAAATCTTGATGATCCCATCATTTGCATAGGAGAGGATATTTCCGTTTTCCAACAGCTCCACTCCCGAAACTTCATCGCTATGCCCGTTGAGTGTATGGATGAGTGCTCCTGTTTCGATATCCCATATGCACAGCTTGCTGCCAAAGCTGTAAGAGAGGACGTTTCCATTGTTCAACATTCGAACATCCTGTATCGGAGCGTCGTGTCCTTTTAGGGTGCGTATATTTTCTCCGGTCTTGGTATTCCATATTCGAATGCTTTTGTCATAGGAATAAGAGAGGATGTTGTCTTTGTGTAATATCAGAACGCCACTGACGATATCGGTATGTCCTTGGAGTTTATGGCGGGTTTGTTGCGATCGATGATCCCAAATGTGCATGCTGTTGTCTTTTGCATAGGAAAGGAAGTGTCCATTGTCCAATCTCTTCACTCCGCGCACACCTTTTGTATGTTCTTTTCGGGTATGCAGAAGCTTTCCTGTTTCGGGATTCCATATTCGAATGCTTCCATCAAAGGAATACGATAAGATATTTCCGTTTTCGAGGATTATTACACCGCGAACCCATGCTTCGCCATCTTTGAGAATGTGTATGGGAGTCCCTGTTTTGGGGTTCCATATGCGGATGGTGGCATCATCGGAATAGGACAGAATGTTTCCATTGTTGAGGATTCTCATTCCCCATAGATCTTTGCTATGTCCGCTTAGGATTTGTTTTGCCGAACCCGTTGTTCCATCCCAAATGCGCAGTGCGGTGTTGGCAAGGATTTGTTGTTTGTGGCTCTTCCACTGTCTGGAATTCACATTGAGGGAGTGGAATCCACAGGCAAATATCGCATCGGCTTCTTCTGGAGAAAAACCGCAATGATGGACATCGAATACCTCCCATGGGTAGGCATCGATGTGCTTGGGCAACGAATGGAAGACGAGCTTCTTCCAGTTGTTCCACTTCAGCACAAATCCCCTTGGGGTTTCGGTGCTGGCTTGTGTATCTTTGGGATCGGGCAAGGAAAGCTGAAAGAACTGGTCCCGATCCAATATTTGCACATCTTGTTGTGGATTTACAAGGAGCTTTTGCTCTTTTCGAATTGCCACGCCATCTTGAAAATAATTGCGCGACGGTGGCTCGAGATCATAGGGCAGATCAACCTCTTTAAGGTAGTAGTTGAGCTTACCCTGCAGCAGTTGAATCGGGGTACCCAACGATGTTTTGACGCTACACTTACTGAGAAGCGGACCCTTTGCATAGGAAAAATCGTCTTGTATGTCCTGATGAAAATAGCTTTTGGAACATTGGATATGTAGATGGAAGGGTAACGCTCCCGCAAACGCTTTGGGGATATAGAGCTTGCCACTATAGAAGAGTCGAAACTCTTTCAGTGCGGACAATCGAATCTGGGGACTCAGAACCAAAGGTTTCTGCCCATAAGAGCTGATATTAATCTTGTCGGCTTTGGTCTGCTCCCATTTCCAGTCGAAGGTTTCGATACTTTTCATTTTGAGAAAAATATCTTTGAGTTTCGGAATTCCCGCAATCCACTCTGGAATTTTTGGAGTCGAAGGCAATTCCAAGTGGAGAGCTTGCAGATTGGTGAGCATATGAAGATCGGGAGGCAGCTGTGGATCTTCTTTGAGGGTCAGGCTTTTCAAGTTGACCAATTGTGCAATGCTTTCGGGCAGTGCACGAGCATTGTGAATTTCAAGATGTGTTAGAGACTGCAGTGCGCCGAAGTTTTGGGGTAACTCCAGCATCTGGTTTCGACTGCATGTTAGGTGTTGCAACTTGGGTAGCATCACAACGTCTTCAGACAGTACATAGGTCTGGTTATTTTTCCACGGAGGGTCGATTTCGAGATGCTCCAAATCGGTAAAATGAACAATTTCAGGAGGAATTTCACAGGTTATCTTTGTGAGTTTGGTCACTTTTTGCTGCAGAACCCCACGCTTTTGTAGAATCCCGAGCATGGCGAGCGCGACATATTCTTTGTGCGGATAGGATGCAACGGTGTGAAGAACACCATATTTATCAACTTTCACAAAGGAAATTAACTCCTTATATTCTGCAATCTCCGCCACATCAAAGAGCATGATTCCTTGACGAACACTCTCAATATTCTCATGTGATATCAACATCTTTATTTTTTCAACCGCACTCATCGCAATCCTCTGAAATGGAAATTGTATATTTTTCATGTATTATTGGATGATCTCTTTGGCAAAAACACCTGGGTTCCGACAACAGTTTATCAACCAACATCAATATTGTTTTTGGGACTTGGGCATCAGAGCAAGCGCAATATGTTCCCACAGCAGATCGATATATTCATGGACTACAACAATAAAAAGGTACCGTCAGCAACCGCAACCCTAACGGGAACCACCGATAATCTTCCCCTACTTCTCCAACAAATCTCTAATCGTGTCATTCAGCACTGTCAGGTGCAACAGACCAAGTAGTTGGTTAAAGATATTGCAATCAAAGGGAGAATTTTGATGCTTCGATGTCTGTGGATGATCTTATGCCTATGGATGACCGGCTGTGTTCTAAGAGAAAATGCACGAAAAACTCATCCTAAACCGATGGAAACGGTTGAAAAAGCAGCAAGACTAACTCTGTCACAAGGACATACTGCGCGTATTAATGGGGTGAAAATTCTGGATAATGGTAATATTCTTTCCTATTCCGATGATGCCACCATTCGTGTATGGGATACAACAAGTGGGAGTATCATCCACACGCTGAAGGGGCATAGTTGGTGGGTGAATGACGTACATGTATTGCCCAGTGGGAACATCGTATCCTATGATGGCGGCTACGAATCAACCGATCATGCGCTACGGATTTGGAATCCCCAAAAAGGTCTATTGTTGCATACTCTCAAAGGGCATACCGACACTATCAATGGCATCCTGATCTTGAAGAAGGGACAGCTCCTCTCTTATGCAAACGATGGTACCATCAAAATATGGGATTCCAATACTGGATCGCTTCTTCACAATCTAGAAGGTCATAACGCGCCTATCCGTGGCATCACAGAGCTGAAGAATGGTGATTTCCTATCGTTCTCCGATGATACAACCATTCAATTATGGGATCCGCAAAAAGGAACACAAAAACGTACACTCAACGGCCATACTGATGAGGTCTGGGGAGTACAAACCCTCGCATCTGGAAAGGTTCTCTCTCATTCCAAGGATGGTACGTTGCGCATATGGAAGCCTCGCTCTGGTCGATTATTGCATACACTCAAAGGTCATACTGATGAGGTCTGGGGCAAGCAACTTCTGACAAACGATCGCATTGTCTCTCGTTCAAAGGACAAAAGCATTCGCATATGGGATATCAAAACAGGAGCGCTCATACATACACTCAAAGACCATACAACACGAATCGTTGGAATGAAATTATTCGAAACAGATACCCTTCTCTCCTATTCGCATGATCACAGCATTCGAATATGGGATATCAAGACAGGAACTCTTATCCATACACTCAACGGGCATAGCAATCCGATACGAGGAATCAAAGATCTCAACAATGGAAACGTCCTCTCTTACAGCTTTGGCAGCAAGCTGTGCATATGGGATATCGAAACAGGAGCACTCATCCATACACTCAACGGGCATAGCGATGAAGTTTCGGGAGTGGAGCTGTTGGAAAACGGAAATATACTCTCCTATGCAAAGGATGGGACCATCAAGATATGGGATACAACGACGGGCACACAAAAAAGCACCCTCAAGGCACACCAAGTAGGTATACTTGGTGTGGAGATATTGAAAAACGGAAATATACTCTCCTATGCAACCGATGGCAGCATGAACCTTTGGGATCGAACATCCGACCAAAGCATACACTCTTTCAAAGGCAGAACCTCTCGAATCAACGGAATGATGGCATTGGACAACGACAATATTCTTTCCTATAACGGTGATGGTATCATTCGAGTATGGGATGGAAGTACGGGAAAACTACAGAAAACCCTCAAAGGGCATACAGGTTCGATTGTCGATGTAC
>JACLAC010014165.1_pt1 | contig 15087 bp, 18 predicted proteins | sample 8027881 | NCBI WGS metagenome assembly JACLAC01 (sample SAMN15725517, study PRJNA655200) | protist metagenome | isolation source: fluorescence activated cell sorting (FACS) single amplified genomes of... | place: Spain: Blaines Bay Microbial Observatory, Mediterranean Sea | collected 2016-01-19 | reverse complement strand
TGGCCGCTCCTGTATCTCACCTGCTTGCTAACAAGCTGGCATTTATCCCTAATCATAAGTTGGTGACATTGGTCACATGGCTGCTGCCCTTAAGGGTTCACATTTAGACACAATGAGCTTGTAGAAATGCTTGTCGTTGAGTCTGAGCTGGATACTTCTTGCGACACCTCCCATTCTTGCCTTCTGAGATGGCATGACTCCTCAAGCTCCCCAGGGGTGCCGCTGGCCCTTTGATTTTCATGGACAACGAAGAGATGCAAATTGAATCCGTTCAGTTTCACAGTGATAGATTAATCAAGTCTTCAATCAGATTCCGCATCCACATAGACAAGAAACCTACATCGATGGCGAACCAAGAAATGACGCCTTGGTAGCTTTCGCGTGTAGACCGGGTTCAGTGGCGTCGCCGTCTTTTTCACTTTACAGTGCAGAGATCGCGAATTTCAGGTTTTGAGTACAGCTCTCAATCGAGTGGCAAGTGCGACGCGCACAGCACAATGTTTGCAGGCACCATTGGCTGAGCAATTGTTTCTGGATCATATTGGACTTGGCGGCTTGGACCACTTACCTGTATCATTCCAACCTTGCCAACTTTTCGAAGTTCTGCAGTCCAGACGAAGTCGCGTTTGCTGCGGAGCCCATAGGCCTTGCTTTCGAACTGAAGCTTGACTATATCTATCTTTCTTGAGTGAGGCCCAGACTTGCTCAGGGTCCTTGGAAGGCTTTTACTTGGCATGGGCCAGCTTCGCTTTCATTGGTAGGCCCAAAGCTCGATTGGACGAGCTTGCAAAGCAGCCTTCCAGCAGACAACAGAGACGCTGTCATGTAATATCTCGCGCCAGGGCAATAGCACCAACACGTTCTCAAATGAGGTGAATATCCCCAAGGTACATGATAGCGATTGAGCTGCCATGGGAAGCTGACGTAATGCCTTCGCAAAGGCAGGCACAAGTTGAAGCTAGTGGAATGGGTGATTCCCAGGCTTATAATTTGAAGACATCAGGCAGCAATGCAAAAGCTATCTCATTGCTGGTACATTTTGGACCAGTGTTTTTCTCAACATTGCATGTTCATAGGAGTTCCCGAGTGCACAGCTCCTGGAATACCAAGCATTGACTCCACCATTGGCGGCCGAGCTAAATCCATCCTGTCGAGACCCCCAGATTTGAGAGCGTACCCAGACAGCTCTACATATGGTAGTTTCTTGAGACAATGCCTTTGCAAGGCCAGGCACACATTGAAACGTTTGTAAGGAGGATCTTTGTGGAAAGTTGAGACAGCACAGTGCACAAAGCTCAGGCCATCTTGCCAAGAACACTAATGGTTGAGGCTATGAAAGTGTCCTTGTGCTATTCAGCGTCAGGGTGACTAGGATTATGGCAGCACTGCTTGACGTGGACATGGTCTGTGCCAGCTCATGCGGCGTCGATGGAAGTGTGCGTTCTGGGCTGGCTAGGCCTGGCCAGAGAAATGAGGTTTTGAGCCAGACGCTCCAGCTCATTGCAATGACAGTACTGACAATAGAAGCGAGGTGGCAACAGAAGTGAAGGCTTGTGCTGGTTGGGCCCGTCTACAAAAAGTGTGGCGTGGGCCTGTCCCAGAGCACATAGGGTTGGGCTGGCGGTGCGGACTGAGGGGTTGCCACGACTCACTGAGTCAGGGTCCAGCTAATTCGAGACTGGGCTTTTGGTCTGGTTCATGTTTGCGTACCCGGCTTGGCAAGACCTAAAAGCCTCATCTCTTCCGAGACTCGCGGCGCGTAGTGATATCAGTTCTAGCAGGGCGTGTTGGGGATTGGTAGGGCTTAGCCTTTGAACGCACACCAAAAGCATATTTTTTGTTTTTGTTGCTTGTACAGGTGTAAATGGATGCTGGAACAATTTGTGCGCATTTGGGTCTCCAACAAAGCATTGACTGAAGTTTGTAGCTTTTGCAGGCATGCTGCAGTGATTGACTTTTCTCGAGGGACTGGTTTTGAAACCTTGGCTCTTTGTTGTAGCAGGTTCTTGTGATCTCAACAATGAGTCCACGCTCAGGCCTTGGTACCGAAGGGCAGTCGATCGTTTGGTGAACCAGGGTCTGTACCTTGAGGTCTCCGCAGCTTATTCCTTCTGTGTGTTTGTGTGTGTGTGTGTGTGTGTGTTTTGTCTATTATCTTCGGTCTTTTTCATTTCTTGGCCAGGCCATGATTCTGCATACTGGGAGGCCACGATACGGTTCTGACGTCCTGGCAGTGGCTCAGCCATTTGGTACAGTTTTTGTCACATACGACAATGGCGACGTCGACAGCACCACTTGCAGCACGGCATCCACAGCTATTGTGTCAGCTATTCCGTCTTTTGTCATGAGGAATACGTTTTCACTTAGGTAAGGCTGTGCAGCAGCTTGGGCGAGTGCATCGCAGCAATCAGAAGGCGCCGCCGAAGTCGAAGCGGAGTGTTTCACTCTGATTGCATCAATGGGTCTGCACCGGTGGTGTGGGGGGCCCACAATTATCTGAGTTGGGGCGACTGGCTTGGCAGATAGAAGTGAGGAGTCTTGCAGATACAAGGGAGGTTTCTGGTAAATAGAAGTGAGGGTTCGGCCAATACTATTTGAATAGAAGTGAGTGGTTTGGGGACAGGGCTGGTCAAGGACCTGTCTATCAAAGTGAACGTTAGGGGTTAGGGCTAGGGCTGGCCAGGGCCGTGTCACTCAACAGTGAGGGGTTCGGGGGCTGCGCTGCCCAAGGCCGGCTACTAGAAATGAGAGGTTCGGCTGTCTGGGCCCGGCCCAAGACAATGCGAGCCCCGCCAGGGGGTTACTACTTTTTCAGTTGCACACTTCCATTTACGAAAGTGTTGGTTGCTTCGAGTACCTTACGCAAGCTCACAGTGAATGACTGTCTGCAAGTTGAATGTCAAGGCGTCGCATCTCCTGGATTGACGACAGCTAATTCTTCTGCGGACAGTGCCTCGTAGAGCTCATTTGCTTCCATTGGACCAAAGCTGCTTCGAGTGTGACACCTATGTCTCAAACAGAAACAGCAAGCACAATCTAGTTCAGAGGCTCGCATTGCATGTAACCATATGTGTGGCTGTGCCTGTGTCGTTTGCACCTGCATCGCATGCGACTGATTGTTCTCGATGCCAGTGATTGGACCAGGCATTTGCGCATGCAATGCATGCGATGAGACTTGCCAGCTTGGCCTGCATGCGTTAAGATATGACTGCTGTAGAACACCAGCAGCAATTTTTGTGTGCCATCCTCAGTGTTTCAAGAATATGTGTTCTGCGTCCGCGGAGCTTTCCCAAGGCTGAACATTACTCGCACAATGCCTTGGTGAACTTCTAACGTTGTGCGTTGCATTTCCTGTGGTTGAGCTTCTTGGTTTGCAGTCATCGTTAGTGAGCTTGGCGGCGAAGTCCGATTTGTGTCCGCTGTGGCACGGCGCTTGCGCATCCTAGGAGCGATGATGCGAGGAGACCGCAACTCCGCTCACGGAGCTGTGCAAAGCCTGGCAGCGTTTGACCTGCAGAACCGATATGGACGGAGAGCTCTGGCCCGCTTCTACGCAAGGACTTGCAAAGCAGATACTCCGCTTGTCTATTGAATCAAATATATACCAATGTCGCTTCTTCATTCACTTTATTTGGTCGCTGCAGCAGCCAATTAGATCAGGACATTGTCACGTGACTGAATCATATCCTCTATGGCACGCGGTTTGGAGCATGTATTGCGTTCTTATTCAGATGTTTTGTTTGTGCTGATTGTGCTGTTGTGTGTGTGTGTGTGTGTGTGTGTGTGTGTGGGACATTGGTCTTCAGGCCTGTGAGTATAGGTTGAGATCGCTCTGAAGCACTTTTGTGGGCTATGTATGTGCTTGTGAGGTGCCAGTGTAGAAACATCCTGATGATTGCCATTCTTCCAGCTTGGCATTTGGCTGGACCCTGCTTGAAATAAGTTTCAGGCCAGAAGGCCCTTCTCACAAGCGCTGGCTTGGGCCTTGACAATCGAACACTCATGTGCTGAGCGCAGGCAGGACGGCTGGAGTGTTAATGCTTCGTGCCTTCTGGGCAGTGATATGGCACAGGGAGTACGCAACGCCTTCTCGTTTGTGCTTTTGCAAGTACTTGTGGTGCCTCATTCGTACCATCTTGCACGCTTGAGTCAGCGTGAGCATGGCACATGTTTCACTTAACATATCGTACCACCTTCTGCTTGACCTGAGTCATGCTATTGTCTCACGAATCAGGATGTGCAAGCAGGTTGTGAAAGGAGCCGCTCAAATTTGATGAACTTCTTCGGACCTATCAAATGAATCAGCCAGACAGCAGTCTCAAGATTCCTGTCCATTTCATAGATTCCCAACACTCTTGCATTCATTTCAGTCGCAATGCCAATTCTAGTCACTAACGATGGCAGGCGCTTCTGCAGCATTTTGCGTCGAAGTGACTGCCACATGACTAATCCAATCTTTTTATGTTGTTTATTGTAAGTCATCTGAGCCAGGGCTTGAATCGCCTGGTAAGGCAGCAGGCAGAAGCGCAGGATATGACACGTTGTGGATTTGCTGATCGAGGCGAGGTGTTTGGGGTGGTTTGACCGCTAAAGTACGTAAGAGGTTAAAGTCTGGTACAGTGCGCTTCATGGGCGAGATGGGTCTGGACGCATGTCGGCCTCCACCTTGGCTCAGGCCCAAGTCTTGAAGGGATGACTTCAGGCCTCCATAAGCAGTAGGATTAACATGTCAGACCGTCTTTAGCAGGGCTTGGCAGGCTAGTTTATGGTTAGCATGCCGTCTCTGACGTGTTCATGTTCTCATTTGAACACACCGCTCCTCCACAGCCCTCCAAGTATTTATGGTTATATGGAATCGGGACAGCCCATTCAGCTCACCGGCGAGATCAAGTCTTTCGATTTGAGAGCGGGTGTGAGTAGTCCTGCAATGCTGTGCCAGCCGCGCTAGAGTCTCAGCAAGAAGTCTGTAAAGCATTTACGTCAATGACGGCGCCAGCTTCCACCGTGAAATCAATGCCTTTTCTTTTGTGTGCTACAGACATTATGATAGTGCTCTTGGGCCACCTCTCAGTGCTCTCTGGATACATTGTGCTTGGCCTTGTTCAAGAGAATTCGAGGGCCTGGAAACAAGCATAACTCAGCCTCTGCATTTCATTTTTTTTGGCACGTTCAGCAAGACTGGTCTTGCCAACGCACGAAGTCAGTCCAGTCTGGTACCATCGGGTGGGTCCTGAGCAGGGTTCTTGTCCAGGCTCACTCCTTGTGTCAGTGGAACGCTTGCTCTGCAGTGAAAGTTCATACGATAAATAGGTGTCCTTCCTGTTCCAACCAGTCATTTGCCTATTGTTTGCATTGTCGTGGGTCTGATTCCATGGTACTGTATACATGTTATCGTTCTCTCCTGGCTGAGCGCTGGTCCAAGCCTGACAGCGTATCCCAAGTTGCAGTCACCATGAGTGTCCATCCTCTCCCTGTGAGCACTTGCCTGAGCTGGGTGAGCTTCCTCACATCAGCAAGCAGGCCGAGCCCCTGAAATCCGGCACCAAAGCAGTTGTCCAGACAATCTCAATAGTAAGACATGAGAGGGCATGCCAGATGGGATGGCCTCGAACTCTAGGGATATGGCCACAGTCTCTACTGATGGCACATTTTTATCCCATGGTGTTATAAACTTGTGGCGGGTTGGGTCAGTCTGCTTCGGTTCGTCTCTGGCAAAAAGAAGTGAGGGTTAGCCACTGGAAGTGCAGCGTTTGGCTAAGTAGAAGGACGGTTTCGCTGGCCACCCCTGGCCAACCGAAGTAAGGGGCCTGGCCGAAAAGAAGTGGGCCAACAAAAGTGAGGGTTTGGGCTGGCCAGGTCTGGCAAGTAAAAGCGAGGGGTTGGCCAATAAAGTGATGTGTTGGGCCAACCAGGCACGGCCACTCGAAGTGGAAGGCTGGGCCGGCCAGATAGACTAATAGAATTTTGTGGTTTTAGGGTAACAGGGCCAGGGCCGGTTGATTGACCCTTTCTGGCGACTCCCTACAACCACAGAAATCTTACATTGCAATTGTAATTTTCAACATGTTGGACTATGGCTCCACTGGTGAAGCAATAATGCATGAAACGAGCGAAGCAGTCACCTTGATCACGTTCTCCTTTCTGAAGCCAAGAGGTCGCGCGAATGCTTTGCGATGGTCGTCTTGGTCTTGGAGTTTCTTATGGAAGCATCTGCTATCTCGCGTAGTCCTAAGTTTTGCAGCGAAGACAAACGAATAATTCTTCACCCTGATATCACTCATATCCTTTTCGTTAACCCAACGAACTTGCGGTCGCGGCGCATGAGATCTGCAAACACCCAGCTGGTTCCAGATCGCAAACGCAAACACAGTGCTAGGCATCAATTGCTCGGTCGATGTTTCCGATAAGCGGCTAGCCTTTCTCTGAGTCGGTGACATGTGTTGCATGATGTTCGCCTTCCGTTTTGAAATGCATTTTGGTTTTGGTATCAATTCTTTTCCGCTTTCAATACATTGCAGTAGACGATGAGGAGAAGCTGAGCGAACTCCATGCGACTCTATTGCTGTTGGTGAAAGGTCTTAACCAAATCACGCCGTGCTCAACACAGCAGTGGCCACGGCATGGAGAGTTCCTCAGGCCATTCATGGCAATCCGATGGCTATGACAGCATTGCTGTCACCGCCATGAACTGGTGTCACCATTCAACGACATAATGAAACGCCCGTGCACTGGTGTTCGCGCTCCTAGCTCACCTTGTTCTTGCGCTCTGTCAACACGTCAGCAACCCTGTCTACACCACCCAGGCCTCGCCATGAGAATGGCTGGTAATTGGCCATGCCACGAGACAATCTAGCATGCCACAGATACCTGATCACGTCGTCATCATTTCCGTCTGCAGGTGCGTGTTTGACATAGTATTGGCCACAGTGGTTTGTGTCGACTTTGCTAAAGTGATAGCACCTCAGACACTCTCCCAAGGAAAGGGTTGTGAATCATTTGTGTCTTGCTTTTGGACCTTAACTTCGTTCTGCTGCAGTATGTTGTGGTCCAGTTGGAAAATGCTGTTTGTGATTTGGTAAAGTCCAAGCTGTGGCCGCTTGTCCACCATTGCCTTTTGGGCTTTTTGGCTAATTTGGCGCTGGACTTGCGACGGATTGTTTGTGCATGCTGCAAGTGTTGTGCCTTTTCTTATGCAATCCATGGAGGTTGTGTCCATCTAGTGCTTCAAGGCTTCCTTATTTTGACCTCATAAACGGCCCAAGTTTGCCAAGGATGCGATTGCTGCTTTAGACAGCATTGGTTTGAAACCTGACACAGATGATAAATTCGATGATATTATAGCCCAGACATTTGCCGCTGGAAGCCCGTTTGCCTTTTTACAGGTTGTACTTCCAGGTGGTGTGGATGCAGCAGCTGTACCATCCATTCGGGTGCTGACTTCCATGTCTCGGATTACCAAGGTTTTGGAATGTGTAATTATTTGACTTTTTGTCCCAGTTGTCGGCGCGCAAAGTACAGCTTTCGAAGCGCAGACATAGTCGAAGCCTCGTCAGTTTGATTGAGTTCAAAGGATCATCATGCTCATCATCGACAAAGAAATCCAAGCGAGAAAGTCAGCCCTCCGCCGTTTGGTTCTCCCCAGGAGAGATGCCGAACATGCAGCTGCTCTTTGACCCAAATCATCTGGACTTTGTACTTGCTTATCTTGGCTTCTTGACGCGACTGCTTGGGGCCCGGCTGGCCCAGGCGCCCTTCACTGAATGTGAAGGTGGTGGGGTGGGCGGTCTCCTCAAGACTTGTCGATAAAGGCGAGGGATAGGCCGAGGGCCCGAGCATCAGACCAGACGGGACATCCATACACAAGACTTGCAACTGGTTAGTATTACCGTGGAAGACAGCACCCCCAGCAGGCTTGAAAGCGTACTTGAGCCATTACACACATGAAATCCAAGAAGGCTCTCTTGGCCTCACGCCCCAGTGGAGGGACGGATTGCATGAGATTTGGACCCTCACTGCGAGCATGAACGCATCAAAAAGCTTGAACGTCTTCATGAACCGCATCTTGATGTTGGAGCCTGGAATTCAAAATGCCCTGTTCGATGCTGTGGCTGAATTGTACTCACATCTCGCCAAAGCTAGAGTTTCCTCGCAATAGTCTGTTCACCAGCGATGTTCAGTGCCGAGCCTTGTCGGCGAGTGGTTACTTTGGTACGACTGGCTCAGACCTATGAGTTCTATAGCAGGCCAGAACAGTTACTTCTAGAGGCCAGTCACTCAGACTTCTATTGGCCAATGAATCCCGCACTTCTTTTGGCCAGGCGTGTCATTTCAATTAGCCAGACCCATCACCAGCCAGGCTAGGATGGGCCATGCCAAGCCATGCCGGTCAGACCGAGTTAGGCCACGCAGGCCGCATGCCGGATTGTGCCATGCCATTATGGATATTGTTGCTGTGCGGAGAGGTACGAGAATGTTCTTGCTTTCAAGTGTCAAGCTTGTATTTTTCTTGCTTGCGAGAACAGAGGCAACGCCTTCAACCTAAGTCCAGTGGCAAGATGTTGGGAACTTTACTAGCCCCAGCCCCCGCATAGAGCAGTTCGGTCAGTCCTTGGGTTGAAACACCTTCTGGGTGCGATTGAACTCTGCAAGCGATCTGTTGGGGCAAGCTTGAAACAGTACCATTGATTGTGCAATCGTTGTTGGTTCTGGATTGGCACGATTTGTATGGCAAGTCAGGATGCTCTTTTTCAATGACCACACGATCAGGCTCTGCATGGGCAGGCTCTACGCCGGGGACACCGCGGAGTGGGCACCCGGCTCAATTGTAGCTGAACCAGTACATCCATGAGCTGATGTTGAGGCTGGATATGCTTGTTCTGACACCGATTGAGTACGCTGAGGCGATACCATGCCATGTGACACCTCGAGTTTGTTCTGCATCAAGGGAAGCTTGGCAGACTTGTTTGGATCTTTATTTGTTGACAATGTTTGCAAAAGCTTCAACGGTGCATTCAGAGCTGAACTCTGTTGCTACTTCTGTAACAGTGTAGACCATGTATAGATACATGCCGCTGTTGATGTAACACTGCTTCAAAACTGATTATGATCTTGACATTTTGCAGTCTTTTGGTGCTTCACAAGCCAGGTCTGCTGCACATAGGTCTGAGTCGGGGCGACATTGGTAGTAATGTAGGCTCAACCAGCTTGAAAAACATGAACAATAAATGACCCAACGTTGTTCATCAACCAACTTTTGTAGCTTTTGTGCATCTTGAAGATTTACGAGACTTGAGCTTCCGTGGGGCCATATCCGGGGCCAGAGAACTTGACAGGGCAGCAGTCGCTAGGGTTAGAGTAAATTGGTTAGGTCGGCGAGATGAAAGGATTGCCCAATGAATCGAGTTCTTTCAAATGGCCTACCCTTCCGATAACAGTAGATGGATCTGGCTCATGGGTCCATGACCAAGCGCCATTGTTCACAATTTTGACAAGTCCTCGGCGCTTTCTGGCTTAGACGGCCACTCTTTCTTGCGCCATCTTGTTTTGGCAAGATGCATGGTGCACCCAGACTTGAGACTCTTGCTGCCCAAACAAAGCTTGCACTTAGTGGTCCCAGTGGATAGGATCTCTTGGTCCATGGATGTCTGAAACGTGTTCACGCTTCCATTTTGCAACAGAGGAATGTACGCTAGAAGATCCTCACCTTCGCCTTTCTGTGTTGATCAGACCTGAGCAGAACGGGCCTTCTGATCCAGGATCTGGCGTCATTAGGCGTCAGATCTTTGTAAAGCTGCGTTATCTGTCAGCCAGGGGTGATGGTAGGGCAGGATAGAGCAGAAGGAAGCTTTGATGATGGGCTGGAGTCCTTGGATCGTCAGGGCCGGCAGCGGGCTTCTGTCTCTGTTGCACACCGAGAAGTGCTGTCCTAGTGAGCTTCCCACTTTGTGAGCAGCACTTGCGCACGGAGGTTTCAACAGACTGAGTGTGCCATTACTGTTTGCTCTTCATGGAATGTTGGAGCCCCAGTGGTTTGCGGGGCCCAGAAGGACCTCTGGCATGGCGCGGTCTGGCCTGGCAGATAGACGAGAGGGGTCTGGCTGATAGAAGTAAGGGGTCTGGCCAATAGAATTGAGGGTTGGCCAATAGAAGTGAGGTCGGAATGGCCAGGGCTTTGCTGATAAAAGTGAGGGGTTGAGGGGCCTGGCTGGCCTGGGCCCTGTAGATAAAAGTGAGGGGTTGGGGCCAGGCTTTGTCGATAAAGGTGAGGGATTTGGGACGGGCCGGCTGGGCTGGGCCGGCCCAAAGCATTGTGAGCCCCTTTTTCTGTGAGCTTCCTGTCTTGTGAGCAGCACTTGTGCATGAGGTTTTCAACATGTGGAAATTAAATAAGATTTGTACCTGGCTGAGGTGGACGTGCTTGACGTAGGCATGTTTGGTTGTGTCTTTTGAGAGCGCGCTACCCGATGTGATTAGTTGTGGCGCGTGTACGTATACTATCTGTTGAGACGAGAGTTGTATTTGTTGCCCCATGGCGTGTCTACTGGTATGTCTCAAGGTTGTATTTTTTTCATGGTACTGCGTCCAAGATCCTGTCGTCGAGCCCCCTGTGTGGCCCGAGGACTAGGTTTGGGCATGTCTGTGATACTGTTGGGATACCTCTTCAACCAGCGCATCATGCCTTACACTCTCGGCATTATCGACGAATGCTAAGAGACTTTGTTCATGAATACTCTATCTGAGAGGCTGCCAAATAATAAGATAGCTTTAATTTTCAAAGCTTGTTGGTCGTGTGGTCGTTGGCTCGTGTGTTGGAATGTCATCCAGCGGCCGTCGTTGCAGCTGACTTTTTTGGGCTGGTTTTTGTCCTGTCGGGGGGGTCAGCCGGGCAAGGCTGATCAATGTTTGGCGGCCAGTCACGTTCCGCAGGTGGCGGCCAATCATGTTCGGTGGCTGGGGGCTGGCGGTCGGCCGTCGGTCAGCGCTCAGCGCTCAGCACCCGGCCGCAGTTTCAGTTGGTTGTTTTCAGCTGGTGGGGATGGCGACCTCTCATGTAGGTGCCACTACCTTATTCAAATTACAAGAGGTAGATAGTCCTTCATATATCATTGTTGATAGTGCTTCTGGGGGGTGGGCCATGGTACAAAGATCCTGAGACTGCCGCAGAGACCACATACGTGAGGTTGCGCATCGACCGCAGCATCAGCTGGGCTGCAGCTGCGAAAACTTTCGAAGATATATTGCCAAGCATTGTCTGATAGATCTTTCCGACAAGTGCAGAACGCGTAAGATGCCACAATGACGGTTTTCACTTGGGATAAAGGCATGTGCTTGCAGACTGAAGGCGCCCCCCAGGCATGGATGCCAGCCTAGGTACTTTTTATATTTTAGAGCGCTCCGGAGGCTTGCTGAAACCGCGCTGCTGATGTGTTCAGCATGGTAGTTTCCATAGATCAGATGGCATTGGATAGATCGCGTTGAGTCAAGGGAATTTCAGCGTAGATTGAGAGGTCTTCATTTGATTGGATGGGCCTGTCTTTATGCTGTGCCAGCAATCTCCTTCTATGTTGAACGATCATGCGGGCCTCACACGTTGTCTGGATCTGTTCAGTTTGCATTCTCCTCACCGATTAGATTTGACTTGATGTACTGACTTCTCCTCACCTATTAGATTCGTCTTCATCAGTAAGCCTCCTGAACTCCTCGCTTTGCTTATGACAGGCAGAGTAAGAGCCAATTTATGGACGATCCCGCTGGTTCCTTTTTTGGAGGAGTTCAGTTTTTTCTATACACTCTCTAGAACCTTAGCTGTTTTTTGAGGCGTAACTTTTCGTTGGTTTTTCTGTTACGCCAGACATGGCTCGATGCTCCAACCAATGCGGAGAGGCGGCCCTATTATCTTGACCTTGACCATGATTGTTGTAGTAGTGCAGTTGACTGGGCGGGCTGTCGGACTGATGTTCGATCAGGACGTCGCAGTGCTCACCCAAAGCAACAATTCCAATTCAATAAAAATCCTTGATGGTGCTGCGTTTTGTCTTCACTTGCTGTCTCTGAGGGCTTTGCATCCTTTTCATCCTTTTTCTCATTCTTTTTTCGAACAGCATGTCCAACATCGTGTTTTTTTGGTACACACCTTGCTCCTCGAACACTTATATTCTTACGTTTCAATAATCAGACGTTGGCAGCCCCAGAAGCAAGTGTAATCTACATAGCTACTTTTCGAGGGAGCCATTTTCAAATTATTCAAAGCTTGGTCGGAACATTTTATTACATGCTGGGATGGTTGGCCATCTTGCCAATTCAAGATGACATGTGCGCCACGTTCAGGCAGAGTGTCTCGGCATAAGACATAGATCTATGCCTAATTATCGAGATCTCGATTTGTCAATGTCAAGGTCTATGGAGGCTTTTCATATCTGAACCAAGGATTGCTGCGATATGCATGGGAGAAGGATCTGAAATAGATGCACTCATGGCTGACAGAATCCAGGACCTGGTCTAAATCGATCATGGCGGCGGTGCTTTGTGCTGTTTCTTGAAGGAAGATTGATGTGATTACGATGAACCAAACCAACAACGCTTTTCATGCACACCAGACGATGGGGACATGTGTTCACTCTCTAATGGCTTGCCCTTTTCTTTGATGATTGTGGTTCATTTGGTGAGGGATTTTATTGGTTGCAGTCCCGATCGCGATCGGGTGAGCGAGAAGTTGTCTGAGTGATGGGTTTCACTTCCATCTAGACGAGCTGCTTCTTTTGGCGCGAATTCACAACGCTGGCAAGAAGCCGAGCTGCTGCTTGCACAGGCAATTTACTCTTCTACTTCGTGCCTGTGTGCTGAATAATCACGCATCCTGGTTTCGACGCAACAGACAGGACTGCTGGTGTAATATTAGATAGATTCGTTCAGTTTTGCTGGTGTAATATTTCAACTTTTTCTGCTCGGCCACGGTATCTGCTGATGAGCACTCTTCTTGGACCACTGCTGTTATGGAGTGCCTCAGTATCCTCGCCCGTCTCTCTGTAATGGTTGGTACTTATGTGCTTGCAGTTGCGAGGCCGAAGTTTCAAGCTAGACCTGGTATGGAGGAAGACGATGACGACGAAGACCCTCTATACTTGATCTGCTGCTACTGCACATAAATTGTTCTGATGGTCGTCTCCTGCAGATTTGCACGAACAATTATTGACAGTAGTAGTACAGAGCATCACTACCTCTATACGTAAACAAATCAAGACTGTTTCTGGAATGTTCTTCTCAAGTCTCCATTGAAGCTCATACAGTTGTGGTGGCCTTCGAGCGATGCCACCCATGGGACGCCATGCCAGTTTGTTGTAGTTATGCCATCCGGCTCAGTTTGGTGCGGCCAGGCTCCCTTTGTATTGTGTTCGTGATGCCTCCGCGCCATCACCATGTCTTAGTCTGGCCGTAGCCATAATATATCGTAGGTGAGTACTCGAAAACTTGCATGTGCCACATGAAATCCCTTGCGGAGCGTCGATAACTTGCATACTTCTATCAGGTGGAATCCCTCGCCTTGACGACCTGCATGGACCACGTGGCATCAACAGTAGACATAGCGGGCGGCTGGTCACGCTTGATATGCTGCGAGAGTCGCCCTTCCAGAAGGCACATACGCCCCTGATGAAGCCGAGATAGAAAGGCGTCCCCATGAATTGCCCTTGTTCAGAGTTTATTGAGAGCGTGTCAATTAATTCTGAATGCAGTCTTCTTCTGGAAACTCACATGGTGCCACTATCTTGTGCGCCTGTTTTTGTCTCCCGCAAAGCCCTTGCTGCATCGGCAAAAAGCATTTGCCGTATTGGAGGCAGGACTCAAGTCTTGCGGTCGGCCATTGTCACAATGGCTCTACTAGCTGGTCGTTTTCATGCCATGCACACCTCCATTGGGCAACAATAGCGCAAGACCCATTTGGGCAGTATATCTGACACTTGCGTGTTTTTTGGATTGTCTATGCTCCTCACGTATCCCCACGTATCCACAGCACTCCTCCATTCACGCACCCACTCCAGCTGTGCCAGCAAATTTTGAAAGCTCAGGAATTGTGTGCAATTTGCCAAAGATTCTTCTCTCGAGCTGGCCTCGTGCTGTCTCTACTTGATAACCAGCTTGTCTAAACGCTCCACGTCAAGAGTCTCTCTTCTCTTGCCATGCGCACCACTATTGAGCACCAGTGATGCAAGACTTCTTGGGCTTTATCTCCGAGCGTTTTCACTTCTCACTTGTGGATCTTGTCGGTTTTCTGTGTTCTCGATGCTCTGTGCAGCAAGTTGAACATCACACACTGTTTGCTTTGCGACTGCCTATTGGATGGGTCTCGCTTACTCTGACGGGACAGCGAAATCGCAGCTCTCGAACGTGGTTGGAAGGCACAGTTAGCTGCTGCTGGCGATGCTCGCTGGACTGACACTCATGTTCTCAGCGGCAGTCGAAGCAAGACTGCTTTCCCGAGCACGCTTCCATTACACGTTTCAGTTCCGCATCGGTCCATCATCTTTCTTGTCGATGTGAGCTGCTGCCAAATAGCTTCGCAGCGATTTTGTCACGGATACACCCCGCAGTTCTGATGGCAGAACCACAGTTGATGGCAAGTATTTCGCAATCGAAAACAAGGACAAGCAGAAAGAAATATTGATTTGAATGCTGCTAAGTTGGGAAGTCTTCAAGGGTAAGTGTGACACCTCGCAGCCCCAATTTCAGAGTTGACTAGGGTCAGTTTCCCAGCTTGCGAAATAATTTGCAGCGAAAAGGCGCAGATCCCAAACTTCGGACAACCAACCCTAAATATTGAAATCAAGGGGTCCAAGGGGAATGAGCCGCACGCGAACGATGGTCAACTATTTCTACTTGCGAAATCTGTTCCGACAACAGCAAGGCGTGTAACCGCGTCTGGTGTGCAGTTGGAAACGTACCACCACTCGAAGTCTGCTGCTGTCGCAGCCTCCGCAGATAGCTTCGAACTCTTAAGTCAAGTGGGCTGCTGTCGCAGCCTCCATAATTAGCGATTGTCGATACTGAATGCTGATGCTGAGTGATGAATGCTGATGCTGATGTCTGCTTTTG
>JACLAC010008334.1_pt1 | contig 15091 bp, 13 predicted proteins | sample 8027881 | NCBI WGS metagenome assembly JACLAC01 (sample SAMN15725517, study PRJNA655200) | protist metagenome | isolation source: fluorescence activated cell sorting (FACS) single amplified genomes of... | place: Spain: Blaines Bay Microbial Observatory, Mediterranean Sea | collected 2016-01-19 | reverse complement strand
GAGTTTAAAGATAAACGGTTAGCTCCTAAGTTACCAGCAGCTCCTTTAATTTGATGTAAAAAGCCTTGTAGCTCTGTCCCTTTTTTATTATCTATAAATTGTCGAACGATGGCTTCAAGGTTAGAGTGGTCGTGTTGAAATTCAGAAAGTAATTCAATGTAGAGTTTCTCATTCCCTCTCACACGAGCTTTACCTGCATCGATATCTAATAAAGCATCTAAATTATCAAAACTATCCGTTTCATGAGGTAGAAGGCTGACGTCTTCAACTTCATCAATAATATCTAAATGTTTTGCTAAGGTTTTATAGAAAGTATTGGGGTCGACTGGTTTGGTGACATGATCATTCATCCCTACTTTATGAGATTGTGCTTTTTCAGAGGCAAAGGCATGAGCTGTCATAGCGATGATAGGCATTGAATCATACTTCTTATTGGCTCTGATTTTTTTGGTGGCTACAAAGCCATCCATAACAGGCATTTGTATATCCATCAATACCATGGAGAAATTTTCTTTTTCTAATAGGTCTAGACATTCTTGACCATTGCTAACAGAGACAACATTAAGATTCACCGCTTTCAATAGCTCTTCAGCTACTTGTCTGTTAAACTTATTGTCTTCTGCCAATAAAACTTTAACATGTTCGAATTGTGGAATTTTCCCTTGGCTCAGGTTGACTTCTTCATGTTTTTTAACTTCTTTTTCTGTGGCTTTTTCAAAAGTGAGAGAGAAAAAGAATTGACTACCTTTGTTCTTTGTACTTTTGGCTTGAAGCTTACCACCCATCATCGTGACGAGTTTCTTGCAGATGCTTAAGCCTAATCCTGTACCACCATGGGTTCTTGTATTTGAATCATCGGCCTGTGTGAAAGAGTCAAAAATATCCCGTAATTTTTCTTCAGGAATACCAAGGCCTGTATCTGCAATAGTAAACTTTAGTGTTTCTGTTTTATTGGTATTTTCTAGAGCTTCAACTCTAAAAATAACTTTACCTTCATCGGTAAACTTAATTGAATTACTCACGAGGTTGCCCAATATTTGTTCTAGTCGTAATGGGTCACCATAGACATATGGGTGAAGTCCTGGACTTTTTTCAAAATGGAGTTCAATATCTTTTTCTTGAGCTTTCACTTCATATAGATGGTTCACTCTTTCATTTAACTCTTCTAAATCAAAAGGGAGTTTTTCTAGGTTGAGTTTATCGGCTTCCATTTTTGAGAAGTCTAGAATATCATTGATAATTCTTAATAAGTTTTTAGAAGAGGTTTCTATTTTTTGAAGATAATCTTTGACATGTTTACTAGGTTGAGTTTGTAAGGCTAAGTGAGTCATTCCTATAATAGGGTTTAGAGGTGTTCGTATTTCATGACTCATATTGGCGAGAAATTGACTTTTGGAGTGGTTGGCCATTTCAGCGGCATCTTTAGCAGCAGAAATAGCCATAGCTTGATTTTTCTCAGAGGTAATATTTAGAACCAATCCATTCAAAGCTACTGTTTGACCACGTTCTTGCATGGTTGTGACCATATCCTTGACCCAAATATAAGCTCCCTGTTTATTTTTAATTCGGTATTCTATGGAATAGCGACTTTCTGATTCGAGGAAATAATTCCTCTGTTCAAAATAGGACTGTCGATCATCAGGATGAATCAACATAGCCCAATGTTCAAGACTTGTAATTTCTTTCGGATCATAATTTAATAGTTTTTTAATTTGAGGAGCTAAATAGGAGAACTGGTTTTCAGTTAAATCAAAATTATAAGCAACAGCATTGGTGGACTCTAATAAAGATCTGGATAGTAGTTCTTTGCCTTTGATAATTTTATTTAGTTTTGCTAGTCTATCACTCCAATAAACAAAAACAATCAACATGAATACTGCAAAAGCACCGACCATCCATATAAGTGAATAATCTATCTGCTTTTCTGTTCGATAAGCAAACCATTTTTCTTTTAAAAAGACTTTCTCTTCGGTTGTGATATGTTTAATCGCCTTATTCATGATGGAGATTAATTCGGGAGGGTTTTTGTGGTTGAAAAAAGAAAAAGAAAGCGTTGTTCTGTCTTCTAAAGTTCGTCCTATTTTTAGCTTGTCTCTATAACTCTTTTTTATGTGATACTGTGAGACAAGCATTAAATCTAAGTGGGCGAAAAAGGTATTGTCGTCGACTTTATGTAAGCCTTGCTCTACATTGGCTACTGGAATAAACTCCACTTCAGGATAGGCTTGTTTAAACTTTTCTATATTGGGGAGGTATTTAAAGTAGGATACTTTTTTTCCTTTTAAATTTTCCGGAGCTAAATCTATTTGTAGAGTATTTTTTACTATAAAAGAAAGTTTGAAAGAGTCTACAGGCACAGAATAGGTAAAAGTACTTTTTTTAGCCTCTTCCTCTATTGCAGTGGCAAAAAATTGATTTGGACGTTTTTTGGATTGTATGTAGGCATCGTTTATATCTCTTGCAAGGGTATAGTTAATTTTTACTTTGAGGAGGTCCCTGATTTCTTTTATTAAATCAACCATGTAGCCTGAATCTGGTTGGTTCTTTTTGCTTTGCACTAAAGGCATCCAATTATCTTCTATAACACAATTTAAAGTGCGGTTCTTGTTTAAGTAATTAATTTCATCATGACTGAGCCCTGGTAATTTAGGATAGGCCATGTTTTTTAGATTGTCATTTAATATGGCTGACGAAGTTTTACTTCTACTATTGGCAAACCACTTTTCTTTTAAATATTGAATACGACTTAACTCAAAGTTAGAGATGGCTTTGTTTATGATATTCCTTAATAAACCATTGTTTCCTTTGAAAGCAAAGGATCTTGAGTTGACTTGACCTTTGTCGTAAGATTTTGCCCATCCATTTAGCTTTAAGTCACCAAATTCATTTTTATAATTGAAACGATCTAAGCTCCATTCAGGAAGGATTCCGGCATAAGCTTTTTTACTAGATACAGCTGAAAAAATGTCTTCAATAAAATTTTCCTTATTTGTTGAACGTAAGCTATGTATACCGTATTTCTTAGTTAATTCTTCAAATTCTGGTTTATGTTTATATATTAAAAATTTCTTATTTAATTCATTTATCACATATATGAATGGGTTATCGTATCTAGTAATATAATAATTTTTATAGATATGATAAGGTCTAGACTGAATCAATTCTTTCGTTATTAATTGTTCACTATTTAAGGAAATAAAATCTACTTTATTGTTTTTAAGAATTTCAAGATAACTAGTTGTGGGTTCAATTGGAATGAATTGAATATTTAAGCCAATTTTATTAGAAATTTCATTTAAAATGTGTATATCATATCCAGCAGGGTTATTATCTTTCGTTTTATAAGAAAAAGGCATCATAGAAGTTTGATAACCGTATCTTATAATTTTCTTTTCTTTGATATAAGCTAATTCTTTCTCATTTAATTTAACAAAGAGAGATTCATTTATATCTTGAGCAAATCCTAGTGATATGCAATAAAGAAAGATAAATGAAAAAGCAGAAAAATTTCTTATTAATAGAAAAATGAGGAAGAACCTCAAACAAGTCTCAAGAGGGCTGTATTTTAGTGTCGTTCAATCAAGTGAAGCTCTTTTTTGATCTTTTTTAGTCTATTTTTTATAAAATAAAGGTTGTTTTTTATTAGTTAAAATGATGGGCTTTAAGTTATTGATTTGCAGTTATTTAATGGGGGCGTTGATTTTTAAAGTGATAGAAAAGAGCAACACATTTCTACACCTTGTTCTTTTCGATGTATCTTTAAATGAGCTTGCATACGTGTTGCTAATTCTAAAACCAAGGCTAAGCCTATTCCCGTTCCTTGAGTTTTACGAGTTAATTCATTTTCTAGTCGATAGAATAATTGGAATACTTTTTTCTCTTGCTCTTTGGTAATGCCTGGGCCATAATCTCTCACAAAAAATACGACTTGTTTTTGTTCCGTTCTATAACCGAGTTCAATCACTTTAGGGGTGAAGTCTTTAGAGAATTTCAGGGCATTGTCGACTAAATTGATCATGATCTGTGAGAAAGCATCTTCGTTGATCAAAATTTGTTGAGATGTAGGGCTTTCGGGTTGAATAACTTTTAATTCAAATTTGGAAGCCTCTACTTGAGTGGATACTTTAGATTGAATGAGGTCTATCAATTGTGCTGGTCCATGAGAGTTGAGCTCCATATCACTTTTGGGGCCAGATAATTTGGATAATTGTAAAACATTATTGATCAGTCTTGATAAACGTTCACTTTCATAAAAAATAAAGTCATAATAAGATTTTATTTTCTCTTCATTCACCCAGTCAGAACGCAACATTTCTCCATACATTCTAATCGAGGTAAGAGGCGTTTTTAGTTCGTGACTGACAGATGCGACAAAGTCATGGTGTTGTTGAGCTAAATTTATTTGTTGAAGTCCAATACGATAAATACCATAGATACCCACGATTAAAACGAGAATAAATAATATGACCACAATGTTGAGCAGTTGTTGGCCAGAATGTGCAGGTAGGTCTGATAATGAAAATATCAATTCTAACTTTTGAAATGGAGATGATAAATAGTTTTTAAGTAAAAATAAATCTTGTTTGATTTGATTATCAACTCCGGTTGAATAGACAACTTCATCATTTAAACCAGCTACTAGGTGTATGACATTATTTAGAGCATGAGTTTTTAGTGGGTTGGTTAACATGTCTTCTAAGAAAAATTCTGGGTTCACTAAAAACCCTTGGATGGTGCGCTGGCCGTGTTTCCATACATTTCTAAAAAAGACAAACTCTCCAGAATTTAAAACCTCAAAACGGAAAGGATTCACTTCTCCTGCAAAGGCAAAAATTTTTCTTTCTAAGCGATCTTCAAGCTGGTCTTTAGCTTTATCAAGTACCTCATTTTTCTCTTCTAAAACAACATTGAGCTGAGATAGTCGGGATTTTTGGGGCATGACTTGCTCTTTTAAAGAGACTTCAGGTACTTCTGCAATTTTCTGTAAGCGATTGTCTAAGTTTAATTCTGAGACACGTTTAGATTTTTTGCTGTAGGTCGACGGTGTTAATTCTTGAACAGCATCCATACTCTCTAAAGTAGGAACAGATCCAAAGTCATCTTTACTTAGGTAGGTGTCGCTCTTTTTCGTTTTAGGAGCTTCTTTTAATTTTCTCTCTCTTGTGCGAGAAAAAAGGGGTGATTTACCTAGGCTGGTGATAGAACTATAATCATTTCTATCATCCAATAATTGTTTATAGTTATTGACCAAGGGCTGTTGATTTTGTGCCCATGTGTCTTGAAAGGCATTGTTTTTTAACAAGGTATAGCATTGATTTACTATTTTTTCTCTTTTAAGGTAATCTTCTCGTGTTAACTTTGTGAGAGGGTGAGATAGCTCTGATTCTGTTTGGGGCAGTAATGGCGAATTAAATACCCCATCCACATTAATCTGAAAATAACCAATCAAGCCTTTGAGTTCTTGTTCTTCTGGCATGGTAGCCAGTTCTGAAATTTGTGTTTTACCTTTTGCTACGTCTAAGTAACGATAAGCTTCAAAGGTTCTTTGATTTTCATGTTCGATTAAATTTTGAAAACGAACATCGATGATACTGGATAGTTTTTCTGCTTCATTTCGTTGATCGATAAATGATTCGACTTGTAGTTGTTGATAGGCTCGATTGACTAGAAAGCAAACGGGAAGAATGAGCACGATAAAGAATAGCCAAGCTGAGCGTCTGAGCTTGCGTCTGCTTTGATCAGGACTGGTTAATTGATTTTTTCTTTTCGTCATCAGATAGTGATCCTTAGTTTGAGACGATCCAACGATAACCCTCTCCGCGAACGGTGACCAAACGTTCAGGGGCTTTGGGGTTGTGCTCTATTTTCTTTCTCAGTTTTGTCATGTGAATGTCGACGGTTCTGGTTTCTATTCTAGAGTCTTTGTGGTAACCCCAAATCTCAACGAGTAGTTCTTCTCTAGAAACGGGTCGATCTTTTTCTCGAAATAAATACTGTAATAGTTCAACTTCTCGTCTTGTCAGCTCTAATTCTTTTTCACCTGCTTTCATTAGGGTGAGGTTTTCTGTATTCATGATAAGGCCACCACCTAAATCACACTCACGATCTCGTTTCATAAGTTTTCTAGAACGTCTTAAAACAGCTTCAACTCTTAAAACCAATTGTCTGACTGAAAATGGCTTGGTGATGTAATCATCAGCCCCTAAAGTGAGACCATTTTCAATATCTTCCCCCTGCGATTTGGCTGTTAACATAATGATAGGTTGCTCTCGGTCCTGCTTTCGAATTTCGTTACAAACTTCAAAGCCATCTTTGATGGGGAGCATGACATCTAGTAAAATTAAATCAAAGGCTCCACTTTGAGCTAATTTCAAGCCTTCTTCACCATTGGTTGCCAATTGAACGTCATACCCATGAAAGGTAAATAAGTCCATAAGCCCCTGTGAAATAGCAACTTCATCTTCTACAATCAACAGCTTTATTTTACTCATAAACTTTAGTTTAGAGACGTTTTTTAGAATTCATGTAAATGATTTGTAAAACTTAGGCTAAGAGCTTTTACATTTTATCGTCTACTCTTTTTATCACCCTCCCATAACCTATGAGCTATCTAACACAAAGAGGTCTTAATATGACTCATAAACCATTATTCATAAAAAGTATCACAGGGCAAACCAAAGCGATTCTGCTTTTTATAGCTCTTGTTGCACTCAGTTCCATTGCTGCCATAGCAAGTTCTAACTCATCCAATCCTTCGACTTCACCATCTGTGACGGTGGAGCCTCCCATATCTGGCACGAAATCGATAGAATGTCGAGACGATCAAATCGCTCTTCGTTCAAAGTTATCCCAAAGTAAGATATTACAGAACTCGAATACGGAACTTATTTTAGAAGTTTCCATAGAACCACCGGTTCATCACGATGTCGTAAAGGCACGTTCTCCAGTTGACATGGTTGTTGTACTAGATCGAAGCAGTTCAATGAATGGCGATCAAAAATTTACCCTGGCTAAAAATGCCATTTTAAGTTTAATGAATCGCTTAAATTCAGATGATCGAATTTCGTTTATAACTTTTTCTCATGATGGAAAAGTTGAGATTCCCATGACCTATGCGAATGCAAGCTGTCATGACAATTTGAAAACGATCCTCAAAAACTTACACCCAGGTGGTGCGACGAATATGGGTAGAGGTTTGCAGTTGGCTCATGAGCAGGTTAAAAAACCTTTAGCAGGACATAGTTCAAGAGTTATCTTGCTTTCAGATGGTGAAGCCAATGCAGGTATTCGCGACCCTATGGGGTTACAAAAGCTGGTTAAAAATTTAACTCAATCCGATGCCGTTGTTTCTACGATTGGAATGGGTTTAGGTTTTAATGAAAACCTTATGTCAACTTTGGCAGATCATGGTATGGGTAACTTCAATTACCTTGAACACTTGGCAGGACTAGATGGTATATTTGAAAAAGACCTAAATGATGCCAGAGTTCAGTACACGAATTATAGTCAACTCAACTTTAACCTACCAAAAGGAATCAAAATAGTTAACGCGGGTGGTTACCCAATAGAACAACATATGACATCAAATAATGTATCTATTCCCTTAGGTCAGTTGTTGTATAATCGAAAAAAATCATTGATGATAGCTTTTAATGTTCCAACTCATTTAACAGGAACAGTAGAAGTAGGAACATTCGAGTTGGACTATAAAACCCCAGAGGGAGTACAGAAAAATTTACGATCGAACCGTCCACTTAGCATTGCTATTGTTGAACCAGAAAGAAAACAAGAGGTGATTGCTTCTGTTTCGAAAGATCTATATGAAAGAAACTGGGTTTCAAATAATTTCGGAAGACTGAGAAAAGAAATCAGTCAATCTCTTCGAAGTGGAGATAAAAGTAAGGCAGATCGACAAATAGCCACTTATGAAAAACAAGTTTTAGAACTAAAAGAAGAGGCAGGCATTGTTATAGAGAGCGAAGACTTTATTGAAAACCTTGATCAGTTAAAAGCAGAAGTGGATGATTCCTTTACAGGTGATCAACGAGAACAGAAACTTAAACAAAACCGATACGCCAAAAAGAGCCTTGGTGAATCAAGAGCTTCTCAACGTCAATAATAGGAGGCTATGACTATGACACTATCTAAAAGAATCAAACGACTTTTTCAAGCAGATATCAATCATGTGATTGAAACCTTGGAATGCCCTGAATACATGCTTAAATTATCGCTTCAGGAAATGAAAAGCTGTATAGAACAAACAAAACAACAATGTGATGTTCATCAAAAGAATCAAACTCATCTCAAACATACCATTCTTGAATTAAATAATCGTTACCTGAAGCAAGAGAAAGACTTCGAACTTTGTTTAGAACAACCAGATCAAGACCTAATAAAACGACAACTAAGAAAAAAACTAGAATTACAAAAAATGAAGGACTATAAAGAGTCTCTTTATGAACAACAAGAACAGTCCATTCAGACTCTTCTTGTTCAATTAGAGCACCAAAAGGAAAAGTTAGAGCAATTTGTGCATAGGCAAGAATTGTTAGAGAGTAAACCTCAAAACCCAACTTCACATGAACCTACCACGAATTCTCAATGGCATGTGAGTGAGGATGAATTAGAACTAGCCTACTTAAAACAAGTTAAAAATAAAAAGGTAAAAGTAGAGGAAGGCCAATGAGTGAGTTAAAACTTACGACAAGTCTGCGAGATGCGATCATAAATTCAATTGGCTTAGTGTTAACGTTTAAGATGTTTGACACGGCCTCGGTGTCTATGATTTGCTTTTTACTTTTACCGATGACTTGCTTAAGCACTTACCTTATTTTCAAGATAGGAGAAAAAAAGAAAGGTAGGTTGATAACACTGTTGTTTCAATTGAGTCTATGTATTTTTTCTGTCTTATTGCCGTCTTTTAATTGGTTGACTCCATTTCTCCTATTTGGGTCTATCTGGTTGTCTCGTATTCTCCTCTATCAAAAAACAATCCCTCAGAAATGTTTAGATATTGGTTTATTATGTATAGGTGGTCTATGGAGCTATTGGGTTTTTCAAGAAAGCGGATCACTTACTTTGTTTATTTGGTCATTTTGTCTTTCACAGTCTTTATGGGTCATCATAGCAAACCTAGAATATTCAAGGCTCATACATGAATCCATAGGTACAGATCAGTCTTTTGATCAAGCTTTTCAAAGAGCGGAAACGGCTCTTCAGAAAATGGAGGGACACAAAGTTTAAAATTAATATTTTAAAAAGTGAGTTGTGATAGTCGTCATCCAACTCACTTTATTCAAGTTTAATACTTTTATCATTTGCACTAAAAGTTAATATAGCATGATCGCATTCTAATAAGAAAAAAAGTATAAAAATAAATATGTTACCCATTCATATTGTGACCGGATTTTTGGGAAGTGGCAAGACCACTTTTCTGAACCATTTCATAAAAGAAAGGCCACAAGAGAAAATACTTGTCATAGAGAATGAATGTGGTGACACAAATATCGATGGTGCTCTGATCATGGATACCGTTGAAGAAATTGTCGAATTGAGTGCAGGTTGCTTATGTTGTTCATTGTCGAATGAATTAATCGAGGTATTGCATGAAATTAGTCATAAAAAACATTTTTATGATCGACTTGTGATCGAAACAACGGGTATAGCTGATCCTAGCTCTATCATTCAAGTCTTTTTAGAAAACCCTTACATAGAAAAGCATTTTGAATTGCAGCAGGTCATCTGCTTGGCAGATTCCAGCTTGATGGAGGAGTGGTTAAGAGATACAGAGGAAGCACTCCGGCAATTGGCTTTGAGTGATTGTATTTTAATAAATAAAATAGATCTAATGGATAGAGAGGCCACAAACAAAGTAGAGCAATTGGCAAAAGGCATTAACCCTAATGCAGAGGTTTTTATGGGTGCAAAAGGAGAGTTTCCAATTGAACAGATACTATCGGTAGGCACCATTCGACCTGAAACGGTAGAAGCTATATCACAATTAGGCCACCACCATCATGAACATGCTCTTGAAGGAAATAACGATCATAAAATCACATCTTTTTCTATTGTTTTTCCATATCCATTAAACTTAGATAAGTTAACGATTGAATTGGATAGAATTGTCAATTTATATCGACATCAAGTTTATAGAGTGAAAGGCTTTATTGCCGTGCCAGGTTACGATAACAGAGTCTCACTTCAATCTGCACGTAGTGTGTTTGTGGCAACAGAAGGCTCTGCTTGGAAACCTTCTGAAGCTAGGGAGGGGGTGTTAGTTTTTATTGGTCGTAATTTAAAGCCAAAGGTTTTTGAGAAAATATTCAAACGCTATATGGTAAAACCTCTAGCTTATTAGAAACTATCTTTATTTATTGTGATGAGCATTTGCCGCCAGAGCAGCAAGAGCTGTTTGTCTGGCCATGATAGAGCTCGTTTTCATCTGCTTCTCTCACAGAAAGAATGCTTCCTTTGTAATGAAGTGTTTCTCCGGCTAGCTTATGGTTACCATCTACGAGAACTGTTTTTTCTCTAACTTCTTTGATATAAATAGGCTTTGGACCTTGGTCGCTATCTACAAAAAACTCTTCACCTTCTTCGACTTTTGCACTTTTAGGGAAGCTATTCAGTGGTATCTCTTGAATGAGTCTTATGTCTCTAGGTCCATACGCTTTCTCTGGAGGTACAAGAATATCAAATTCAGCCCCAGCCTCTAATTGTTCGAGTCCATCTTCTAAACCTTCAATAATGTTATTTGCACCATGTAGATAAGTATAAGGTTCTTTACTTTGTGTGTCTTCAATAACTTCCCCATTTTTATCTTCAATGGTAAAATGTATTTCAACAACTTTTGAGTTCCCAACTTTCATATTTTTTTTTATCTTGATATTTGTTTATATAGGATTGGGTATATCCATTAGGCCTCCCTTCTAGAGCCTAATGGATACCCCCTTGTAGAAATATAGTTCAATCCTATTCGATTTTTTATAAGCTTGTTTACTGAAGACCCGACTTAATACTCAAACCCATATTTTTTAATAATTGTAGATATAGTCCTTCTCCAGGCTCAATTGTTGCGCCTAATGGATCAATCGTCCCGCTTTTTGCTTTGGAACCTTCGACAACAATTTTAACCAGTCTATCTGAGAATTGAGGCTCTCTAAAGACACACAAAACTTCAGAATTATCGATTTTTTTTCGTATCTCTAAAAGTCTTTTAGGGGAGGGTGATTCATTTGGATCTAGTGTTATGGACCCAACAGCTTTTAGTTGATAAGCTTTTTCGAAGTATTGATAAGCATCATGAAAAACGATATAGGACTTATCATTTAGACCAGATAACAAAGATTTGAGTTCTAAATCTACTTTTGTGATTTTTTCAATGTAAGCTTTAGAGTTTTTGAGATAAATTTCTTTGTTACTAGGAAAGATCTCACTTAATTCTTGAGTATAAAAATGAACTAACTTTATGGCATTAGTTGGGTCTAACCAGACATGCATGTCATAGCTGTCATGTTCTTTGTGGTGACCATGTTCTTCGTGATGTTTTTCTTCGTCATGATGACCCTTCTCTTCGTGATGCCCTTCTTCCTTATGATGTTTTTCTTCTTCGTGATGGCCTTCCTCTCCATGATGATGGCCATGGCCTTCCCAAGCTCCGCCTTCACGTTGTTCATATGTTTTTAAGCTTTTAACATGAGCAACGGAGTACTTGCTGACTCGTTCGGGTAAAGATTCAAAGACACCAGTAAGAAAAGTTTCAAATTTATCGTCGATGTAAAAAATGACTTTCGAATTGTACATCGTCCTTAGTTGAGAAGGCTTTAATTGAAAGTCATGAGGGGAGGTATTGTTATCTAGCAATAAAGTTGCTTCACCCGTGTCTCCAATAATAGCTGAAACCATTGAGTGAAGTGGTTTAATACTTACGACAACTCCTTCGGTTTTTTCACTCTTAACAATACCTACTAAAGAGAGCAAGAAACAAGTTAAAAATAAGGGCGCTTTCAAGATAAATCCGATGGAGGTCTAGTCATTTGCATAAAGTCATAAAATGTTATATTATAACGTAACGTTTGTCAATTAAGCTCTAAACCATCTTTGCATCATTGTTCTAATCATAAGTCCTGTCTTGAGGAGGTTACTCAAATGGCGACGGAGATATGTCATGATCGAGAGTTGAGATTTACAGACTTAAGAAAAAATGTCTTTAAATTAATTTGGGAATCTCATAAACCTGCAAAGGCCTATGACCTTCTAGAAAAAATAAAAGAAAATGACCCTAATGCTAAGCCACCAACTATTTATAGGACGTTAGATTTCCTATTAGATAATGGTCTCATACATAGGCTCAATAGTCAAAATGCTTTCGTTGGGTGCTCTCACCCACTTTTACATCAAGATTGCTATTTCCTTATTTGTGATCAATGTAAAGTTATCAGGGAATGCTGTGATAAGCAATTGAATGTGGCTATTGCTAAAACAACGCAACTTAAAAATTTTAAACCGAAAAACATCACGCTTGAAATAGAAGGACTTTGTGAAAACTGCTCTGAGGCAGTTTCATAAGTCATGGATTCACTCATTTCAGCAAATAATCTTAAGGTCATTCGACAGGGTAGAATGATTCTTAACGATGTTTCCCTTTCCATTGGTCCTAAAGAGTTCATCACAATTATTGGGCCTAATGGGGCTGGCAAATCCATGCTTCTTAAATGCCTGATGGGCTTTTATAAGTCGGAAGAAGGTGTTGTTACTAAGAAAAAGAATCTCAGAGTTGGTTATGTTCCTCAAAGGTTCATCCCCGATTCCATCATGCCAATTACTGCAAAGCGGTTTTTAACCTTAAAGAAGAAAATTAAAAAAGATGATTTATCTCAGATCATTGCTGAAACATCCATTGAAAAGCTTTTAAATAAACCTATTTCTATCCTATCTGGTGGAGAGTTCCAACGAGTTTTACTAGCAAGAAGTTTATTGGGAGACCCTGAATTGATTGTTTTAGATGAACCAGCTCAAAATTTAGATATTACAGGACAAATACAGTTTTATAAATTATTAGAGAAAATTTATAAGGAAAGATCACTCAGCATATTGATGGTTTCACATGACCTTCACATGGTGATGGCTTCAACGAACCAAGTGATCTGCCTATACCACCATATTTGCTGTTCAGGTCAACCTCACATGGTCACGCAAGATCCTAAGTTTGAATCATTATTTGGCTCAGAAATGGCCAACATGATGGCCATGTATCGACATCACCACACTCACGCCCACGATCATTAATGATGATGGATCCATTTTTAACTAGGGCTATCATCGCAGGTGTAGGAATCGCCATTATCGCAGGTGTAATAGGCTGCTTTGTCGTATGGCGTAAAATGGCATATTTTGGTGATTCACTAGCACATAGCTCCTTGTTGGGAGTTGCCTTAGGGTTGGTGATCAATGTCAATACAAACTTAACGATCATTGCAGTATGTTTTGCTTTTGCTGTATTATTGCTTTGGTTGGATCAAAAGAAACTTTTGGCAACGGATACACTGTTGGGTATTCTGGCACATGCTGCACTGTCCATTGGTTTGGTTACCATTAGTTATTTAAATCAAAAAATAGATATCCATTCATATTTATTTGGAGATATTTTAACTGTGACAAGTCGTGAGATTTGGCATATTTATATAGGCGGTTTTGTCGTGTTGGCGGTGGTGATATGGCACTGGTCTTCATTTGTACTAATGACCATTCATGAAGAACTTGCGAAAGCTGAAAATATTAAAACTTTTTATTCACATTTACTATTAGTTTTATTATTAACCATCGTGGTTTCAGTCTCTATTAGAATCGTTGGCATTTTGCTGATCACCTCATTACTCATCATCCCTGCAGCAACGGCGAGGCAGTTTGTTAAATCACCAGAAATGATGGCCATTATATCAGCTATCTTTGGTGTTTTTTCCGTTTTACTTGGGATATATGGCTCCTACGAGCTGGATACACCTTCTGGTCCATCCATTGTAGCTACAGCAGCGATTATATTTATTGTTTTATTCCCTATTGCGACCTTTCTGGCAAAAAAGGAAAGTATCAAGCATCATTAGATAAAAGGGTTTAATGTAATGCTTCACTAAACCCTTTATTGTTTAGAGCTTACCTTTTAGAAAGGTGATTATTTACTGAGCTGAATTGGTCCATGGTTGTCACAATGATCACCATGAGGGTGATGTAGATGACCATCTACTAGATAGTCAATGTGGTCGCCGTGAGGCACAGCTTCATGGCCACAGTTGGGACCGTGCACATGCTTGCTATCATGTGCTGAGCAATCATGACCTTTCGTACATGCATCAGGGTTATTTGTGCTTACTGGAATGTTATGCTCTTCAATTTGACCATCTGATGTGGTGTGGTGTAAATGACCATCATGTAGGTAATCGACATGGTTGTCATGCTCTATAGCAGTATGACCACATCCTGCTTTATGTTCATGTGAATGGTCTTTATGTAAGTCGCAACCCATTTTACTCACCATTTAGATCAAGTTTAGTCTTGATATTATATGAGAATGACCTTTTATTTAAATAGAATATTTCGTCTTCGTTATAAATGAATTGATAAAAATTTTCTAAATTCAAAACAGTTGCATCTAATTCAAAAAATATTTAAAGTTTTTGATCGATTATTTGGTGGTGACCTAAAAAAAGTGGTTGGTTAAACCAAAAAGATTGCAGTTTAGAAAACTATAATTTGAGACACTTTTGTCTAAATTTATAGTTTAATGATGGTGATGGCAGGTATGACTATGTGTATGAGGTTCTTTTTTATCTTCTTTTTCGTCTTTTATTTTCTTTGTGTCGGGTTTAGAATCTGGGAAAATCCCACTATCTCTCAAAAAATATCCAGCGCCGCCACTAATCACTTTTTGAAGTGTTTCTTTTTTACATTCTGGACAGGTGCTTAATGCTGAAGCTTTGATACTTTGATATTGTTCAAAAGAGTATTTACAGACTTCACAATGATACTGATAAGTTGGCATGAGTCTTGAAATGAGTCTGTAAAAATATTTTAATATGTTAAGAAAGAGTTACAT
>JACLAC010017400.1_pt1 | contig 15095 bp, 6 predicted proteins | sample 8027881 | NCBI WGS metagenome assembly JACLAC01 (sample SAMN15725517, study PRJNA655200) | protist metagenome | isolation source: fluorescence activated cell sorting (FACS) single amplified genomes of... | place: Spain: Blaines Bay Microbial Observatory, Mediterranean Sea | collected 2016-01-19 | reverse complement strand
GTCTCCTGGACCCAGACCTACGCCCATTCCAGCACAAAGGCTTCGGCTCCTGCCGAAAGGCTTGCCCACTTCTTCTTCCTTCCCGGCGTCCTTCTCGGGAGAAGCAGAAGTCACAACTACGGTCTTCTTGTCATCCGCGTCAGGCCGCAGGGTACCAGCTCGCTTCACACTGCGTTGTGTGGTTGATCCAGCTTGGGCGGGGGCATCGGTCGTGGCGCCGTCGGAACCATTTTTCGCAGCAGCTGCAGCAGCTGCCGCTGCTAATGTGGTGCTCTGGAGCCCATTGTCACCACCGTCAGGCGCCCCACTAGCACCAGCTGTGCCGCCACTGTTCTTGTCGTCATTTGTGTCATTGCTCGTGCCTCTCGGATCGTTCTGCTCTCTGTCGTCCAGCTTTGCAACTACTTTCCGTATAGCCTGCAGAAACACCTCTTGAGATGGGATTAGCATGATCAGGCACTCATCCGATCGCACCCGAAACTGCACCTCTTGCATGCAGTTTTCCGGTAAGAAGTTGCGCTCGGAGGCCGACCTGGGAGCCACACCCAAAAGCAGCCGCTCATTCAGGAAGTCGCTGGGTGGAAGAACCAATGTCATGATCTAAATTGCGATTGACAGAGATAACTATCATTATGTAGAGATAGAGTACTGTTCGGCCTTAATACATCGTAGTAATAATTATACAGTACTACCATCATCAGATTCGTTCGTTCTCGCCCGGTTACACGATTTCATACGCGTGTTTAGCAACAGCGTTTCTTTTCGTTGCAGCGAAATGTCGGGTTTTAAACATATCATTATGGAAGATGCTAGGGTACGTTTTCTGCATTGTGTAGCGTTACCACGTGCGCGGAACAAAACTCTTTTTTTCTGAAGCCGTGAAAAACTTAAAGTTGCACCTTACCCTTCTCTAAGCAGGCACGTCTTGGATCCATCGCGGGGATCCGGGACAAGGTCGGTGGAGCGGGCATGGTGCGCCAGAAACGCCTGCGTATTGACGCTTGCGACCATCGGTTGCATGAGATCGTCATTTTCGTCGCGAGACACCTTCTTCGCAAGAACACAGAGAGCATTATTCCCGCTTTGGATTTTCTCTTGTGGTGAGGATGGTGAGACATTGTCCTTGCCGTCTCTCGAAGTTCGTCGCACCATGCTACTACTTGGATTGTTCCATAAGTCTTCGCCAGGACGCGTTGAGGCAGCAGCGATGTCACCAGACTCATCAATCCCTCCTGTCCGCGATCGCGAGTTCACGTCGCTTCGGATGACTGTTGGGGATGGGCCCTGGGCCTCAGTCGTGCCGTCGCGGGCCTGCAAACTGTTTGCGGCAAGGCTCAGCAGTCCCGGCGTCACTACGTTGTTCTGAGAAGTCGCTGCATCCCCTGTAGCACCAATCTTACCTGAACCAGTGGCATTCGCATCGGAATTCAGCGGTTCATAGTTCGCATTATTCCCCACAGCAGTTTTCGGTGGCGGATAAAATCCCGTAATGGTGTTCCGTCGGGAAATGTCACCTAAGAAAGTGCTCGCGTTTCCTTCACTGTCCAGCGTCAAGCCCGCCTCCAGCTGCAAAACCCCGTCGTCCAAGTTGCAACTATCCTCCAGGTCGGACTCATTCGCATTCGCATTGCCATTAACATTGTGAACGCCGTCATTACCATTGGCATTCTGAACCCTGTCGTGGGTGTCGGCGGGGACGATAGAGCTGCCACTCGAGGGCCGTCGCGGAGCGGTTTGCGCATCATCCTGGGACTTGATCCCACTACTTCCACCAGCATCTCCTCGCGAAGCTGTTTCTCCCTGGTTCTCGGCTATTATAGGAGCTGCTGTTACCGCCTCTGATGTCTGCTTTTCTGAAAATTTTCTCCCAGAAATACATGGTTCGTTGCTTCGTTCATACATGGCCTTCTCGTGAAACCCTGCCCGATCGCCTTCGGAGACATCTAGTCCCGCCCCCATTGACTCGACAGCCTTGCGCACATCTTCGAGTTGCTTACCACTAAACGCAACAGGCACCCTCTGCGCAACCTCGCCTCTGATGATCAGAGCTGCGTAGCAGCCTTGGTGCTGGCGGGCAGTCTCGCTCTGACTTTCCACGAAACCCCGCTTCGACGTTCCGCCGTTCGTAATCGAGGGTCGGCGCTGGTCCTGCTTCTCCCTAGCATTCTGTGTCGTTTGCAAATTGCCATCTGCTTCTGCCACAGTGGTCCCCCTGCTCCCTCGTCTGCCATTCTGCGCCTCTGGAGCAGGACCAGCAACTACTGGAGAATTCGCGCCCTTGGAAGCATTCTTGTTGTCTGAAGGACTCTGTTGACTCGCTGCTCGCGGGCTCATCTGACCCACTGCTCCACCCTGGGAATCTTCAGCCGCGCTCGAATTGATATGACCCTCCTTGGCATTGCTGCTGTTTCCCTCTCCTGTAACTGCGCCATTGTTGCTATCGACGTTCGCTGTCGATGTCTCTACTGGTCTGGCACTGCCATCGGCTGTGCTAGGTTGTCTCTGTCCCTTGTCATCCTCCGCCACGATTTGGGTGCTGATCTTATCACCTGCAGCCCCATCCTGCAGACCCTTGCCCGCGTTCCCCACTTCCACTTTTCCTATATCCTTCTCATGATTATCGCTAGATGTATTGCCGGCGCTTCCACCCACACCAAACAACGGGATCGATTCCCCTTCGTGATAGCACTGTACAGTGCAGGTTTTGGCGAGCTCAGCGCGCAACAGCTCGCTCCGGGCAACCTCGGTCAAAAACGAGATGCCCGTCCGGCCAGCCCCGCCAACCAGCATGATGATCGGACGCCTTTCGGGAAGTAGTGTTACAGTTTTTATGATATTGTTGTTGTTCTTGGAAATAATTAAAATTTGTCTTATAATTTTGACGTCACTGCCAAGCAGCCGTCATCACCGATCACATGATACTCGAGTTCGAATTTTCTGATAATGATCGCTAGAATATACAAACCGGTCCACATTCAGAAGAGAAGTGATGATACTAACGAACAGATTTTCGATGATAGTTACGTCGACGACAACAACACCAGCTTGAATGATGGCAGGAGCCAGACGGGCAAAACAAAGACTAATTCCCTCGGAACAACACAGATTTCAGTTCTTCATACGTCAACAACTCTCGTCTCTGAAATCTTCGCCTCTCTCATGCCAGAGAAATCGTGTACGTCTCTCTGAATCTCTCTCTGCAAATCAAATCGTCCCGACACTACATTTCGCATGGAAATCTCTCCCTTGATCACGGACTTAAGGACACCCACGAATGCTGCCCTGAACCCAACAAAAGACAAAAAACAAAACGCTGGGGGTCTTTCCACCCGAGACTCTCGTAACTTCCCACTGAGACTCAGTTGACGCAACTGACGCGACGAACAGATGACGAAAAATAACAATTCGTATCAGTGATACTGCGATGCCGAAGAAGGGGGAGTCGAAGGCTTACGATTGGTTTCCACGATGTGGAAAACAATGATTTCGGATTGCGTGTCGAACGGAGAAGAAAATCAAAGAGTCTGCGGCCACCAAGTTTTAGTACAGTGTTCTCGAGAACAATGTCGATGTTAAAATCGTGTGCTTGATGATCATTGATCCCCGCTGTGTGCCTTATGCGAATTTAAATTGAGTCCTTTGAAACGGTCTAATATATGGAACTCATGAACTTGCGTTCGCTTAGACTGTCACTTCGCTGGATGAATCTGACCCTGCCATCGAAACAAGTAAGACGAAACATTGCTAACTCTAAAATTACTCGATTGTTGAAACTTCCATGCACGAAACGATTTTCCTAATCCTTCTTTGAATTCATATGACAAACCACGAGCCAGCGCTTACTTCGTGCTTTATGCGTCACTTCCTTTTTCTTGTTCACTTTCTTGACTTGCGCAAATTTCCTTAAATTAATCTTGATAGTTTTTGTACATCTAGGAGATTGTACATCCGCTCCCTCTGCCAGGGACTCGCTCTGATGCTGAAAATTTCGTTCATCTATTCAGCCGCGATCGGTAGACATCCAGCATCAGCAAGTTGTGCAGTCTTGTGGACTCGTCCTCGACTGTTACAACCGGGTCTGCAGTTACTACTCCTTGGACTTCTGACACCACCCCTTCTGGACCCCCCCTCGTTTTGTCAGCACTTTTTCCGAGCCCACTGACATGGCGCGCTGCGACTGGATTCAGATTCGGACTTTCTTGCAGGTTTCGCTTTGGAGAGCGACTGCCTGAGCGACTACCTCGGCTTCGCGGGGGACTCCTACTCCGCGCAAACGGACTGCTGCAGTACTGGTCTCCGTTCTCGTACAAGCGGATGACCATTCCCATGCCTCCATCCATGATCATCCCTCCAGCACTACAGCTCCTCTGAGTCTGACCAGGTCCACCCGGACTGCGACTTCCTCCTTTTCGGATTCCACCACTTATTCTTTGATTTTGCTGCGCTTCTGGCTCGGCAGATCGGGGAGACAGCAGATGATGGGAGGACCCATTGGTCGGAGGAGGAGGAGACCGAGACCCAGACTCGACTCTAACTTTAACTTGACCAGAGTCAACCTTCAAGCGCGCGGCAGACAGGGGAGTGTGATGTGTGGGAGATCCGTCGACTGCAGTGCTGTGTTCTGCAGAACACCCGTTCAGTTTCTCGCGCTGCACGAAGCGCGCCAGCTCGTCAACTCTTACTCGCGGGGTCAACGACGGAGAAGCAAGATGCTGGGAACGTTTTGTGATTTTTTCCATTCTGAATGTTAGATTCTGGGTTATGTTCATACCAGGAACGCCTGCCACCGATAATATAGCAGTGATAATAATGATGTCCGTGTCACAATACTTACCAGCGTCTCATTTGCTTTCCCTCCTGATGACAGCGGTCTGGCGGCACGTTCCCGCCCTTGCGGTGAAGCCGGAGAGCATTCTTTGTGGCCCATGAACCCTCTCGGTGATTCTGAAGCACCCATGATCGCCCTCCAGTTTGATGCGCCTGGATGATCACCCTCCAAGATTCGCCTAGTCTTTGGATTGTCGCCGCAGTCCCCTGGCGGCGGCGCGCGCGCAGCTTTAAGCATTGCACGGGCTAGGACTTCAAGCTTGCGTCTTCGGGCATTGGGGGACAGGAGCTTTTCGCGGGAGAGGATGTCTTCTGGGGCTTGACGCATTCCATCCACCGCGTCATGATCCTGGAAGCGTGGAGCGTGTTTTGCGTTCTCCGCCTCGGATTTAAAGTTGCCATTGCCATTGGGGAGTCCACCTGACAATAACGTGGGCGGCATGGCAGCGGCTACATCAGATTCACTACTGATCCGACTTTCACCCTGGTGGCTGGATTGAGTGCGTCCCGATTTGCTTTCCGCTTTCGCATTCCTGGAGAGTCCGTAAGCCTTCCTGGGGCTCGCATTATTTGCCGCAGCATTCGATATCGGTTTGTTATTGCGAGCCGGATCTCCACTTGGGGTCGCGTGTTTTTTTGCACTACTAGTGGGGTCGCGCGCTGGCGCCTGCCGCATCTTCAGATGCTCCTTCCGAGGCGATTGGGCGTTTCTAGTGGCATTTTTCGGAGGGATTGGCCCTGTATGACGAAGTGATTGGGTGCCCAGCACAGCTGGACTGCAACCGACTCCACCCGGAACTACTTTATTTGGAGTCGCCGCCACATTCGAGGAAACCGCTCTTTCTTTTGCTTGAATGCGAGTTGACTGTGATGATGGTTCTGGGCGTCGCTGCATGCTGTGATTGCGGACCTTCTTTGGCGATGCTCCGTTGCGTTTGGTCCTCGTATTCTGCACACCGTAAATCGATGTAGCCGCTTCCACCCCAACCACCTTCGCTTTCGTAGTTCCCTGTCTCCCATCCGTATAATTATTAGTCGTGCCCCCTCTTGAGTAAAACTCGGCGGAATCCATCTGAGCAGCAGCCACGCTGGCTCCCACGTCCCGAACCATAGCGAGACGACCGGCAGTCTCCTGAACCGCGTCCAGCTCGGGATCACGATGGCCAGCGTTCGGCTGGACCACCTTGTGATGCCGTCCAGCCATTTGATGACCCAACGATTTCTGCACCGTCAGTTCGCCTGCCCTGCGCATGTACTTTGTCACTTCGGGGAAGACATTTTGTTTGATTTTTTTTGATTGTTGCTCTTGTCGGGAGGACACCTTTTTGGGGTCACCCTTCAAAAGAGACTGACCTGATTGTGTAGCACCCTCAGCACTACTAGACACCACCACATTCGAATCCCCGTGCATGTGCTTGTCGGTGTTGTGCTTGTCTGGATGCTCGTCCGAACTCAGACCACCCTTGGATGGCTCTGTACCAAGGAGGGCCTGCATGATGATGGACACAGACGAGGGACCCTCAGCTTTGTTACTCGCATCATGACCATTGGCGCCCTCCATTCCGACATCTGAGACTACTTCACCACCGCTGGATGAACAGACATTGTCATTGACATTGTCATTACAGTCCCTTCCAGGTTCAACTGGAGTAGAAGTAACGCTCCCGGTCTCTACCCCTCTGACACATGCATCAGCGGATGCATGGTCCTCCCTGACAGTGATTTCCAGCCCGCCAGTAGTTTGAACCTGCGGATTCTCCATCTGGGCTTTGATCACCTCTCCCGGTGTCTCAAGGGTTTGCTGTCCACCCTGCAACAGACTGTCAGATGGTTGGTTTGTCGGCACACCCGCTGCGAGACACGGACGGCCAGCGGTCGTTGGACACGAACCATGCTGGTCGCTACCAGTCTCAGTGTCAGTGCTGTCCAGATTGAAAGTCGCGATCATTGGTGCAGGATCAGATACCAATCTTGGAGCATCCCCCATCTCTTCTCCAGGAGCACTTTCACCGAGACCCAGATCAGCGAGGCCCAACTCATCTCGGCCTCGCAGGTCGGAGGGTCCTGATGTGGACGCCGCAACTCCGACCTTCTCCGCGACACCGACTGCGCCCTCGTCAGCAGGCGCTTTCTTGCTTCCTAAGGGAGACTTCTCCGCTTCCAACTCGCCGTCCTGCCGGGGTGCAGAAGACGCCTGCAGTGAAAGTTTCTGGGTAATTAGGGAGACGGCAGCTTTCGCGCTTCGCTCTGCAGCAGCGTAGTCTTGTGGAGCTGTCGACGATACGCCCTCTGTGTGTTGGATCTGATTTGCGGTGGCTGGCGGAAGATCTATGAAATGATCTGGCGCCAGCGGGTCGCTTCCACAAACAACACTGCTCGGGGACGTTATGTTTTCAGCACGATTTGGCTCCGCGACCGCAGCGCAGTCTGATGCGAAGGACAGGTTCAGGACACCGTTAAGAGCATCAAAAGTGCTAGCTGATGCAAAAAACTCTGCATTCCCACACTGACTTCTCCCCAAAAGATACTTGGTTTCTCGATCCAGGGCTGCCTTTATCCAGGAGTAGTAGTCCATAGGAAGCTGATGGGTCCCCAAAACGTTCGCGACAACATGCGCGACCAGCTTCTCCGCGACAGCAAAATGATAATCACAGGCCTCCACCGATTTTTCCGTCTTCGAGTCCTCGCTAACCACTGCTGCCGCAGACGGCCCCACTTGGTCTTGTTTTTCCTTCGACGCATTCCGGGAGTCGGACTGTCCATTCGGCTGATCTTCTCTGGGCTGTCCATGTGGTCCAAGAATACCACGGCGCATATCGTGGGCTTGGGCGTCCTTCACGGCCACATCAACGAGCGAGCGGTCCACCAAATCAGCGGACACCCGGGCATCATCGTGATCGTCTTCCAGCCGAGGTAACCTTAAAGGGGAGAACTTTTCATGATGACTCCTCGAGTCTATGATTGTGGACAACGAACTCGTCTGACTTTTTGCCTGGGGACAGACTCCCACCACTTCGTGATGAGACGCATTCGGAGAAGTTGCCAGGTGAGTAAAATCTGTGTCGGAAGGACTTTGTACTCCGTCCAATTCGACAGTGGACGCACACCCCACCAATGAATGGGGACTCACGATGACCTCTGCAATCACAGTCTCAGGGGATCCCATCTTGACGCCCTCTGATGCTGTTTGCTGCCTTTACAAATACGTCGTTCAACCCCACCTCATCCCAGACTCCACATTCATCTCGCACATGTTCAGATTCGTGAATCTAATTTAAAATCAATCCATTAAGAGGACCTTGATGAAAATAAACACTGACGCGGCGCTTGCTGACAATGCGATCAGATCATTAACAGATCACAAATTTGATGCGGACAAACAGGCAGTAATCACCCACTGATACGACTGACACTGTGACTGCACTCAACTTTGCCGGCCCGTCGCCTTCCGCCAGCCACAAACGCAGACATCATGATGCATAGTAATACTCCGGACCAGACATGCGGACCACGCGACAGAAGCTTGAGTTCGAGTCGTCACTACTGCACTACTCACGCGTCACAATATGACAACAACAATGGATCCCCGCACCAGCCAAGAACGTCTCCTCTAATTTTACAAGGATTCCCCGCAATCACGCATTACGTTCGACCGAAACGATGAGCATCATGTTGCCTTCGAAACAATTATACTCATCAAAAAACTCAATAATTTTAGTATCGAAGAATCATTACGATTCCGATGACAATTACTCTCAGGACCACTGTATACACTCGCTTTGTTCTTCCTGACCGCCCGGCCCTTCCTCCCACCCCCACCTTCGGCATGATTTGGAGACTGTTGTACTACGTAACTCGAGTTTCAACAGTTTTACTGGCTCCACTCATTGAACTTCTTTTACTCTAATAATTGCAACAACATTGTATGTATCGATCCATGTCTAGTAACATGGCCATTTGTGCAGAAAACCATGTTATGAATCGACGACACATGCATATGCCAGATGTTCGATCAGAAATGACTACGTATCAATTTGCGAACAGCCGACCGCCATGAATGTGCCGGAATTTTCAATAATTCCAGATGAAATCAACTTCAAGACTCAGGATGACGATCACGAGAGAATCTGTTACAGTTTCTCGAACACGATCACCCATATCGCGACACAACACAGATATCATTCAGTCCGACTCCATGCAACCGGGGAAAGGAAAGGGGGGAGAAAAACCGAGATCGGTCGAAGTGTGAAACTCAACAGAACGAATTGGAGCAGTTTGCACTTTTGGATGCCTGCACGAATTCCTTCTGAAGAAAAGGAGTTAATTCTGACGGAAGAAACAACCTACATTCCGTCTATTAGTATGACCAGATCAGAGATTTGCTGCTGACTGACAGACTAATCGACCGAAATCTGAATGTCACAGCGCGATCACTGATACTCTTGGCATTGCACTCAACTGTTACTTTGCCGCTCCGTGTTTGTCGGCAAGCACTGTCATCAACATCCTGATCCATTGTTTGAACCCGAAACGCGGACTGCACAACGCCAACGTCTCACCAAGCGAACATTAACATGAGTGCAGAAATGACTGTCACATTGATACGACAGTCGGAGAAGCGAACGCGAACACGATAGCGAGGCCATAAAATTACCATGGCATTGTCAGAACCCCCAGACCCCCTTCGAAGTGCATCCCCGGAGACATCATACAATGCCATGCATGCATTCAGCCCCCATGCTTACTTTGAAGTACAATAACCAGAAAAGATTGCGTTCATTTTTCTAAGTACAATTATCAGACGACGTTGAATTCTTTCTCATGACAGTGTAATATTTCTTGGTGTGATCATCCGAACAACAATTCTTACTGCAATTTTAATCTCTTTCTTGCTGCACTCACGTGAAGATTGGCTGTGCGTTTTTTCCTACTATTATTACGACGATGATAACAATTCGCGTTTTTCCCTAGTGCAATCGGAAGAACGATGTTGTGCTCTTCTGGGGGTGAACTATTGGAAACTTCAATCAGCACAAAAACGAGAATGATGTTGATGACATCAACATGTTTCAGTTAACTGTGCTTGTTCTCAGACTGTCAAGTCAAGATGCTATTATTATTAATATTATCAAGGTGCCGATGAAACCGAATTCTTGAAGTTTTACATAGTTTGACATAGTCGTGTTCTAATTTGTGGAAGATAATATCGACCTTATTTTCAATGTATGCGCTAAATCGCATGAACAATAACAAGAATACTTCCTAGTGATGTAATTTGAAGTACTACCAGAGTAAAACAATCGACATACATAACAAGACCTCAACACGGACGTCGTGCATGAGGATGCAGACAAAACGGGAGTTCTTAACTAATGGCGAGTTCGATACCCGAAAACACAACAACCTTTGAGATTATGCATGACCCCACTGTGGACTGTGACGTATGCCGCTCGATATTTGTGCTCATCCTGATCAGAAGATTCGTTTGTTACATTGCTCGAGAACCATCATGATTTCGGTCGCATCAGAGATCACGATCTTTAATAATTGACTTATCACTATGATTTTTTTCTTTTTTCATTTGTTGTTTTGTTATTTGTAATATTTCTCATTCTTCGTACGCTTAATATTACTAATAGTAATACTAATACCATCAGTATTAAATTTAAACTCCGAGTTATCATCAACACCTAACTTTAACACTGACGATAAGTCACTATTACTGATATCACCATTATTCTTATTCTCATTGTTCTCATTGTTTGAGACTCTATGATCCGAGTTCATGGGCGCATGATTATCTATTGTTGGAGACGCAATCCGATTTGGACTAATATTAATTTGTCGGGGTGACCTCCTGATACTCCGACTCGAGTCTCCTCCTCGCATCGTATTAAAGGAAGCATCACAGAATCATCCATTATGATTTGGACTAATATTAAAAACATCTTCAAAATCATCATGACACCCCACGTCGACATTTGCGCCGTCACTATATCGGATATTCCTTCAGCTCGAACTTCTTGTTGTCCTTGCCCCACCGTCCCTCAAAAACAGTGTCGTGTTCGTCCAACAACAGAAAATGATGCTTGCCCTTCTTGTCGACCCTGTCTCGGGACCATACGATTCCGAATTCGCCTGCGCCCTCCTTACGCTGAGGGGAGTAAATCTCCTTGAACATGGAGTTTGGTTCCAGGTCATTTGGCAACGAACCTGAATCCGCATGGACAACAAAAACTCTCCCCTTTGAAGTCGTGTATGCAACTAACTTCTCGACGCTGCCGCTGCGGCTCTCGCTCTCAACTGGCACCCACTGAAGCTCTTGCGTCTCTTCGTTTTTATACAACCAAAAAAGTTTATCATCGTCGTGGAGACAAAGATCACTGGGTATCCATAATCCAGTTTCGTCGTCAAGCTTCTGAATGCACTTAGTAATACTGTTACTATCATTGGGATGCAGCGCAACAACGTGCACACGTCCATCTTGATCCATATATGCATTCGCCGGAACACTACTGATACCTGAATTGAACCCAAGCAGAACTCGTTTGGACCCAAACAAAGTGAAACCGTCAGCGCCAATCTCCCCGCGAAGAAGATTAAGATCGGCGTCGAATTCTAGACCAGTCGGTGTCCATCCGAGGTCTGCGTCATACCGCAGAATCCCCCGAGGGTCACTGGGCCGCTGCTGACGAACATGATATGAAAGGCGAACGTCAATAACACTGTCACCGGAGGGAATCTGCGATTGGGTTTCAAACCAGAATTGGTGATTACCATTCGAGTCCTCTACCGGTTCTTCGTAATCAGACGCATCCACCGCATTAGTATTACCATTCGGGTCCGGACAATTAGAAGGTTCAGGTGACTGCTGGGCGAAATCCGGCCTCTCCGTCTGCTCTATCTTCGCAACGTTGCGCTCCTCGTCCAGCATAAACTTGTACCAGCCACCACACCCATCACTAGCAAACACGTCTTCGCCCACCTTTCCCCTACGTTGCAGCCTCTTCAGGACTAATGCAGCCTTTTCAGGACGCGGACTCTCTGATGTAATTCTTCGTACATACCACACATTCTCGTCGGCGTCGCTATCAAGAGCTGTAAAGTACTCATTGTAGTAGTTTTTCTGATTCTGTGCCCGGAGCTCCCTATTCAGATGGTCCAGTGGCATCCACATTGGAGGTTTATTCGGATCGAGTACTTGTCGAAACCAGTTCTTCTCCTTGCCAGTGGCAGACTCGTAAACGACGGCGATCTGATCTCCATCTTCGCCAGTAAACTGATCAACCTCGCGAAACCTAGTAAACTGATTGTTGCTTGTCAATTCGACGCGATACAACCCGCCTCGGAAATCAACAGCAAACCAATCTCCGTTTTGGGGGAAAGGGGGGGAGAGCCTCTTCATAACCATAAGAAACTCGGTGTGGGGAACAGGCCCAATCCTGGATCTTTGCACATAGAAGTTGCCGTAATTATCCTGAAAATAACGATTGGAGCATTCTTTCTGCTCCGACAAATCCTCTCCCGCCTCCACCAACCTCAGCGGACTCCACAACAACGGGTTACCCTTATCGTCAAGTTGATCTCCTAGGTACCAGTTCCCCTTTGCGTCACGACCAATCCAGTCCCCATCTTCATTCGGGAGCGCATCCTCAAGCTCTAAGCCGTTGTTGTCCGAGCCAGCTTCGTCCTTGTGGCTTTGCTCTCTGGATTTGACTTTCCCTTTGGTCAAGTTCGAAGACTGAGTCTTAGACTTAACCACCGACTTGGTCTTAGAAGACCTATTGACAGGCGGGTTAGCAGGAGGAGACTTAGCAGGAAGCTTATTAATATTAGCCTTAGGAGACTCAGTCCGACTGACAGACGACTTAGCAGCAGGATCCTCCGTCCTACTGACAGACAGCTTACTCTTAGGAGGAAACTTCTTAGTGGAAGCAGAAAACTTGGAACCAGGATTTACAGTGGGAGTTTTGGCATCTGGGAGACTCGGACTTGGCTCCTGAGCGGGAGACTTTTGGGTGTTTTGGCCGTTGGATTCGACTAAATTATATCCATCATCTGCCTGAACTTGAACTGAGACTTCCCCAGCAGGATTCTGATTGAGATCCTGAGCATCAGCAGAAGCAGGTGACTGTGAAACGACATTCCCTGACGAATCCTCCCACCGCTGAAGATCATCCTTGTTCTGATCCGCGTTGGTGGTCTCAGCAGACTTCAACCGATCAGCCGCCCCCTTCTTCTTCGCCTCAGCAGTCTGCTTCTCCACCTCAGCCAACAAAGAGACAGTCTGCGTTGCCTGCGCTGCTGCTGCTGGACCCAGCGTAGAAGAAATCGCTGGAGTCTCATTCCCTTGCGTTGTTTCGTCCGGCGAACCGCCCCCTCCTCCCTTCTTCTGTCCCTCTTCCTTCTTCTTCCAGCGTAGAAGCAATTCCTTGGCGCCTGCGACAGTCCTGGTCGCAACCGCCGCAATATCACCTCCTGCTGTGGCAGTCTTTCCAGAACTACCATCTCCAGAAGCCTGCGTTGCCTCTGCTTCTGCTGCTGGGTTCAGCGTGTGGGCGTGTGGGCTAGACTGTTCCGGATCGGGATCCCCCTTCTCCGGCTGGGGTGAGTCTGACTGCTCCATCGGGTCCGACGGTCCCCGCGAAGTCACGACCGCTGAGATCTTCCGCTGCGACGAATCGGAGACCAAAAACTGCACGAAGTCGTCAGCCTCAGCCTCAGGACTGTCTAGATTATTATTACCATTAGTATCATCCGACAATGTCAACTTCCGCAAGTCACTGTGAACTCCCTCCGCGTTCCACCTCCACCTGGCTGCAAGTTTGTCTCTCCATTCAGAGCCTTCTTCCCCGGAGAGATGCTTCTTCAAATCCCCCAGACTCAGAGCCTTTACCTTTCGGTTGAACCACATGTCTTCCTCATAAGAGCGGTACTTTCGCAGCACGCTCCCCAGTGTATCCGCCTTGAATTCGACCGTTGTACGAATAACGTCAGTCTTTCCTCCATTCAAGTCCGCCACACCTTCCCTCGCCTTCAGGGCTTTCGTAACCTCTTCCCCGAGCGCGGCCCAGACAAAAAAATTTTGCATGGTAGTAGGGACTACTTTGTCAGAATTCTCTCCAAAAAACGTCCAACGCCCCTGCCTCAGCTGTGATAGAGCGGATGCGCAGTTGGTTTTAGCCTCCTCAGTCTTATGTTCGTTACAGAAGACTTCCCACTCATACTTTTCATACCACTGAACGAACTTTTCGTGCTTAAAAATCGGTACACACTCGTCCTTCGCCGTGCTACTATCGACTTTGTCGCCAGCGCCCAACCACGGTCCGATGCACTGCCACCACTTCTCAAAGTTCTTCAGCCGTTGGTTCTTCAAATTAGCCACAGTATCGTCTACTTCAGAAACCGGTTGCTCAGTCTCCGACTCGGCAGACTGGTTCTGTCCCTCAGCCGGATCAGAGGCACGCTGCGTTGCCTGCGCTTCTGCTGCTGCTGCTGCTGGGTCCAGCGCGGCCCTGTCAGTCTCCCCACCGCCCACCTGTTCGGACCCGGCTTCCCTCAGCAAATCAAGTGCGGCTTTCTTCTTCCCCTCTCCGCTGAGTTTCTGTTCTGTGGCTGGGTAACGGACGAAGCTCAGGAACCATTCCTGCAGCCCCAACACATCCTTCACAGCCGACAGCAAATCCGCGGGCAGGCCTGACTCTGAGTCTTTCATGTCTGAAGGAGGAGAGACTTCAGACGAATGCACCGAACCGTCACCTTGCGTCACCATCGCGGCTCTGCTCTTCTTTCCCTCAGCTGTGTTCTTCTGGGAGACTGCAAAAGTCCTGACCGCGCCCGCCGAAGTCTCGCTTTGCGCTGCGTCAGTCTTCTCACCCTCCAAGGCGTCGGCGGGGGACTCTGCATCCTCCTCTTGCTCCTCTGCAGAGTTTGGATGATCATCCCCAGTCGTTCCACCCCCCCCGTTTTGCAATGCCGCTGCGGCTTCCGGGTCCCTGAGCACACCAAGTGCGGCTCTCTTGTGTTCCTCTCCCGCGCGTTTCTGCTCGGTGGCTGGGCATCGGACTGAGTTGAGCAACTCCAAGAGTTGCTGAGCTTCTTCGAGTAACCCGGACACTTTCGTCGAGTTGGGATCTGTCTCCTCCTTCTTCTTCTTCTTCTTCTTTGAATCCTTAGCAGCGTCTTTCTTCGCACTGGCCTTGAGACAACAGCAGAAACCCGCAGTAGCATTCGGTGCGTTCCAGCAGTACAAAACCCAGCCCCCGACA